>ERZ791909.2888-NODE-2888-length-9774-cov-2.004733_pt1 | contig 9774 bp, 6 predicted proteins | sample MGYA00510143_ERZ791909 | MGnify/ENA primary metagenome ERZ791909 (study PRJEB30046, sample SAMN00792093) | human gut metagenome | study: EMG produced TPA metagenomics assembly of the A metagenome-wide association study of gut microbiota in type 2... | reverse complement strand
GCGAATATCAACTGATCTTATCCGACGGTTCTCGGGTATGGTTAAATTCTGATACCCGTTTACGATATCCGGTTAGTTTTATCGGGGAAAAACGAGAGGTATATCTTGAGGGAGAGGCTTATTTTGAAGTTTCTCATTCCGATAAGCCTTTTGAAGTACATGGGGGAGGACAGTGTGTGCGTGTTTTAGGAACTTCATTTAATGTTATGGGGATGAATCTAAAGTGCAGACAACTTTGGTTTCGGGTAGTGTACGAGTAGTATTGGATCAATCTGATAAAACTGTTTTGCTGACGCCGGGACATCAAGCGGAAATGGATAAAAATAGTGGAAAGATAACTATGCGTGAAGTAAATGTTGAGAATTATATCGGATGGAAAGATAAACTCTTCATGTTTGACGAGGAAGATATGGTCACGATAATGAATAAATTGGCCCGTTGGTATGATGTGGATATTATTATTGAGACACCGGAATTGAAAGAAAAAGTATTTTACGGGGTAATTCGGAAATACGAGAATATTTCTACGATATTGGATATGTTGAAAAAAACTCAAAATATTGATTATTTGATAGAAGGTAAAAAGATTGTAATAAAAGAAGTCCGCTAAGTTTTAAGGACTTACCGGACTGTTGTAATTTTAAAACTCGCCTCGGATTGGCATTTGATGCGAGCATTAAGTAAAAACTAAACAAATGTATGAAAAAAGATGAATTAATTCTCCATCCATGGCGATGGCGTGGAAAAAAAATGCTAGTGATGAAACTTGTTATGCTTATGGTGTTGTTGCCGGTGTTTGCGTTTGCAATGCCGACTTATAGTCAGAAACAAATTAAGATGGAGGTTCAAGATGTAAGCTTGGAACAGGTGTTAAAAGAGTTACATGCACAATCTGGGTATTATATTTTGTATAATAAACAGGATGTACAGGGGGTAAAAAATGTGAGTTTGAAAGTAAATGGAGCCTCGGTAGATGAGGTGTTAAAGTTGTGTTTACGAAATACATCTTTACAATATGAGATTGAAGATCAGACAATCCTGATCTCTGTCAAGAAGGTTAATAATGAACCGGAGAAGAAGGAAAGCGTGGTTCTTAAAGGAGTGGTGAAAGATTCAAAAGGTGGTGTTTTACCTGGGGTGACAGTTATGATTAAAGGGACGAGTGTGGGGACTGCGACCGATATGGATGGAAATTATTCCATGAATATTCTAAAACAGGATACTGTTACTCTGATATTTTCGTTTGTGGGAATGAAAACGAAGGAAGTGAAATGGGCTGGTCAATCAGAACTTAACATCACGCTGGAAGATGAGGTGAGTGAGATGGATGAGGTGGTCGTGACAGGTATTTTCCAGCGTAAAAAAGAGAGTTTTACAGGTTCCACTGCTACATTCAAGAAAGAAGAGTTGAAGATGGTTGGAACGCAAAACCTGATTCAGAGTTTAAAGACACTAGATCCTTCTTTCGTGATTATGGAGAATAACGATTACGGTTCTGACCCTAATCGTTTACCGGATATCGAAATTCGTGGTAAAAGTAGTGTTGTAGGATTGAAAGAACAATATGATACCGATCCGAATCAGCCGTTGTTTATCCTTGATGGTTTCGAGACTGATTTGCAAACAGTGGTAAATTTGAATATGGACCGTGTGCAATCTGTAACAATATTGAAAGATGCTGCATCCACGGCTTTGTATGGTTCGAAAGCTGCAAACGGTGTTGTTGTAATTGAGACCAAACAGCCGGAACCAGGAACATTCCGAGTGTCATACAATGGTAATTTTTCTTTGTCTATCCCCGATTTGTCGGATTATAATTTGATGAATGCACGTGAGAAATTGGAATTTGAACAGAAAGCTGGTTTCTACAAATCGGATTATACATATGATGCCCAAGAACAATTATTTTTGGATAGTTTGTATAATCTTCATCGTGCGAATGTGGCAAGAGGTGTTAATACTTATTGGTTAAGTGAGCCGTTACGAGTAGCATTGGTACATAAACACAATATTTATGCAGAAGGAGGTGACAATGCTGTACGTTATGGTTTGGGTGTTACCTATAATGGAACAGATGGAGTGATGAAGAATTCGGGAAACGACGTTATCGGTATGAATTTTGATTTGAATTATCGAAAAGGGAAATTCCGTTTTTTCAACAAGATGTCATTTGATTATACGAAAAAAGAAAATCCGACGGTAAGTTTTTCAGAGTATGCAAAAGCAAATCCTTATTTTGAAAAGTATGACGAAAATGGTAATGTTACCCGTTATTTAGAAGAATATTATACTGTTAATCAACAGCACTATACGGTTGAGAATCCCTTGTATAATGCAAGTTTGAACAGTTATGATCGTCAAAAAGGCACGAGTTTTATCAATAAATTTAATGCAGAATGCCGCCCGGTGGAAGAAGTGATGGTGCGGGGACGTATCAGTTTGGAGAAAAAATCAGAAAAAGCTGAGTATTTTCTGTCCCCCGAGCATACTTCTTTCGATGAAGTGGCACGAACCCAACGGGGAAATTATAAATCGACGGATTACGACACTTGGATCTATGACGGGGAGTTAACTGTGACTTATGGTAAATTGTTTAATGACGTACATCAATTAAATGCTGTATTAGGTGCTAACTTCCGTTCGTCTGAGTTGAAGACAGAGGCTTTCGAGGCTGTGGGTTTTCCTGTTGGTGATTTTACCCGTCCGTCTTTTGCCACCAGTTTTCCGAATGGCGGTAAACCGGACTACACGGAAACGGTCACCCGCTCCAACAGTTGGTATTTGAATATGGGGTATGCTTTCGACAACCGCTATTTGTTTGATGCAAATATTCGTTTAGATGGTGCTTCGGTTTTTGGGAGTAATAAACGTTATACAGAAACGTGGTCGGTAGGGGTGGCATGGAATATTCATAACGAGAACTTCTTGAAAAATGCCGAATGGATGACTTTATTGAAAGTGAGGGCATCAATCGGTAATCCTGGTAATCAGAATTTTGATGCTTATCAATCGTATACTACGTATTCTTTTAATAATTGGAGCTCTAATAACTTTGGAACAAGTTTGTTGGTAGATGCATTTGGTAATCCTGACTTGAAATGGCAAAAAACGTTAGATATGAATGTGGGTGCTGATATTGCTTTATTGAGGAATCGTTTCAATATAAACTTCGACTATTATCAGAAAAGAACCGACCCTTTGTTGGCAGTAATCAGTTTGCCCTCCTCAGTTGGTACAAAAACGATAGCCACAAATATCGGAGAGCAATGGAACACGGGGTACAGTGCTACAGTTAAATATTCACCAATTTACCGCCCGGAGGAAGGTATCAATTGGAATCTGAGTTTGAATTTCCGTCACCAAAAGTCTGAATACCGGAATATTGGCAATAGCTTGAGTCAATTTAATGCACAAAATGAAAATACAAGCTTGGTGCGTTATTACGATGGAGGTAGTCCTACAGCCTTATGGGCAGTACGTTCTTTGGGAATCGACCCGGCGAATGGTAAAGAAGTATTCTTGAAAAAAGACGGTACATATACTTATACATATGAGACAAAAGATGAGGTTCAGGTAGGAGATACAGAACCTGATTTGGAAGGAGTTATTGGTACTACGCTGTATTATAAGGGATTTTCCTTCTCTGCACATCTACGCTATAGTTTGGGAGGTGATGTCTTCAACGAGGCATTGTATACCAAAGTGGAAAATATTTCTGAAGATAACTTGAAATACAACCAAGATAAGCGTGCATTGTATGACCGTTGGGAAAAGCCCGGACAACACGCCCGGTTCAAAGGAATCTCTCTAACTGAAACAACACAAATGTCTTCGCGTTTTGTGCAGCGTTCTAATTTCCTGAAAGGAGAGTCTTTCTCAGCTGGTTATGATTTCCCAAAAGAATGGATTGAGAAAGCCGGATTTTCAGCCTTGCGTTTGCAGGTGAATATGAATGATGTGTTCCGGATATCAAGTGTGAAAGAGGAACGGGGTATTGAATATCCTTTTGCGCGTATGGTATCGGCATCTGTATCTGTAACTTTTTAAAATCGGATGATTATGAAGTTTGATAAATATATTAAAATCGGTGTTTTGAGTATCGCTTTGTGGTCGCTTACTGGATGTACAGATTGGTTGGATGTACAACCGGTGGATCAGGTGGCGGGGGAACAAATGTTTACTTCGGAAGAAGGATTTCGTCAAGGGTTGAATGGTGTGTATGTCGAATTGTGTAGTTCCAGTCTCTATGGAGGAGATCTGTTGACAGGTACTGTGGAAGTATTAGCGCAGCGGTATAAATTTGCCAATTATGGTACTATGCAGAACTTGAATAGTTTGGGACAATTTGATTACACGACCGATTACTCTAAATCTAATTTTGCCGGTATTTGGGAAAAAGGATATGCTTTGATTGCCAACGTGAATACATTATTGAAAAATGCCGATGAGAAAAAGAATTTGTTCACGGGTGATCAATATAATTGGATTACAGGTGAGGCTTATGCGTTGCGTGCCATGTTGCATTTCGATTTGTTACGCTTGTTTGGTCCTGTCTACAAAACCAACAAAGAAGGACGTGCCATTCCTTATAACAAAGAATTTGTATTGTCCGGTACGGATCTGTTGTCAGCTTCGAAAGTATTGGAATATGTTATTGATGATTTAAAGGAAGCTGAAAGGCGTCTAGCTAATGATCCTGTTATTGAACAGGGCCCGCTATTGGAGGAAGGGTCTACGGAAGAAGAGAATTTTTGGCATTATCGGACATTTCGTCTAAACTATTATGCGGTAAAAGCTCTTCAGGCACGAGTGTATTTGTATGCGGAAATGTTTAGCGAAGCCTTGGCGGCAGCTCGTGAAGTTGTGGCAGTGCAGGAACAATATTTCCCCTTTACCACAAAATCGCAAGTGACCGATGGTCAGAAACCTGATAGGATATTCTCTTCTGAATTGGTATTTGCTTTACAATATCCGAACCGTAATAAAATCTTTACCGATTATTTCACTCCGGATTTGAAAGATGACCAAATGTGGCTTACCCCTTCTACCTATTTGGAAAATATTTTCGGTACACTAGCGTTGAATGATTGGCGTTATGAGTCTAATTGGAAAGTAGCATCAGGACATACCAATAGATGTTTCTATAAATATTCTGATTTGGAAACCGATGCCTATTACGCTGATTTACTACCGATGATTCGGATGTCGGAGATGTATTATATCATTGCTGAGACAGCCGAAAATGAAACCGATGCATTGGCAAGTATCAATCTTGTACTGGACAATCGTGGCGTCGAATTGTTGACTTCCGTTTCCCAGTTGGAGAGTACATTGCTGAACGAATATCAAAAGGAATTTTGGGGAGAAGGGCAGTTGTTTTTCTATTACAAACGGATGAATGCTTCAAGTATCCTTTCAGCGTTCTCCGGTGGTAATGTGAATATGAACGATACTAAATACGTTTTGCCTTTGCCGCAAAGTGAAACGGATTTTAGATGACTTAAAACGTAATGTATTATGAATAAGACTATATTATTATGTTTGGCCTTGACTTGCTTGTTAAGCTTGGTAGGTTGTGAACAAAAGATCGACACTTGGTCTGGACAAAATGTCGCATACATAAATATGGAGGTAGATTCTACAGTAGTTTCCTTTGCCTATCTGGATGAGGATGTGGATACGGTATCGGTAGAGATTGCCGTGATGGGTGATGTGGAAGAAGGTGTGAGCCGTTATGTGGAAGTGAAGTTAGTAGAAAAGAATGCCATGGTGGGAGAAGATTATGAAACTTTAGCTGAACGCTATGAAGTGCCGAGTGGAACAACTTCTTGTGTGGTGCCCGTTGTGGTGAAACGCCCGAATGACGAATCGGATAAGGAAGTGATTTTAGAATTAGTGGAAAATGATGACTTTTATTTGTACTATCAAGATGATGTGCTTACGAGCGGTTCGGCAGTTGTTTATTCGAAGACTACACACCGTATTCTGTTCAATAACGTGATGAAAGAAGCTCCCAACACTTGGAATGAGTATTACTTTGGGACTTTTTCTCCTCTCAAGTTCGAGACTATTTGTACGGTTATGGAAATCCCGCGTACTTCTTTCCTCTCCACTTCTTATATGGGATTCGGACGTATAAGCTACATCGCCAATTACATGAAAGCCTATTTGGATGAACACCCAATAATGGATGGAGATAAGGAGATGAGAATGGGAGACTTTTTGTATCAATAAAAAAATAGGAATATGATGGAAAAATTGAAATATGCTCTCTTGTTCGTGCTTGGTGTACTATCATTCGCCAGCTGCTACAGGGATTTTGGGAATTATGATTATTCGGAAATTAATCAAGTGACCTTTTCCGGTTTCCCAGAAGAAATGCAATATGCCTATCGTCTGGTAGATACTGTGCGGGTAACCCCTGTGATAGAAGGTTCTTTAGAGGGAAAAGATTTAAATAATTATTCGCTTAAATGGCAAGCGGTAGTGAAATCCGGTTCGGTGGATGGTGCGACAACTTTTGATTTGGACAGTAATCGGTTAGACTTGAAATATTTCGTGCAACTACCGGAAGCAAAATACACCGTTTATTTGCTGGTGGAAGATAAAACATCGGGAGTCACTTGGCGTCAAGGATTTGATTTGCAAGTGACCTCTGCCACCTATGAAGGTTGGTTGATTTTGTCAGAGGATTCAGAGGGATTTTCACGTTTGGACATGATTTCGACTTCTACACCTGAAGAAGAAATAATCAGAAACCTTTGGGCTGATAGTCCGTTGCGGGAATTTAAGGGACCGAAGTCGCTTCATTTGTTAGGAGGAATGTCTGCGCCTCGTCCCGTTTATTTCCTTGCCGAAGAAGCACAAGCAAAATTGGATGACGATGATTTCAGTTATGATTATGAAAACGATTTGAGGTATGAGTTTGCAGAGTGGCGTGATGGTTTTGTTCCTACTTGTATGGTTGGAACTTATGGAGATTGTCGCCTTTGTATAGGCAAGGATGGTGTGTATGGAAAAGGAACAATAATTGGAGCAATATACGGGATGCGTTTAAATAAACTCGATGGAGAGACGGATTATTTTGATGTTGCTCCGGCAATAGGAATGTCAGGTATTTATTATAACACTTATGGTGGTACGGCAATTTTGTATGACGTGACAAATCAACGTTTTGTACAGGTCACGAGTGATATGAATAAGGTGCAAAAGCCGTCGGCAGAGGAAAAAGTATTTTCCTTTACTACGGGCAAAAGTTTTGTTCATTTATCTAACACGATGCATGGTAGTAGAGGGGAAACATACACAATATTAAAGGACGGTGCCGGAAAGCTTTGGTTATATGGAATAGAGGTTGGTAATTATAATTACGTTGCTCAAGTGGATGGGCATTATTACCAACTAAATGCTCCAGAGATCGAACGTGCAACAGCTTTTGCCGTACATCCGCGTGATTACGATTTGTATTATGCGGTTGATAACAAAATATATTGCTATAACATTAATTCGAAAGCATGTCGTTTATTACCCATCAAGATGGAGAGTGGCGAAATTGTTAATCAGTTTTCAGGAGAGCAAATAACCATGTTGAAGTTCAATATATTTGTAATGGGAGATTATTCGAAACCGGCAGGTAGTGGAGAAATGCAATACCGTTTAATTGTCGGTAGTAAGGAAACTATTGGTGATAATGCTTTGAAAGGTCATGTCCGGATGTTGGAATTACCTGCGACCTCTTCGCAGAATGCCTCTGTTTACCGTTCCTACGATGGATTCGGTGTTGTGAAAGATGTTATATATCGTGAACGAAATTAGTACAATACAATAATGAAAATAATTCAATATATATTATTGGTCTGCAGTCTCTGTCTCTTCGGGGAGACAGGGGCGCAGAACCGCTCCATCGAGTTCCGGGAAGGAAATTGGGAACAAATGCTAAAGATGGCAAAAAAAGAGAAGAAAATGATATTTGTCGACTGTTACACCTCTTGGTGTGGCCCTTGTAAAATGTTGGCGAAAAACATTTTCACACAAGATAGTGTAGCAGACTTCTATAACGCAAACTTTATCTGTTTCCAAATTGATATGGAAAAAGGTGAAGGTCCGGAATTGGCTCGGAAATATGGCGTTGCCGCTTTTCCAACTTTGTTGTATGTGGATAAAGACGGGATGTTGAAACATTGTGTAGTGGGCTACCTGCAGACACACGAATTAATCCTAAATGGAGAAAAAGCGTTGAAAGGCGAACAAACTTTACTTGACTTCCAAAGGCGTTATGATGCTGGTGAGCGTGACCGTGCTTTCGTGAAACAGTACATTGATGTATTGTTCAAAGCATATCGCCCACAGTTGCAAAAAGAGGTGGTCACGGAGTATATCAATGGGCTTTCCGATGCCGAGTTTTATACTCGAGAAACATGGGATATTATTATTCGAAATCTTTCAGACCCTCTTTCTCCGATATTGAAAAAAGTAGCTGCAAAACGCTACTATTTCTCTCATGTTGTTTCCCGCGACACCATTGATATTTTTATTGATTACACTTTGAAAAATGCCGTATCTAGTTTCGTTTGGTGGACGCCTGATAAGGGTGTATTCAATCAGCAACGCTATGACGAACTGCTTGCTTACATTTTTACTCAACCCCTGCCCAAAGTCCCCCAGTATGTGGCATCCCTCTATGCTGCGGCTTATTTGAAAACAGGAGACATTCGTGGTATGTTGGACGAAATGTATCGCTCCCTCCAATACGGTATTTTCTATACCCCGCAGGATAAGTTGGACTTTATTCGAAACTTTTTGCGTCATGTTGAAACTTGTGGAAATGAAACATTCATGAACGAGGCAAATGCTTGGTTGGATAAATTGATGGAATCAGCTCCTTCTGGTTATTACAAGTCTGAATACATGAAAGTGAAAGCTCGTATATTGAGAGTGTTAGGAAATGTAGATGAAGCGAATGAATTAGAGCTGCAGGCTCCGAAAGTAAGAATGTCGTAATGGACTGTCGTCTGTATTATCGAGGTGGAATATAAACTGAACGAGTAAAAAGAAGGTGTCCAAAAAGTACTCATCTGCTGCGTTCCTGCTTCCCAAAGATTCGGTCACGTACTTTAGTACGCTTCCTCGTCTTTGTAAATCAGAGTCTTGCATCTAAGCACTTTTTGAACAACCTTCTAAAATAAGGAAAAAAGGCTGTCTATTTACTTTTGGGACAGCCCCTTTAAGTATCAATTTTTATGCGAATGAAGATATTCGTCTATTTTCTGTTCCAAGCTGCCTAATTGATAAAATCCACTATCGATGATGATCCCATGCTGATCCACTAACACCTTGTGTGGTATTCCCCGAATGGCGTACCATAGAGTGACAGGATCTTTCCATCCTAACAGATTACTACCGTCTATCCAAGGAATATTTTCTTCTTTATAAGCTTTTTCCCACGCCTCTTTATTGTCGTCTAGCGACACGCTGACTACTTCGACGCCTTTTTCATGATAGACTTCATACATCTTTTTAATGGAGGGCATTGTTGCCCGACAAGCGCCACACCAGGAGGCCCAAAAATCGATGAGAACAAGTTTATGCTTTTTATATACATCCGAGAACTTTATTGTTTTCCCATCATGTCCTTTCATCTCGAAATCAATACATTGTTTGCCGGGAGTATTGATCCTTGCATACTTGATAAACTCGAAATAACGTTGACAAGCTTCTGTTTTTTGTACCTGAAATGAAAACATTTTCAACTCCGCTTCAAATTCATCCAGGGAT
>ERZ791909.2876-NODE-2876-length-9796-cov-2.460322_pt1 | contig 9796 bp, 9 predicted proteins | sample MGYA00510143_ERZ791909 | MGnify/ENA primary metagenome ERZ791909 (study PRJEB30046, sample SAMN00792093) | human gut metagenome | study: EMG produced TPA metagenomics assembly of the A metagenome-wide association study of gut microbiota in type 2... | reverse complement strand
GAAGAGCTACATTGCCCTTCTTACACTGACAAGAGACATTTTGACAACCTGCATCGATCTGCTTGGATTTGAAGCACCGGAAAGAATGTAATATTATTAAAGGGAGATAATCATGCGTTACGTCGGAGATATTTACAGACCGCCAAGTGAAGCCTACAGTCTTCTGGTTCAGGTAACCATAGGCTGTTCACATAACAAGTGCACATTCTGCAACATGTTTAAGGAAAAACAGTTTAAGGTGAGAAATCCAGAGGAAGTACTGGAGGATCTTGCATGGGCAAGGAGCCACTATTCAAGGGTTGAAAGGATTTTTCTTTGTGACGGAGATGCCCTCTGCCTTGCAAACCATAAGCTGATAAGAATACTTGACTACATCAGAGAAAACTTCCCAGAATGCGGGAGAGTGACCACTTACGGAAGGGCAACCGATGCCTTGAGAAAGACCGATGAAGAGCTGAGGGAATTGAGAGAACACGGAATGACCATGGTATATCTGGGAGCAGAATCAGGCAGTGCCAGAGTCCTGGAGATGGTCAATAAGGGTGAAACCAGGGAACAGCTCATACAAGGGGTAAAGAGGCTGGAAAATGCAGGCATCAAGACGTCGGTGACCTTTATAAGCGGACTGGCCGGCCCTGATATGTGGGAGGAGCACGCCATTGAGACCGGAAAGATGATTGCCGAAATGAATGCTTCATACGTGAGTCTGCTGACGCTAATGCTTCAGCCGCCGGCACCGATGCTTGAGGATTACCGGTCTGGAAAATTCAAACTGCTTTCTCCTGAAGAGGTTCTGGCAGAAACGTGTCTGATGCTCAAATATGCAAAACCATCCAAACCTTGCGTGTTCAGAAGCAATCATGCCTCCAACTATGTCTCTCTGAGAGGCAACCTGCCTGCCGACAATGAGAACATGATCGCCTCCCTCAAAAGATGCATGGAGGACAGAGGACTGCTCAAAGACGAAAGATTCAGAATGCTTTAATTGAAGAGGCAATATGAAAGTTTTACTGACTACACTTAATTCCCAATATGTTCACTCCAACCCGGCACTAAAATATCTTTATACCGTCACGGTAGATACCCCCGATGAAGTGAGCATAAGGGAATTTACCATCAACAATGAGGAATCATACATATTCGGCGAACTTGTAAGAGCAAACTGTGACATGGTTTGCTTTTCTTGCTACATCTGGAACATTGAAAGAACCAAGGATATAGCCGCAAGTCTTAAAAAAGCCATGCCCGAGGTAAAAATATGCCTGGGAGGACCTGAGGTGAGCTTCAATGCACACATATTTGCAATGGAAAATCCATGGGCTGACTATATACTGTGCGGAGAGGGAGAATATTCATTTTACAGGCTGCTGGAAGTTCTGAGAGAGTCAGGAGAAGGAAACCGGCTGGCTACGGTGCCGGGGCTTGTTTACAGAGACGGAGGGAAAATTTATGTAAATCCTCAGATGGAACCGATGAATTTCAATTCCATCCCCTTTCTGTATTCCATGGTGGAATGTGAGACGGATAAAGTGATTTACTATGAATCCTCCAGAGGATGTCCTTTCAGGTGCAGTTACTGTCTTTCTTCCATAGAAAAGTCAGTAAGAGCGCTTTCAATGGATCGAGTTAAAAAGGATCTGGGCTATTTTATCTATAAAAACGCCATGCAGGTTAAATTCATAGACAGAACCTTTAACTATGATGAGGATAGGGCATACGAAATTTTCAAATATCTGATAGAGGAAGATAACGGACATACAAATTTCCATTTCGAAATATGCGCAGACCTTCTTTCTCAGAAAACCATAGATCTTCTTGCAGGAGCAAGAAAAGGCCTGTTTCAGTTTGAAATAGGGATACAGTCGGCAAATCCCGAGACACTTAGAGCTGTAAATCGTAAGGAAAACATTTATCCTGTGCTGTACAACACAGAAAAACTTTTACAAGCGGGAAATATTCACATACATGTGGATTTAATAGCCGGTCTGCCTTATGAGACTTATGAACTTTTCGGGCGTTCCTTTGACAAGGTGTACCAACTGGGCGCCGATGCCTTTCAAATGGGTTTCCTTAAAGTGCTGCCCGGAACTCCGATGGCTGCTGATGTCGGAAGATACGGCATAAAATCAAGAGACAAGGCGCCATATGAAATTATTTCCAACATGTGGATAAATGCTGAAGAGATGGTGCGTCTAAAAGAAATAGAAAAGATGCTTAACATATATTACAACAGAGGAGGGTTCAGGGAAAGCCTTGCAGTCCTGAAAAGTAAAAGCGGATTTACTCCTTTCAGACTTTTCGAAAAGATAGCGGACTTTTATTTTAAAGAAGGTTATCAGCACAAAAACAGAAAAAAAGAAGAGCAATACAGAATCCTTAAAAAATTTGCCCATGGGGCAGATCTTGGAGACGCTGATTTTGAAAATGCAATTGAAAAGGATTTACAAAGCGCATTTAATGCCGAAGAAGTAAAGCGTTTTTTAAAAAAGGGCTGGGAAATATAAGCGGATTGAACAGGAGAAAAATTTATGGACATGATAAACAGAGAAGATAGAATCGGGATGTATTTAAGACCTCATGTAGACGATTTTGTGTTTGACGAATTATCTGAGGGATATCTGGAAAGAACGGGTCTCGGCCAGATACTTTCAGGAGTTTCGGTTCCTGTCAGAAAGAAGGATCTGGGCAATATTTCCACTCTTAACATTGCTATAAGTATGGCTTTTATAATCGGTATCGACCCCGGATTTAAATTCAGGGACAATTATGTGGCATACATAATCAAGTGCTTTGGCAAAAATTTTGCTCAGGGACTTATTGCCGACGGTGTGGAGGCAGCTCAGAAAAAAGATTTTGACCATGCATGCATTCAGTTCAGAGCGGCTATAATAATAGATCCTGACAGCGTGGATGCTGTGTATTGTTACGGACGAGCATGTAAGGATGCTTATGAACTGGGTGAGGATGAGGAATATATCGCAAGGTTTAAGCTGGAGTCTATTGAAGCATTTGAAGAAGTTACCATGCGTAAACCTGACTTTGCAGAAGGCTATTATTTCCTGGGGTACGGATATATAAACCTGGGGCTTTATATAAAGGCCAAACTCACATGGGAAGAATTTATGAAACTCAGTGATGATCAGGGGAAAAAGAAAGAGATCGGTGAGCGCCTGGCAGTTCTTGATGAACCGGTGGATATTGAAAAGGGATACAATATGATCCTTTCAGGTAAGTATGCCGATGGTATTGAGATTCTTTCAAAATATATGGACAGCAGATTTAAAGACTGGTGGCCTTTGTGGTATTATCTTGGAACAGCCCATGAAGCAATTGGTATGGAGGATGTTGCGGAAGAAGAATTTAAAAAAGTTCTCCCGCTTTCACCAAGCAACATAGAAACCATGGAGGAACTGGTGAAGATTTATAATGCAAGGGGAGATGAATCTTCGGCAGAGAAGTACAGAAATAAAATAAATATAGTAAAGGATAACATACGGAAGGATAAGTTAACTGCCGAAGAAATTAAAAAAAATTCTTATAATTAGTATTGACATAGCATCAATGCTCGTGTATAATTATCAGTGTTGTCAGCAATGACAACCGTTGTTCCAAGGTAGCTCAATGGTGGAGCACTCGGCTGTTAACCGATAGGCTGTGGGTTCGAGCCCCACCCTTGGAGCCATTTTTTTGCCGGAGTGGCGGAATTGGCAGACGCACAGGACTTAAAATCCTGCGATCCTTACCGATCGTACCGGTTCGACCCCGGTCTCCGGCACCAGCTTTTTTTATTTGCGGCAAACGGAGAACCGGAATAAAAATGGTCAAATCGAATACAATATAACAAGATGACGCGGGGTAGAGCAGCTGGTAGCTCGTCGGGCTCATAACCCGGAGGTCGTTGGTTCAAATCCGGCCCCCGCAACCAAATCAGTTACCGTTGTTGATACAATTTCAACAACGGTAATTTTTTATTTATTCCCGTTCTGGGGATGTTTTTGGAAGGAAACCGGGGATATTTCGAACATTTCCAGCCATAAGCAAATTGTATGCCCGGATTTGATGCGGCCATGGTCTGAAAAGACAGGGGTTGGTAAAATGACAATCGTTATAAGAATATAAACGATAAATTATTATTTTCTATATACACAGAACCGTCCATGGCTGGGAGTAACCCCGGATATGGACGGTTTTTTAATGATACCCATGGGACAGAAAGGACAAAAAGGACAGTCAAAATTCGGGCAGATCACCTACTTGTAATTTACCGCCGCCAGAGTTAACATCACACACACTTTTTGTGGAGGGTGATGGAATGGACGAATACATCCGGCAGCTCCAGGCTTATGTCCGGGAGTATAAAATCATTTTTGAGGAGGACTGCCCACAGCCATGCCTGGATGCCCTGTGGTGGCATTATGGGGAGTATCACAACATGGACAGTTCCCAGGCGAAGAAAGGGTTCAAAAATCTCCGGGTCTGCCTGGACTCGCTGCCGATCAAGGACAGCGATGTGGTGGTTGGAGAGGTTGGGTGCCTGTGCGCCGAGTATGAGCGGATCGCCTTTACCGCTGGACTGAAACTGGGAGCGCAGCTGATGCTCGAACTGACGGAGAACGCCACCGGAAAATGAGAAATAAAAATGACCGCCCATGGCTAAGATATAGATCTCGACCATGGGCGGTTTTACGATTATGTTATTGCGTAATTCAAATGGAATAGATCATTTATGGCCCGTCGAATGTTTTTCTCATCTATGCCATAATAATTCAACTGAATAGCATAAAGCACATATTCCATGTACATCAAGTCCAGAAGCGAAAGACCGATAAATTCCTGATCGAGATCACCGTGGGCATAGTGATTTCTTTGGGAAGAAAGACGCTTTCCCATTTCGGAATATTTCAGTTCCTCCCCGTTTAAATGATACAGGTGTTTGCCAAAAACACCAATGATGTCATCAATCACTTTACCAGTATGGATTATTTCGGATTCAAGGCTATCTGATTTCACCAGTCGCTTGAGAAACTTATAGATTTCTCGTTTTTTACCAGCACTACTTTTGATTTTCTCGTCAATTTCATCGGTTACAGCAGCTTCTGCCTTTAATCTGGCTTCCTTCTTGGGTACTCCATCCGGGAAATTGCGTTTATATTCCCATTCAAATGCTGCGGTAATCATAATAAATCGGGCGGCATCAATGGTTCTGCCACTTTGATAGGTCTGAGGGAGGTGCCGAAGGTAGAGCATACCGCTTGCGATATCTGACAGGATTTTTCCTTCAGTTCCAGCAAGGTATTTTTGTTGAATATAGCGGCCAGACTTTAATGTAGACGATTCATCATCGCCAGCTTCATTAAGCACATACATAGTCGCAAATTCCTCATATTTGCCGCCATCCGCAGGCGCAGACAATGCAACTTCGGGAAGAAAAATATTTCTTCTGTAGCAAAGATACTGCAGGAATTGTTTTGCAACAGACCACAACCTAAAAATAAAACGGTAATCATTGGTGGGCGCAAATTCAAAAAGCATGGACGAGCTGAGAGTAATGGGTGGTTCGTTCAACTTTGTGCTTAGCTTTCTGGAAATACTAAATTCCACAGAAACCTGTATGTTGTCAACCATAAAGGTTTGGGATTCCGTTGTAGTTTCATCAAAACTCTGGGTTGTAACAGTAAATACTCCCGTCTCATTAAAACTATCCACATCTATTGCATAGCCAAAGCCTTGATTGACTGGATGGATACAATTAATCACAGGGCTGGTAAATGACATTCTGGCGATACTGTCACGTCCGTGCCTACATCTGATGTAGGCTACAATGGGGACAAATAAAACAGAATTTTGGCTTCCAACATGTCCCCCTTGCTTGGTTATGAATATGAAAGTGGTTCCAGTTTCATTGCATTTTCCGGTTAGATACGGCTCATCCATGGTTAATGGGTCCCCTCTTGTGTATACACCTTTCGTCAAAGGAGTCAGTACCCAGTCCGTCTGAATGATTTCCCTTTTATCTGCCGGAGGAACCAATCGCAACTCCTCACCACTAAATATGAAAGTGAAGTCAATATCCTTATATTTACATATGCCGGAATATGTAATGGATTCAAAAGCCATGGAATTCACCTTCTTTCTTGGTACAGGAATATTATATTGGATTTTCTTCTTTTTTACAAGCAGATCATCAAACTGTACCGAAGCGAGATATCCCCAAAAAATGGACCCAGGTCAGCAGGGTTGTCCCTGCCAGCCTGGGCTTGTTTCTGTAATATTTCATAGCCTTGTTACGATATTCTTCCTGTCCTTAAACATGAACACCACTCGCTCGTCGGCGTGGACGGTGACGTGGTCGATAGTGCCGTGCCAGAGTTTTTCGTCGAAGGTCAGTGGCAGGGCATCCAGTTCGCCCAGCTCAAACATCATGCCGCCGATGGTGATGGCGTCCGCCTTCATTTTGTCCCGCTGTTTTTGCAGTGCTGCCAGCTTGGCTTCGGTTTCTTCAAAGCGGCTGCACAGTTCGGCGTGGGTGGTACGGTAGGTTTCTTCGGTCATGGTGTTGGCAGCATTTTCTGCAATGCACAGGCGCAGCATCCCGGTGACGGTGGTCAATTCCTCTTCCAAAGCCTGAATATCCGCATCAATGAAGTCCGTGTCCGTGAGCATCCGCTGGGCATAGCGGAGCCGGTCGATGGCGGCGTCCCGGTCGGAAAGATACTCCCCAAGGGCAGCCAGGTACAGTTCCTTCAACCGCTCCTCGGTCAGATGGGGTGTTTCGCATTTGTGTTCTCCCTTGAATTTGCCGTTGCATTGCCAAATAACACGGCGGTAGCGGTCGGTGGAGTGCCAGGTCTTGGCACCGAAAATATCGCCGCAGTCGGCGCAGATGATCTTCCCGGAGAAGGGGCTGGTCTGATGGTGCCGGTTGCGGCTATTTTTGCGCCGTTCCATCTCCACCTGAACCTGCTCCCATTCCCAAGGCTCGATGATGGCGGGATGGCTGTCCTCCACATAATACTGAGGGACCTCTCCCTCATTGATCTTGGTTTTCTTGGTGAGGAAATCCACCGTGAAAGACTTCTGAAGCAGAGCGGAGCCCTTGTACTTTTCGTTCCGCAGGATGCTCTCCACGGTGGCTCTCTGCCAGACGGTCTTTTTCCCGGGAGTGGGGATGCCCTCCTCCGTCAGCATGGTGGCGATGGCGTTGGTGGACTTCCCCCGAAGGAACTCGCGGTAGATGCGTTTGACGATCTCCGCTTCCTCCGGGACGATCTCCGGCAGTCCGTCGGCACCTTTGCGGTAACCCAGGAACTGGCCGTAAGGGATGCTGACTTTACCGTCGGAGAACCGTTTCCGCTGTCCCCAGGTAACATTCTCGGAAATGGAGCGGCTTTCCTCTTGGGCCAGACTGGACATGATGGTGATGAGCAGTTCCCCTTTGGAGTCGAAGGTCATGATGTTTTCTTTCTGGAAGAAGCACTCACAGCCGGCCTCCTTCAACTTGCGGATGGTGGTCAGGCTGTCCACGGTATTTCGCGCGAATCGGCTTACACTCTTGGTCACAATCAGGTCGATTTTTCCGGCCAGGGCATCCCGGATCATGCGGTTGAAGCCATCCCGGCGCTTGGTGTTGACGGCGCTGATGCCCTCATCGGTGTAGACCTCCACGAAGTCCCAGTCGGGGTTCTCCTGAATGAACCTGGTGTAGTAATCCACCTGGGCTTCATAGGAGGTGAGTTGTTCTTCGCTGTCTGTGGAGACACGGGCGTAAGCGGCTACCCGGCGGCGTATCCGCTCCTTGGTGGGTGTTTTGGTATGGATATTCAGTGTGGCGGGGATGACGGTGACATTTTTAGCTTTCGGCATGGTGCTGCTTCCTTTCCCGTGTTTTCTCTCCGGCGGCCCGGCGCATTTCCGCTGTCCAACTCTCGGCACGGGAGCGGTCCTGCCACCGCTTCACGGCGTTGGTTCCGTCCTTGAGGGTGAACTCCAGAAAATTATCGTTGTGGGCTGTAATCGCCGTTATTTCGCCCGTATGCCCAACCAGGGCGGCAGTCTGCATCAACTTTTCCTCCGGGATGGCTTTGGAGGGGCAGTAGGATTTGCCGTAGGAATTGTAGGTGGAGCAGATCCAGACCGGTCCCGTGGCGGTGGTTTTGCGGCGGTAGTGTTTGCCGCATATGGCGCAGGTGATAAGCCCCGTGAAGGGGGATGGTTGCTGTGGCTTGGTGGGGGCATACTTCTCTTTTCTCCGCCGGATCTCCGCCTGGACGGCATTGAAAGTTTCCGGCGGGATGATGGCTTCGTGGGTGTCCGAAGCATGATACCGGGGCAGTTCGCCCTGGTTTTTCCGGGTGACTTTGGTCAGATGGTTCTCCCGGAATTTGGTCTGGAGCAGGAGATTCCCGGTATAGGCATAGTTGCGGAGAATTCGTTCCACGGCACTCTTGTGGAACACGCAGCCGCTCTGGGTGGCGTATCCGCTTTCATTCAGCCGTTTGGCGATGGCGGTGACACCCTTTCCAGCCAGGTAGTCATCGAAGATGCTTCTGACGATCTCTGCTTCTTCCGGGACAATGGCCAGCTTCCCGTTCTCCCGGCGGTAGCCCAGCATGAAGAATCGCCAGGGGATGCCTTCTTCAAAGTTCCGTTTCACCCGCCACTTCTGGTTTTCGCTGGCGGAGAGGCTTTCCTCCTGGGCATAGCTTGCCAGGATGGAAAGCATCAGTTCGCCGTCAGCGGTAGCGGTGTCGATGGACTGTTCTTCAAAATAAACGCTGATGCCCAGTTCCTTCAGCTCCCGTACCGTTTCCAGAAGGGTCACGGTATTCCGGGAAAAGCGGGATATGGACTTGGTGATGATGTGATCAATTTTTCCGGCACGACAGTCGGTGAGCATCCGCTGGAAGTTCTCCCGGCTGTCTCTGGTGCCGGTCTTGGCTTCGTCGGCGTAAACGCCCACATACTCCCAGCCGTGATGGTGGCGGATGTAGGTGCTGTAATGATCCACCTGGGCCGCCAGGGAGTGGAGCATGGCATCCTTGCCGCTGGACACTCTGGCATATGCCGCCACCCGGAGGGGCTTGGGCATCCGGGGTGCAAATTGGATTTGTTCTACGGTTCTTGACATGGTATCCTCCTTTGTATCAAGTATCGTCAGCTACATATATTGCTCGTTTCGGAGGATATAGCAAGTCCATATAGTGACGAATTTCAAATGAATATACTGTCCTGTTTCAGGCCGGTTTTCATGGCGAGAACGGCGTTTGCCCGGTCACGGGTTTGGGCATCCAGTTCTCCTGTCTGGCAGAGATTTTCCAGCACTGCGCAGAGTATCCGATACCGAATGAGATCTTCTTGCGTCGGCGTAACAGGGGCGGGAGCAGTATTTGCGTTTCCGGTTGCCATAGCTGATAAACTCCTTTCCGCAGTATTCGCAGGTCAGATGGTAATAGGCTTTTCGCTGCACCTTCTCCGGGTGGGCGTTCCACCAAGCGTTCCGGCACTTGTCAGAGCAGAAGTATTTGGCCTTTCTGCCCTTCACCTGGAGAATGGGCTTTCCGCACTGGCGGCATTCGACCCGGACAGCATCTTCCGGCGGGTGGCGGCGGATGTAAGAACGAACGGTATTGACGGAGATCTGAAGGGCGAGCGCAATGTCCATGGCGGTCTTGCCACGGCTGCGCATGACATTCAGAATTTCGATTTCATGTTTGGTCATATTGAAACCTCCCGGATTTGATTTTTTGGTAATTCCCCTTTTGAATTTGCGATTTTGTGCGTGAGACCCCACGGCCGT
>ERZ791909.2875-NODE-2875-length-9796-cov-2.686069_pt1 | contig 9796 bp, 10 predicted proteins | sample MGYA00510143_ERZ791909 | MGnify/ENA primary metagenome ERZ791909 (study PRJEB30046, sample SAMN00792093) | human gut metagenome | study: EMG produced TPA metagenomics assembly of the A metagenome-wide association study of gut microbiota in type 2... | reverse complement strand
TAGTCCGGATCACATTTCAATGAAATCGTATTGGCCCCTTCCAGATCGATCAGGGCGAACATTTTATCCATTACTTTCATGACGAGTGAATATTCGTCGAATGGGAAGCATTCTGTGACTGCTTTTTTCCGGAGACAGTATTCTCTTGCTGATTCTATATTCATAAAACTCTAAAATAATGGCGGATAAAACGCCTCTTTTATATGTTCAATTCTAAAATTTCCGGTTTTGCCTATCACGGTGATAATATCAAACCGTACAGGTTCATCTATTTGGAATAACCTGATATATGTATCGGCTGCTATTACAGTGCGCCTGATTTTTTGTGGAGTGACGGCGTCTTGAGGAAGTGCGAAGTCCGTATCGCTCCGGGTTTTTACTTCTACAATAATCAGTTCTCCGTTTTTAGCTGCCACAATGTCCAGTTCGAAATGTCCTTTACGCCAGTTACGATGCCGGATTACGTAGTCATGCCGTTCCAGATAGTCGACGGCGGCGTCCTCTCCGGCTTTTCCTAAAAGGTTGTGTTTTGCCATAAAGAAGATTTTTATATTTATAGGTCGGTCCGGTGATAAAACATGGATGTGTATCGGCCGACCGGACATATTATTTCTGCAAATTTACTCTTTTTATTCTTTGAAATTACAGAAGTAAAAGTAAATTTGCAAAGAATATGAGAAAGAGAGATAAAAAATGTAATAAGGCAACTCCGGACGAACCTAAGCGGGAACGACGGATGAGCATATTGCTGAGCGAAGATGAGCAGCAGATTGTGGATCGTTATCTGGATAAGTATAAGATAACGAATAAATCACGCTGGCTTCGTGAGACGATTCTCATGTTTATACATAAAAATATGGAGGAGGATTATCCTACTCTTTTTGGTGAACACGATATGAGGCGTTAGACGTATGCTGGATGATTCTTATTTTATGAAGCAGGCCTTGATAGAGGCTGTTAAAGCAGGAGAGAGAGGAGAAGTCCCTGTTGGTGCTGTAGTGGTCTGTAAAGAGCGGATCATTGCCCGTGCACATAACCTGACTGAAACACTGAATGACGTGACTGCCCATGCTGAAATGCAGGTCATTACTGCCGCTGCCAATGTTCTTGGTGGGAAATATCTGAATGAATGTACTTTATATGTCACAGTGGAACCTTGTGTGATGTGTGCCGGTGCTATTGCCTGGGCTCAAACGGGAAAGCTGGTGTTTGGTGCCGAAGATGATAAGAGAGGCTATCAGAGATATGCTCCGCAAGCACTCCATCCTAAAACAGTTGTTGTCAAAGGAATATTGGCTGATGAGTGCGCCGGGCTGATGAAAGACTTTTTTGCTGCTAAGAGGAGGTGACAGTTCACCACTGTCCCTATTCTTTTATTTCTTCGTAGTCTACGTATTCTCCTTCGTTATCATCAAACAGTTTTTTGTGCTTGGCTCCTGTCCCAGTGATGATTTCTTCTTTATCATTAGCCTGAGTTTGGTGGTAGTATCTTCTGCTTCCTGAATTATTATTGGGTCCGTTACGATCTGAACCTGACGAAGGCGAGCGTTTTCCAAGTCCGAAAACGGCTCTTAATACGCTGCCTACAAGGGCCAATCCGATGATTATAACGGCTATGACAATAATGAATAAAAATCCTAAAATGTGAAACATGGGCTATTTGTTTTATGCATTGTTTAAAATTTGTAGTACAACAAACGTGCCAGAAGGATTGTTTATTTATTTTTTCTTGTTAAAAGTGAAAGAATGATATACCACACAATAACTGTTGAGAATCCGCTGATACCCAGAAACAGTAGTAATGGAATGCAGACAATCAGAAATATGAAACTTACCTTATTATCTTTCCAAGAAAGATTTTTGAATTTCAGAGAGAACATGGGAATTTCAGCCACAAGCAACCATGAAAAGAGCATTACCATTATAATAAGGTATATAACGTTGCAATGTGCCAGCAGAAAATCTTTGCCACCTACGATTAACGCTCCCCAATAGAGGGCATTGGCCGGGACCGGAAGGCCTATGAAAGAACTGGTTTGCCGCTCGTCTACGTTAAAATTAGCCAAACGTAAAGCAGAAAAAATAGAGATAAGGAATGCCAGATAAGGGATATAATCTCTTAATCCTGCCAGAAAGTCGGGGTATATCAATCCGGGTTCTTTCAAAAATGAAAAAACAAGTAAAGAAGGGGCTACTCCAAAACTGACGTCATCCGCCAGTGAGTCGAGTTCTTTTCCTATCGGAGAATATGCATGAAGCAGTCGTGCCAGCATGCCGTCGAAAAAGTCGAAGACAGCACTTAATATAATGAAGATAAAAGCTAGTTCATACTTAGCTTCAAAAGCCATCACGCCGGCAATGCAGCCTGAAAAAAGGTTCAGGCAGGTTACTGTATTGGGTATGTGGCGGGTTATAGCATTTGCCATTATTGTTTCTTATTTTAATTTGGCGATAACAGTTTGGTTACCGGTGGTCAATTGTCCCATGCTGACACAGATTTCTGTGCCTAACGGGAGATATACATCTACACGTGAACCGAATTTTATGAATCCCAAATGCTCGTCGATATAGCATTCTTCTCCCGGTTCGGCATATGTTACAATACGTCTTGCCATTGCACCGGCTATTTGCCGTGCCATTACCTCTACTCCCTCAGGAGTTTCGATGACGATCATTGAACGTTCATTTTCTGTACTGGCTTTCGGAAGCCATGCTTTCATGAATTTACCATTATCATGAGTGACTTTCTTGACCACTCCGTCTACCGGATACCAGTTGGCGTGTACATTTAGTATGCTCATGAAAATAGATACCATAATGCGGCGATCGTGGAAGTATTCATGTTCATCTACTTCTTCGATGACTACGATTTTTCCATCTGCCGGTGCAACTACAATCTTTTCTGTATCCTGTCCGAAAAGCCGGATGGGACAACGGAAAAAGTTAACCATCAACAGATAGACAACGATACTTACCAAAGCCACCAGATAGAATGGTATTTTACAATCAATTCCCCAGTAAAGAGCCAGATTTATGATCAGTAGCAGAAAAAAACTACCCCATAAAATATGTGTTCCTTCACGGTGAATTCTTATCTTTTTTAATTTCTTAAGTCGACCCATTTGCGCTATTTAATGATAATTATCCGCAAAAGTATACTTATTTTAAAAATCCAGCAAGCATTTGCAGGTAGAAATGACTTATGTTGATAACTTTTTGATGTTTATCTTTGTTAGTAGCTGTAGACATTGTAATTTTATGGCTTCAAATTATCAACCTATAACTATGCAGGATTTCGTTCATTTACACGTCCATACGCAATATTCTCTTCTGGATGGTCAGGCCAGTGTCAGTGCATTGGTCGATAAGGCTATGAAAGACGGGATGAAAGGTATTGCCGTTACGGACCATGGAAACATGTTCGCCATTAAAGAGTTTACGAACTATGTTAATAAGAAAAATGGAGGTCCGAAAGGAGAAATAAAGGACCTGAAAAAGCGGATTGCAGCTATTGAAGCCGGTGAAGTGGAGTGTGCGGATAAAGATGCCGAGATTGCTGACTGTAAAGCTAAAATAGCGGATGCGGAAGGGCGATTGTTCAAGCCTATCATAGGCTGAGATGTATGTGGCTCGCCGTACAATGGATAAAAAGGAGGGAAAGCCTGACCAGAGCGGGTATCACCTGATTGTGCTCGCCAAAAACGAGAAGGGGTATCATAACCTGATAAAATTGGTTTCGCGGGCATGGACCAAAGGTTACTATATGCGTCCCCGTACAGACCGGAACGAGTTGGAGAAATATCACGAAGGTTTGATTATCTGTTCTGCGTGTTTGGGCGGTGAAGTGCCCAAAAAGATAACTCAGGGATTGTTGGCGGAAGCAGAAGAAGCCATCCAATGGTATAAGAACCTGTTTGGAGACGATTATTATCTGGAAATGCAGCGCCATAAAGCGACAGTGCCTAAAGCAAATCATGAAGCTTATCCGTTGCAGGTGAATGTAAATAAGCATTTGATTGAATACTCCAAAAAGTATAATGTCAAGTTAATCTGTACGAATGATGTTCACTTTGTCAACGAAGAACATGCTGAGGCGCACGATCGGCTGATCTGTTTGAGTACGGGAAAAGATCTCGACGATCCGAACCGGATGTATTATACGAAACAAGAGTGGATGAAGACGAAGGCAGAGATGAATGAACTCTTTGCCGATGTGCCCGAAGCATTGAGTAATACACTTGAGATTCTGGATAAAGTAGAGTATTATTCAATCGATCACGCACCGATTATGCCTACTTTTGCAATCCCCGAGGACTTTGGAACAGAAGAAGGATATCGGCAAAAATATACGGAAAAGGATCTTTTTGATGAGTTCACCCAAGACGAAAACGGCAACGTGGTGTTGAGTGAGGAAGCAGCCAAAGATAAAATAAAACGTTTGGGAGGCTATGATAAACTGTACCGTATCAAACTGGAAGCCGACTATCTGAAAAAGCTGACTTTCGACGGAGCTAAGAAGTTTTATGGTGATCCGTTGTCACCGGAGGTCAAAGAGCGGCTGGTCTTTGAATTACATATTATGAAGACCATGGGTTTCCCGGGATACTTTCTTATAGTGCAAGATTTTATTGCCGCCGGGCGTAATATGGGAGTCTCCATTGGTCCGGGACGTGGCTCCGCTGCCGGTTCTGCCGTAGCCTATTGTTTGCAGATCACTAAAATAGACCCGATCAAATACGATTTGCTGTTTGAGCGTTTCTTGAATCCCGACCGTATTTCATTGCCTGATATTGATATTGACTTCGATGATGATGGTCGTGGCGAAGTGTTACGTTGGGTGACGGAGAAATATGGACAGGAAAAGGTGGCGCATATCATTACCTATGGTACTATGGCTACGAAACTGGCTATCAAAGATGTTGCCCGTGTCCAGAAACTTCCGCTTGCCGAATCGGATCGCTTGGCCAAATTGGTTCCGGATAAAATTCCGGATAAGAAACTGAATCTGAAGAATGCCATAGAATATGTGCCCGAATTGCAGGCGGCTGAAGCATCTCCCGATCCTTTGGTGAGGGATACGATGAAATATGCCAAGATGCTTGAGGGGAATGTGCGTGGAACGGGTGTACATGCCTGTGGCACTATTATTTGTCGTGATGATATCACGGATTGGGTACCGGTCAGCACGGCTGATGATAAAGAGACCGGCGAAAAGATGCTGGTTACCCAATATGAAGGTTCGGTGATCGAAGATACCGGATTGATCAAGATGGACTTTCTGGGGCTGAAAACATTGTCTATTATAAAGGAGGCTGTCGAAAATATTCGTTTGAGTAAAGGAATGGAACTGGATATCGATTCCATTTCAATCGAGGACCCGGCTACTTATAAACTTTACAGTGACGGACGAACGATCGGTACTTTCCAGTTTGAGTCTGCCGGTATGCAGAAGTACCTGCGTGAGTTGCAACCTTCTACGTTTGAGGATCTGATTGCGATGAATGCCCTTTACCGTCCGGGTCCGATGGATTATATTCCTGACTTTATTGATCGTAAACATGGACGTAAGCCTATTGAATATGATATTCCTGTCATGGAGAAATACCTGAAGGATACATACGGTATTACGGTCTATCAGGAGCAGGTCATGCTTTTGTCACGTCTGCTGGCCGACTTTACGCGTGGTGAATCGGATGCCTTACGTAAAGCGATGGGTAAAAAATTGCGTGATAAGTTGGATCACATGAAACCCAAGTTTGTAGAAGGCGGAAGGAAAAACGGACACGACCCGAAAGTTCTTGAAAAGATTTGGGCGGACTGGGAGAAATTTGCATCGTATGCGTTCAATAAATCACATGCCACCTGTTATTCTTGGGTTGCCTATCAGACTGCTTATCTGAAAGCCAATTATCCGGCTGAATATATGGCTGCTGTCATGAGCCGAAGTTTGTCGAATATCACTGATATTACCAAACTGATGGACGAGTGTAAAATGATGGGAGTACAGACGTTGGGACCGGATGTGAATGAAAGTAACCTGAAGTTTACCGTAAACCGGAATGGAAATATACGTTTCGGATTGGGAGCCGTAAAAGGTGTGGGTGAGGCTGCCGTGCAAAGTATCATGGAGGAGCGAAAAGAGAACGGTCCCTTTAAAGGTATCTTCGACTTTGTGCAGCGTGTCAACCTGAATGCTTGTAACAAGAAAAATATGGAATGCCTGGCACTTGCCGGTGGATTCGATAGCTTTCCTGAACTGAAGCGTGAACAGTATTTTGCTGTGAACAGCAAAGGAGAGACTTTTCTTGAGACATTGATGCGTTATGGCAACCGTTACCAAGCTGATAAGGCTGCCGCCGTTAATTCTTTGTTCGGTGGAGATAACGTTATCGATATAGCGACTCCCGAAATTCTACCGGCGGAACGCTGGAACGATTTGGAGAGACTGAATAAGGAACGCGAACTGGTAGGTATTTATTTGTCGGCACATCCGCTTGATGAATATGCCATTGTGTTGGAACATGTTTGCAATACACATATGAGCGAGCTTGATGATAAATCGGCTTTGGCAGGAAGAGAGATTACGATGGGAGGCATTGTTACCAGTGTCCGTCGGGGTATCAGTAAGAATGGAAATCCTTATGGTATAGCTAAAATAGAAGATTATTCCGGTTCGGCGGAGATTCCTTTCTTTGGAAATGACTGGGTTACTTTCCAAGGCTATTTAGGTGAAGGTACTTTCTTGTTTATCAAAGCCCGTTGTCAGCCTAAACAATGGCGTCCCGATGAACTTGATGTCAAGATTACTTCGATGGAATTGCTGCCCGATGTCAAGGAACAACTGATAGAGAAGATTACGATTCTGATTCCCCTTGCCGAACTTAATTCGGCTTTGGTAACCGAGCTTGCTTCTTTAACGAAAGAACACCCGGGAAATACGGAACTTTATTTCAAAGTAACGGATACGGAGGGGAAGATGTATGTAGACCTGATTTCCCGTCCTGTGAAACTTTCGGTTGGCAGAGAATTAATTTCCTATTTAAAGGAACGTCCCGAACTTGCGTTTCATATAAATTGATTATCTTTGCCGCATAACAGTGATAGATACTTAATAACTAACAATTAATAATTATAGAAAATGGCTTTAGAGATTACTGACAACAACTTTAAGGAAATCCTCGCAGAAGGATCACCGGTTGTTATTGACTTTTGGGCTCCTTGGTGTGGTCCTTGTAAGATGGTAGGTCCTATCATCGATGAACTGGCTAAAGAATATGAAGGAAAAGTGATCATGGGTAAATGTGATGTAGACGAAAACAGTGATCTACCTGCAGAATTTGGTATCCGCAATATTCCTACTGTTCTATTTTTTAAGAATGGAGAATTGGTAGACAAACAAGTCGGTGCCGTAGGTAAACCTGCATTTGTAGAGAAAGTTGAGAAATTATTATAATATACTTTCATTAAAAATATTTGTTTATGGGACTGGAAGACGATTTTTTGTTAAATGACGCCGATGATGAAAAGACCATCGAGTTCATCCGGAATTATTTGCCTCAGGAATTGAAGGAAAAGTTTTCGGAAGACGAGTTGTACTATTTCCTCGATTTGATTGATGAGTACTACTCTGAAAGCGGAATCCTGGATGTTCAGCCCGATGCTGACGGCTATGTTGACATCGACTTGGAGCAGGTAGTAGAATTCATCGTGAAAGAAGCCAAAAAAGATGAAGTGGGTGAATATGACCCGGAAGATATCTTATTTGTGGTGCAGGGAGAAATGGAATACGGCAACTCTCTGGGACAGGTGGAATAAGCCAGTCTTCGTAAACCAAGAGATAAAAAGCGTGTAGAAACACTTCTGCACGCTTTTTTGTTGCATGTATGTGTGATAGTTTACTTCGTCTTGATTCTTCTCCTCCTACTAAAGTGCATTATGTTTTTTCGAAGCATCAGGTGTGTATAGGAGTCTGGATATTTGCTTGAAAGTGGGATGAATAAAAGCCCGGTTTAGTCTGTTTTTACGAAATAAGATATACTAAATTTCTTCTAATGCATAGTATTGGTAGTCTCTTACAACGGTCTGAAGAAATTTTTCATCGTTTATATTTGTTTGATCTACAGATAGCAGGGCACGAACTTTGGGTGCCAATTGTGCGATATGTCTTGTCCGATCCTTATGATGTAATTCTAATGCTTTACTGATTACGTTTATTTGTTCCAAAGACAGGTCGGCAGCTGATGGAAAACTGGGATGATATCCTTTAGTCAGATAATCGAACTCGTCAAGACTTACCTGTATTTTGCGATAGTTCTTTTCTTTAATTACCATTGTACCGGCAGCCAGATCTCCCAAACGTTGGCTGTTTTTGGTCAATAGTATGACCAGTACGCCCAATCCTCCGGTAATAGTTACGTCTATCCCATAGAGCAACCACCTTAGCAGATACGCGCTCAGGCTGGGTGTCGTACCGTCTGCTTTTACCACACGGATATTCATAAGTTTCTTTCCGGCACTCTGTCCTTGGTTAAAAACTTCGCAAAGTAACGAGTAACATAGTACAGGCAGATAGATGAACAGGAACAACAGGAAAAACGTACTTCCGGAAAAAGCATGTATATTGAGTTTCCCCAATATATAAGAAGTGGCAAGAATGTAGATAAACAGCAGAAAATAGTCAATAATACGAGCCAGTATCCGTTCGCCAAGGCTGGCGGGTACCTGACTGATTCGTACGAATTGTCCTGTGATGATAGTCGATTCTGCCATTTCTGATTAAACACATTTGGGTTCCGGCTGCAAATATATCATAATTCTCTTACTTTTGCTTCCGGTTTCGGACAAAACTTATCCGGAATCGAACCGGTTGGATAAAAGAGGGTGACATTTATACGTCAGGATGTGGATTCTAATTTTATTTATCGGTTGAGTTAGTTACTATTTTATCCTTTAATGAAATCCCCTTTATCACTTCCACATAATTTCCATCTGAAATACCGATGTTGATGATTTGTTTTGTTTTCTGTTGTGTCACAGTATCCAGCAGATAGAGGTATGTAGAGTCATTCTCGTATAAGATATATTTTTCATCAATGGATAAAGTGTGCTTTTTCTGTTTTATCACCATATTGGCCGTTGCAGAATATCCCGATCTTATAACAGGCATATTTTCCGAGACGGGAAATTCTGCCTCAAGCATATATTTCATAATTCCGTTCTCTGCATTTCCTTTGGATGAAATTTTTGTTACTACTGCCCGGGTTCGTAAATTATCATAGGCATTGAATAAGAGTGAGATCGTGTCTTGTAAAGCGATATCTTTCAGATATTTTTCAGGGACAAGGGCTTTAAAACGAAACCGAGACATTTCCGCCACAACGGCAATCGTTGTTCCCGGATTAAAATTATTGCGTTCTATTACAGAGGCCCCCGTTTCCAGAGGGGTATCAATAATAACGCCGCTAATACTCGACCTTACGATGTTAGATGCCGTTTCAGGAGAGATACGCCCTTCTTTCAAGATGTTTAATTGATTTTGGGCAGAGGCGAGCTTCTCCTTAGATAATTCGTATGCCTGTGTGTAAGAGTCCATCTCTGCCTGTGCCACAAGGTTTTTTGAGTACAATTTGTGTTCTCGTTTATAATCTTCCAGTCGGGCTTTATACTCAATTTGGGCAGTGTTCAAGTTATATTCCAGTCGTTCCATATCCGATGCGTTTGGGACCAGCATGATGGAGGCGACAGGATCTCCTATGCGCACTTTATCTCCTATCGAAACATTAATCTTGTCCAGGAC
>ERZ791909.2865-NODE-2865-length-9826-cov-9.563607_pt1 | contig 9826 bp, 8 predicted proteins | sample MGYA00510143_ERZ791909 | MGnify/ENA primary metagenome ERZ791909 (study PRJEB30046, sample SAMN00792093) | human gut metagenome | study: EMG produced TPA metagenomics assembly of the A metagenome-wide association study of gut microbiota in type 2... | reverse complement strand
CATCTCGTCCAGCTATACGGCGGCTGCAGTTCTGGGCAGAAGCCCGGCCCCACTTGGGACGACCACGGGTTGGAGGACTGGAAGAAGCCCCCTCTGTTTGGTATGTGAGCCGCTGTGTGGGGCGAATGGGGAGGGGATAGCCGTGCCCCCCACAAAAGTCATCCTACGGCTGGGCGGAAGTGGGGAGTGGAAGTGCGAGATTGCCATGGAAACACATTTTTCCCCAGAATCGGGGGTGGCTCCACCAGTTGAAAGCATAGCGGGCGCCCTCCGGCCAGATCACAACCGCCCGCAGTACAGGCAGTTGCGGGAGTTTTCTAGGTGGCCGAAAGCAGGACCAAAAACAGAGGGATCGGCTCATCTTTAGGGTCACTTTTCTGGAATACTTAGAAGCACAAACAAAATATGGGTCACCGCTGGGATGCACACAGCTTCCTAGAGCTATGCCCCACGCTTCCGGCAGGGACGTCCCATCAGGAAGTGCGGAACCGAAAGCAACGCTACGGATTCTGACCAGACAACCAAGTTGTTACTTTTCTGATAATAGATGCTGCATCCCCCGGCTATTGAGCCAGCGTCGTGATATGGTGTGTCGCTGATAGGAAGCGGCACTAGGCGAGTGGTTTGAAAACTACGCAAAGATTAAGGGTCGCTCCTCCCCCCACCAGACCTGCCGGGGGTACATCGATAACCATATCAAGCCGAATATCGGCAAAGTTCCGCTGGAAAAACTCACTTCTCTGGAGTTACAGAAGCTCTACAAGAAGCTGTTGACCAGCGGGAGAATTGACAGAGTAGAGAGCAGGCACTAGGCAAAGGGGCTGAGCCCCAAGACAGTGCGGAACATCTGCCGGATCATCGCCTCAGCCATGAAACTGGCAAAGAAGCAGAGAATCATCGTAGCAGATCCCGCCGAAGCTGGAACATCGGGAGATGAAAACACTGCCCATTGAACAGATGGACTCCTTCCTTAGAGAGGCCAGAGACAGCGGGGTATTCGAGATGTACTACGTGGAGTTGGCAACCGGTTTCCGGCGAGGCCAATTGCTCGGCCTGAAGTGGGAGGACATCGATTTCGAACATGACAACCTCCAGGTGAAACGGCAAATCGCCCGGATCAATGACGAAATCGTAAAAGCACACCGGAAAAGCAAGAACGCCTACCGGACGCTGCCGCAAGCGGAGGATACCATCCAGGTTCTGAAACAACAGAGGAAGAAAACCGTCAGCAGTCCCTGAGTGTTTCCCTCACCCACCGGCGGTCCCATCTCGCCGGATAGTTTGCTCCACCAGGTACTGAAACGAGCGGGGCTGCCTCGGGTCAGATTCCACGATCTCCGGCATACCTTCGCCACGCTGGCCTTCCAGAACGGCGTGGACACCAAGGTGGTGTCCGGGATACTGGGGTACTTCAGCGCGGGTTCACCCTGGACACTTATGCCCATGTCACAACAGCAGCCCAGAAGGAGGCAGCAAAAACCATGGAAAGGGTCCTGACGGCAACACTGTAAACAAAAAAATCTTCCCCGAAAGCGGAAAAGTCCGGAGGCGGTATTTCCGCCTCCGGGCGCGTTTTTTGACCCATCTGGGTCATGGTTTGGGTCACCCCGGTGTCCAGAAAATGGGGATGTCCAAAAAAGTTGCAAACGGGCAGAGAAAATCGCCGCTTTCCGGGTGGGAAGCAGCGATTTTATGGTTGCGGGGGCTAGACTTGAACCAATGACCTCCGGGTTATGAGTCACTAATCTAGTGGCCCGTAATCCGGAGGTCGTTTTTCTGTTTTTGCCTTTCATATCAGGCGATACAGCGCCCGACAGCAAAGCACGTTCCGTAGAGCCTGTGTGTCTGTTTTTCCCTTTTAATTTTAACTATTTTATCCCACTTGCAAAATAACCGCAAACACAGATTTGGCCTTGATCTGCCGTGCTGATTCGAGGCAACTGCAATTACCAAAAACCGCACGACCATGTGGGAAGGCTTACCCCGCTTCGAACTAAGTAAGGATATTTCAAGAAATAAAGCGAAGCTATCCTTCTCATTTCTTGAGCCATGGAACTGGGCAGGGCAAGCACCACATCCAGCTATACGCCGTCTCAGTTCCGAGCAGAAACCTGGCCCAACTTTGGGGGACCAACAGCCCGAAGGACAGAAAAAATCCAGATCTTGTTTGGCCGTGTGAGCCTCTGTGTGTCCTTTGGACTGTTTGCCATTAGAAGAGAATTTGACCTGAACCAGAAACATGTGATATGATGCCTTAGTTTGGAATTGTCTGGGGAGAAGTGCGTGGCTGATGAGTTTGAAGTTGTTACCCACCACACGATTTAGGAAAAATTGAGTTTCCCGCAAAAAGCAGGGGATAGAGGACTGCTGTGGGAAGTCCGGAAGCCTGTTCAAAAAGCCCCACAGTACAGGGCAATGTCATTAAGTTAAGCGTTTTCCGAAGGAACGGCGCACAAAGTAGTAATTTATTTCGCACAAATTGGGGGAGACTTAAAAAGCGAAAGTTAAGAACAGGGGTGCTCCGGTTCTTAACTTAGTGACATTGCAGCACAGTTTTTTGAATCAGTATTTCCTGTTTTTTTGAACAAAAAGGCCACAATTCGACTTTTGCGTTCTCAGGACAGGCCAATTCCCAGACACTACGATTGCCACAGAGCGACAGGAACTTAAAGGGAGACTTGGAGTCAAAAACTTGGAACATACTAGCCATTCTTCATCTTGGTATTGCCAGGATTTGTCTCGTCATGCTATAATATATGTTAATTATAGTATACAGCGTTGCAGATTTGTTTTCGGTTTATGGTTTCTGAAATTTTCCAGATGAACTCCATCCGGAAGAATCTTTTGTGAAGAGGTTTTATCAGATATGTCTTACAAAAGACTGGTATATCAAGAGGTCGCGGCGCAGGGAAACTCTCTGGACCCTCTTCTCACTAATAAGCAGGAGTATGCGTATCAGTGGCTAAAAAGCTCGATTATTGAGAATAAAATCAAGCCGTCTACCCTGCTGGTTGAGCGGCATCTGAGTGAAATGCTGCATATTAGCCGGACCCCGGTCCGTACTGCACTTATGCGCCTGGCAGATGAGGGTTTTGTTGTGATCTCGCCCGGGCGAGGTATGGTGGTGGCGCCCCTATACAAACATGATGTCGTAGATGTGTACACCCTTCGGAAGGCCCTGGATGTTCTGGCAATTGAATTGTATATTGGACGTGCAACAAAGGCGTCCATTCAACAGATGGCAGATGCTTTTGATGCGATGGAAGAGGCTTATCATCTCGAAGATTACGCAGAAGTTGCCCAGCAAGACGAGGTCTTTCACGGTATTTATATTCACAACACGGGAAACGGCAGATTAGAGGCGATGCTGGATGGGCTGAAAGACCAGTCCAACCGGATGCGGCATCTCGTTCAAGAAGACCATACCCGCATCATGGCCTCCAGGCGGGAGCATCAGGCGATTTTAGAGGCCGTCGAGGCCAAAGATGTTGAGAAGGCATGTGAAGCTGTTCAACAACATATGATATCGACCATGGAGTACCATCTTCAAAAATTAAAAAATGATGAATCTGCCACATAATTGTGCGGATTTCAGGAAAATGCAGCCTGCTTCCATAAGGAAAGCAGGCGTATTTTTTTCTGATATATAAAAAGTCTGAATGCTGCGGAATCGCTTGAATCAGAAATAATACTAGGAATACCGAGATTCGGAGCAGAATACACATAAGAATTAGGACTGGGCATAGAAATTTGTTAAAAGTGTATATATTTTTTGATCCGAATGTTACAAAAAATAGAATTGATCCCCAGAGCCCATTAAGTATATTGACAAATTCATAAGCCGAATGGTATTCTTGGTATACCAAAAGAACCAAGTAAATTAAAGCGATATATGCGCAGGGAGGAATCAAAATGGTATACGGCACCAAGGGGACGATGCAGGTCGATTATGAAGACCGGATTGACTTTACACGAATGCGGGAGTACCGCGAGGGACGGATTCAGAAGCTCCTGGAAAAGTCTGACTTTTCCTGCCTGATTCTGTTTGCCACAGAGAACAAACGGTATGCAACATCCACGGCGGTAGCCTCTCCAGAAGTCGATAATATGGGAAGGTATGCCATTGTCCCCCGCGGCGGCAAACCTTATATTTTTGGATTCGGCTCCGAGGTCGCCAATGAGCGGATTAACTGCTCTTGGATTAAAAATCGGGCCTATCCCGCTCATACAACAATGTTTGGCGCTCTGCCTGCCAGCTGGGGCATGGATGGCGGACATCTGGATAAATTTGAGGCGGATCTCCGAATGGTGATGGAGGAAAATCATCTGGATCCAAAGGCCCCCATCGGTGTAGACAAGATCGACGGCCAGTTGATGGCGGAACTGACGAAGCGAGGTTATAAGCTGGGCGATGGCGAAGAAATCATGTGTGCCGCCCGTGAGATCAAAAACGAGGACGAGATCCAGATCATGATGCAGGCTGCCGCCAGTGTGGACGCAGCTTTCTATCAAATGGCCCGTGCGCTGCATCCCGGCGTGAAGGAGAATGAGTTGCAGGCAGTAGCCGCCGCAGAGCTGCATCGGCAGGGATCACAGTGGATACATAATATCCAGATGACCTCTGGCACCCGGGCACATCCCCACCCGCATCTGTCCTCTGATCGTGTGATCCAGCCTGGCGATATGGTATTTGCGGATCTCTGCACATTGTTCAATGGCTACCACACCTGTTATTACAGGACGTTGTGCTGCGGTGAACCCTCTGACCAGGCAAAGCGAGTGTATGACAGTGCCTATCAGATGTTGCTGGCCGGAATTGATAAATGTCGGGTAGGCAACACCACAGCAGATATCGTGAATGCATGGCCTGATTTCAAGCACTGGGGCTTTAAAAATGAAGGTGAGGCATTTGGCTTGGCATTTGGCCATGGATTGGGCGTATGCCTGTGGGAGCGGCCCATGATCGAGCGTAGCTTCTCTCTGGAGCATCCTGTGGAGCTGCAGGAAGGCATGGTCATCGCTGTGGAGACCTATGATGGCGAGGGGCATGTGGGCGCCCGCATCGAAGACGAGGTGGTCATCACCAAAGACGGCCCTCTGGTAATCTCCAAGTTCCCCAAAGATAAGCTTCTGGCCTGCCCTATTCTGTAAAGTCTTTCTTGTGTAGCTCTGGCACGGGTGTGCTGATATGTGATATTTAAGGAGGATCTTTTATGGCAAGCATTCAGGGAAAAGTTGCAATCGTAACCGGCTCTGCAAGAGGTATCGGCGCTGGTATTGCTGCCAGATTTGGTAAGGAAGGCGCAAAGGTTATCTGCCTGGACCGCAACCCTGCCGCGGAGACCGTGAACCACATCAAATCCAATGGCGGCGACGCTATGGCTATTCAGTGCGATATTTCTAAGCAGGCCAGTATTGAAGCCGCTGTTCGGCAGGTCTTGGATACTTATGGCACCATTGATATTCTTGTCAACTCCGCAGGTTTGTCCAAGATGGCATCTATCACAGATGCTACTGAGGCAGACTGGGATTACGTGAACAATGTCACTCTGAAGGGCACCTGGCTGATGATCAAAGGTGTAGCACCCACTATGAAAGCCAACAAAAGCGGCAAGATTATCAATATCGCCTCCATTTCCGGCTGCGTTGCCTTTGTGGATCAATCCATCTATTGCGCCGCCAAGGGCGGTGTGGTCAATATGACGCGTGAGCTGGGTGTCGAGCTGGCGCCTTTCGGCATCAATGTAAACGCGATCTGCCCCAGTGTTGTAGATACACCCCTGTTTATCGACATCAATTCTCCGCTGGAGGGCAAATTCCTTCAGGACTGCATTGACGGCCATCCCATTGGCCGGATCTCTACTCCGGATGACATTGCCGGCCCCGCCGTCTTTCTGGCCTCTGATGATGCCAGCTTTATCTGCGGTCACATTCTGATGGTTGACGGTGGCTGGACCGCAAAGTAATTGGCATCATCGTTTGGCGTGTTTTTGAACTTTGAAATTCCCGGGCATTTGTTTTAACAAATGCCCGGGACTAATAAGGAGGAGTTGCTGTCATGGCAAATCTGAAAATTGGCACCATCGGGCTCGGACGCCTGGGTTACCATCATACCAAAAACGTGACTCGGACATTTGGCGCGGAATTGGTAGCAGTTGCAGATGCTTTCCCAGATGCTTTAAAACGGGGTGAAACGGATTTCGGAGTAAAAGGTTATGCAGACTACCATGATCTGATCAATGACCCTGAAGTGGAAGCCATTGTCATTGCAACGCCGACCCAGACTCACTATGAGGTATTGATGGCGGCAATTCCCAGCGGAAAGCCGATCTTCTGTGAAAAGCCCATTACCTTTGAGCTTGACGAGGCGGAGAAGATCGTAAAAGAAGTTGAACGATACAACGCCTTTGTCATGATCGGCTATATGCGCCGGTACGACCCTGCTTACATGGCCGGAAAAAAGATGATCGAAAGCGGCGAATGCGGTAAGCCCATCTATGTCCATGACTGCTGCAGAGATCCCAAAGGACCTCCCCCCAACTATGTCCCGCAGAGCGGCGGTCTGTTTGTGGATATGGGTGTACATGATTTGGACATCGTCCGCTGGATGATGGGCTGCGAGATCACGGAAATCTATTCTCGCGGCAGTGTACTGAAATACGACTTCCTCAATGAATTGAACGATGTGGATCATGGCCAGATGCTGCTGAAGTTCGAAAATGGTGCTCTGGGAATGATCGAGGTCTGCCGCAATGGCAATAATGTTTATGAATGCCGTACAGAGGTCGTTGGTAAGGAGAAGACCATTCTGGTTGGGCAGGACCGTCTGACCAATGTGACAATGATCGGAGACCGCAGCCGCACCACAGATATGTCTGACTGGGTTCTGGAACGCTTTAAGGATGCCTATGAAGGCGAATTGCAGGCATTTGTTGACTGCGTCCGGGCAGGCAACCCCTCTCCCGTAGACGCCTATGACGGGCTGGTCGGTATCAAACTGGCCCTGGCTGCCACCGAATCTTACCGCACAGATAAACCAGTACAACTAACTTATTGAAAAACAGAGTAAACCACAGAGAACTCACTGATACTACGCATAATATAAAAAGGTAGGTGAAATATCAGCGATGTTTACTGCTATCAGTATGGCTATATGCTTGCTGGTCGTCTTTGTCTATGTGGTCTATAAAACCAGACAGATCAATGTCAGCGGCAGTGACGGATACTTTCTGGCAGGCAGATCTCTGACAGGCGGCGTAATTTGTGCCACAATTCTGCTGACAAACCTCTCTACTGAGCAACTGGTAGGCCTGAGCGGGCAGGTCTATTCCTCCAACATGGGTCCAATGGCCTGGGAAGCTCCTGCTTGTATCGGCGCAATCGGCTTAGCATTTATCTTCCTGCCCCACTATTTCCGGCAGGGTGTTATGACTGTCCCAGAGTTTTTAGAGACCAGATATGATGCAGGCGTCAAAAAGCTGGTTGCTTTTTTGCTGCTTGCCACATATTTGCTGACATTCCTGCCGACCGTACTTTATTCCGGCGCGCTGGTTTTTGAACAGATGTTCAATGTCGGCGAGATCCTGAATATCAGTCATTTCACTGCGGTTGCACTGGTCACGTTTATCTTGGGTTTGGTAGGGGCTTTTTATACCATTGTTGGCGGTGTTAAAGCCTCTGCCTCTGCGGATACCATCTATGGCATCCTCTTCGCGATCGGTGGCTGCGCCGTGCCGATTTTTGCCTTAATCTTCTTGGGAAACGGCAACTTTTTAGATGGCTTCCAAGCCCTTCTGTCTAGGGTCCCGGCTGAGAAATTTACCGCAATCAACTCAGCAACCGCTACTGCGCCCGAGGTCCCCTGGCCAATTTTGTTTACTGGCATGGTGTTTAACATGCTGTACTATTTTGGATGTAATCAATCCCTTGTACAGCGGGCTCTGGGAGGAAAAAGCCTGGCAGAAGCCCAGAAGGGCGCCCTGTTGTTCGGCCTGATTAAGGTGTTCTGTCCTCTGATCCTCTGCTCTACAGGACTGTTTGCCTATGCGATCTTTGGCGATACGATCGAAGTGGCTGATATGGCGTATCCTATGGTGGTTGCAGAAGTCCTACCTGCCCCCCTGCTGGGCTTTGTCGGAGCCGCTATTGTTGGCGCAATCCTGAGTTCCTATGCCGGTACACTAAACTCCTGTGTAACGTTGTACTCTCTAGAGTTCCATGAAAGCATTTTCAAAAAGAAACTCAGCGACAAAGGGCTGGTCCGTGTAGGCCGAATCAGCGGTGTGATCATTGCAATCATTTCCATAGGCATTGCACCGTTCATCATGTATGCGCCTTCCGGCCTGTACGATTTTCTGCAAAGATTTTTTGGCACGTTCAATGCTCCTACACTGGCGGTTGTTCTGTATGCGATTTATTCCCGCAAGGTTACACCGCTGGCCGCAAAGGCTGCGTTCTGCGTACATATCCCCCTGTACTGGCTGGCGACGCTATTGCTGCCACAGGTCCATTACCTCTATTTCTTTGCGATTCTCTTCCCGTTTGATGTGTTGGTGATGTATGTTATCACCAAGCGGCACCCCCGAACAGAACTGATTGAGATTCAAGAAAAAGCACAGGTTGATATGACCCCCTGGAAATACGGCAAATTAGTTGCTGTTTTGTCGATTTTAGCACTGCTGGGCATGTACTTTGTTTTCTCTCCGCTGTGTTTAGCAAAGATATAATTTGTGCTAAATTTTACTTTCATTTTATCTCCTAATCGGAGATATTTCCGAAAATTATATGGCCCTGTGTTTTCAGCACAGGGCCATATAATTTTATACATCAGAAGCCGGTCCCACTTTGAGCAGTCAAAGGCCCCAGGGCGGTGAGACGCTCCCCCGTTTGGCTTTGTGAGCCGCTGTGTGCCCTCTTTCATCAGAGGGCACGCAACAGCCTCTTCCCGCGTCCGCCCTTTTGGGGGCAGTTTGGACCTTATTTCAGGAATTTGAGGAGAACGAAAGAAAAGGCATTCGGCTATGGATTTATCAAGGATTAAAAATGCACTTATTTGAATAAGTTTATATTCAATAAATGTGCATAAAGGTGCGGCCCCACGCTGCATGGATCGGCCAGTGCCGTAGGATAAAGGCCGTAGGCACGGGCGTCCTCTGGCCAGATTACAACTGCCCGCAGCACGGGCGGTTGCGGGAGTTTTTCAGGTGGCCGAAAGCACGAGCAAAAAGTATGGGTCACCGCTGGGATGCACACAGCTTCCTGGAGCTATGCCCCACGCTTCCGGCAGGGACGTCCCATCAGGAATTGTGGAACCGAAAGCAACGCTACGGATTCCGACCAGACAACCAAGTTGTTGCTTTTCTGGTAATAGATGACGTATCCCCCGGCTATTGAGCCAGCGTCATGATATGGTGTGTCGCTGATAGGAGGCGGCGCAGCTACATAAGAGCCCTGCACACACGGTTCTACCGGGAGCCGGAGCTTTGGAGTACCCGGGCGGCACTGGAACACACCTGCAGAAAAATCAAAGGAAGATTAGGGAGCAAGACCAGGAAATTCTGTTACAGCTGGCGGATCGGGAGAACGAACTGCGGGTGGAGACCTCCCTGGTACCTTTATCGCCGGGTTTCAGCTGGGCATGGGGATTGCTGGGGGACTGGAGCCCTATTCTTTCGAAGACGCGGAAGAAAAGCAAGCCACAGAGTGGGTGAAAACAGGGCGTCCCCACGTCAAAGATTGATATGGTATACAAAGAAAAAGAGCTGCCGCTGGCAGCTCTTTCTTAAATTTCTGATAACAGTAGCTGTAAGCCCTGGCTGTTTCTTTT
>ERZ791909.2864-NODE-2864-length-9827-cov-2.762689_pt1 | contig 9827 bp, 7 predicted proteins | sample MGYA00510143_ERZ791909 | MGnify/ENA primary metagenome ERZ791909 (study PRJEB30046, sample SAMN00792093) | human gut metagenome | study: EMG produced TPA metagenomics assembly of the A metagenome-wide association study of gut microbiota in type 2... | reverse complement strand
GTCAATAACTACAAAAGTTTTCCATCATACAAATTTTGTCCGGAGACAATAATCTCGTCATAAAGCCGAACCTGACTGACAGAACCAGCAGTTCCGCTGGGCAAAACGATGAGGTCATCACCGTCTGTGATCTGTGGATGGGCATCGTCCACAGGGTCGATGCGGCAGAAGCGGGCCAGGTTGCCGTACTTCACATACACGCCGGGGATGTAGTTCTCGCCCTGGCTTTCTGCCTCGGAGCCGTCCTCCTTGAGGTAGTGCACCGCAGCAGCAGGCACCCGCAGGCCGGTGTTGCGGCCCACGATGATCTGGGCATCGGCACAGTTCAGCCGGAGCACGTCGCCGTTGATGATCTCGCAGGAGAGGACGAAACGGGCAATGTCGTTTTCCGCATCGATGTTCACCTCGCTGACCTTTGCCTTGAGGGGCGTTTCCACCTGACCGGGAAAGCGGATCTCAACGCTCTTGGTCAAGGGCTTGCCGTCCCTGCCCAGCAGCTTTTCTGCCTGTTTGGCCGAGCACACCCCGGCATAGTACCAGGTAAAGCCCGAAACGATCTTTCCCGCGCAGCCGTCCAGCGCGATCTCCGGGGAGGATTCAACGTAGGCTTTCAGGTTGGCTGCATCCAGGGCAAGGATATCGGCAGAACCAGCGTTCAGCCGCCCGGAGCTGGAGCTGCGGATGAAATAGCCTGTCTGCGGGGCCGTGATCTGGGATGGATTGCCCAGCTGGGACTGCACCGTGGCGGCCTGCTGGGTCAGCGCGGTGATCTGGTCAGAGAAGCTGGCCACCTCGCCGGTGATGACCCAGAGCTTGTTCTGGGCCAGAATGTAATTTTCCTTCTCCGCATCGGTATCCTCGTAGTCCCCTGCATCCAGCGAATCCATCAGGTCGTACAGAGCAGCGGAACGGTTCTTGCGCAGGGATTCCAGCTGCACCGAAGTGGTGTTCTGGGAGCGCTGCAGCAGGTCGATCTGGTCATTGATCTGGGTCAGCTGCTGGCGCAGGGTGGCCTGCGCTGCATCGCTGTAGATCTCAGCCACCGCTGTGCCTGCCGAAACACGCTCGCCGTCTGCCACCAGATATCCCAGCGTGCCGCCGCCCGCAACGTAGCTTTCCTCAAACAGGAGCACGCCTTCGGCATCCACAGTGTCCTCCACCGTAGCCAGCAGGGCGGTCTCGTAGGTATTGGGCGGAAACAGCACCTGCATTGCCTGATAGCCCACATACAATGCCGCCAGCAGCAAAAACACGATGACGACAGTGGCCAGCGTTTTCAGTGCGCCGGAGATGCCCTCGCGGTTTTCTTCCTGCATATCGCTCATCCTTTCGCTAAAAATTCATTTGTGAGACATGCGGCCTGTTCCCGGACATCCGGGGCAGAGGCATCCAGCCAGCAGATACCCTCCATGTGGCGGAACCAGGTCAGCTGGCGCTTGGCATAGTTGCGGGAGGCCTGTTTCAGCTTTTCCACACAAGGGGCAAGCGCGCTCTCCCCCGCAAAGTATGGGAAGAATTCTTTGTATCCGATGGCCTGGGCCGCCGTCTTATAGGTATCCCGGTGTTCCCACACACGTTTTGCCTCGTTCAGCAGATCCTGCGTCCATCATCCGGTCCACCCGCAGGTCGATGCGGCGGTAGAGCTGGGCGCGCTCCGGGAAATCCAGCCCAAGGATCAGAGAACGGTAGGGCTTTTCGGGCGGAAGCGAGTCTGCTTTCTGCTCACTGAGCTTTTTGCCGGTGGCGCGGTAATGTTCCAGCGCCCGCAGCACCCGGATATGGTTGTTCGGATGGATGGCCGCCGCCGCTTCGGGGTCCACCGCCTGCAGCTCCGCATACATGGCTTCCGGACCCTTTTCATTCAGTTCCGCGGCCAGCTGTTCCCGCAAACCGTCCGGCGTTTTCTCAGCAGCAAAGCGGACACCATACAAAAAGCTCTGGACATAGAGCCCGGTGCCGCCCACGAGGATGGGCAGATGTCCTCTGCCGGAGATCTCATGCTCCAGCGCTCCGGCCAGCGCGGTGAAATCAGCCACGCTGAACGGTTCATCAGGCTGCAGGATATCCACCCCATGGTGCGGAATGCCGCGAGTCTCCTCGGGGGTTACCTTGGCGGTGCCCACATCAAGCCCTTTGTAGATCTGCATCGAATCGGCGCTGATGATCTCACCGCCGAACTGCTCGGCCAGTGCAACACCCAACGCGGTCTTGCCGGAAGCTGTGGGGCCGACCACGGCCAGCACCGGGTGCTTTTTGTTACACGATCCGTCCAAACTGTTTTTCCAGCTCCTTCCGGGTCAATTTAAGGACACAAGGCCGACCATGGGGGCAGAAGGGCGGTACCTCGCCCGAGAGGATCTTTTCAGCCAATGCCATCAGCTCCTGAGGGGAGGTCTTATCCCCCGCCTTGATGGCCGCGCGGCAGGAGATGGAATGGAGCACCCACTCGGTCTTTTCGCTCAGGGCATCGCGGCTGCCCTTGGAGAGCTTATCCGCCAGCTCCACCAGCAGATCCTCGGCACTGCCCTGTTCCACATCTGCGGGCACAGAGCGCAGGAACACACTGTTGCCGCCAAAGTCATCGATCTCCAGTCCTGCGCTTTCCAGCAGCTCAAGATTGGAGAGGAGGGCAGTCTTTTCCTCCGCCGACAGCTCCACCACCAGCGGCTCCAGCAGCAGCTGGGCCGGAACATCCCCATAGTTTGCCGCCAGCTTCTCGAAAAGCTGGCGTTCGTGGGCGGCGTGCTTATCAATGATGCAGATCTCCTCCCCGCGCTCAGCGAGGATATAGGTCTTGAAGATCTCACCCACATAGCGCAGAGGGGCAGGGCCTTCCTGCACGTCAAAGCCCAGCTGTTCCGGCGTATCATCGGCAGCAGAGGTCTGCTGCGGAGCTGGGGCGGCAGGCATTTCCTCCTTGGGGGCAGGATCCCATGCCGCCATGTGGTCCTGATGTTCGGGCAGATCTGCACTGTCCGGTTCAATGTCCAATGCACCTTCTCCCAGCGCTGCGGCAAAGGCGGGTGCTTCAGGCTCACTCTCCGTGGGAGCTGATGCCGGGCTGTGCAGGGTGGCATCCTGCCGGATGGGCAGGCCCGATGCAACCGTTGTCCAGCTGTGCTCTGTCAGCTTTTCCTCGGCAGTGCCCGGCACAGGCAGGATATCCGGGTGGCTTGCAGGTGCCGGACGGGACGGCGGTGCTGCTGCCGGTGCCGGAGTGAAGCTCCGGAAGCTCCGCTGGGGCTGAGGGGTATGCTCATGGAGCGTTCCCGGCTCAGCCTGGCCCGGAATGATGGCAGAAAGTCCTGTAAAGTTATTCTTCTTTACATCATTTTCTGTCGTGTTATCACTTGTTTCGGATTTGTTGGATTCCTGGTCATTTTTATCCTCTTCAAAGGCAAAACGCCGCTCTCCGGTGCCCGGTTGGGCCAGTGCCAGCTTGACAGCGTGATAAACGAGGTCAAAGATATCGTTTTCCCGGGCAAAGCGCACCTCAGTCTTGGCCGGGTGGACATTGACATCCACAAGGTCAGCGGGCATTTCCAGAAGCAAGATTCCTCCAGGGAACTTGCCCTGCATCGTGGTGCCCTTGAACGCTGTTTCCATGGCTGCCATCATGGTGCGGTTGCGGACATAGCGCCCATTGATGTAGAAATACTGCATACTGCGGCTGGCACGGCAGCTCCTGGGCTGGGTAATGAGGCCCCACACCCGGTACACCCCTTCCTGATTGTCCAGCTCCATGAGGTCACGGCTGAATTCCCGGCCCAGCACCGCGTAGGCGGCACTGCGCAGCTTGCCGTCACCGGGGGTGACATACTGCAGCTTACCCTCCCGGACAAACTTGAAGCTGACCTCGGGGTGGCTCAGGGCCACATGGGCCACAATATCCGCCACAAAGGTACCCTCGCTGGAATCCTTTTTGAGGAACTTCATCCGGGCCGGGGTGTTGTAGAACAGATCCTGCACCCGGATGGTAGTGCCCACGCCGCGTGCACCGGGCTCCAGCGGATAATCCTCGCCGCCCTCGATGCGGTAGACGGAGGCGCACTCGTCGTTCTCAGTACGGGTCAGTACTTCTACCCGCGCCACGCTGGCAATGGAAGCCAGCGCTTCTCCACGGAAGCCCAGGGTGTGGATATGGTTCAGATCATCCTCCGTCTGGATCTTACTGGTGGCGTGGCGGATGAATGCCGTGGGGATATACTCTGCTTCAATGCCCGAGCCGTTGTCGCTGATCTCGATCAGCTTCACGCCGCCTGATTCAATGGTCACGGTGATCTGGCTTGCCCCGGCATCAATGGCGTTTTCCAGCAGCTCCTTCACCACGGAAGCAGGCCGCTCCACCACTTCACCGGCTGCAATGAGCTCCGCCGTGTGCTTGTCCAGAACATGGATGACTGCCATATTCGTTCCCTCCCCTGTTTTTTAGGATTTTTCAGGAAATCAGCCGTTCAGGCTGCCCTTCAAGGTCTTTTTCAGCTCGTACAGGAAATTCAGCGCTTCAATGGGGGTCAGCGTTTCCACATCCAGCGCATCCAGTTTTTCCAGCACCTCGCTGGGTACTGCGGGAGAGTTATACTCCTGCAGCGCGTCAAAGTCCATCTGCTCCACCTTGTTCTTGGGGGCAGTGGCTTCCAGTGCGCGCAGCACCTCGTGGGCGCGGCGGGTCACAGTGCCGGGCAGACCGGCCAGCTTTGCCACCTCAATGCCATAGCTGTCATCGGCAGGGCCGCGGACGATGCGGCGCAGGAAGGGGATGTCCTCACCCCGTTTTTTCACCGCAATGTTGTAATTTTTCACGCCGCTGATGGTGCCCTCAAGGTCTGTCAGCTCGTGGTAATGGGTGGCAAAGAGGGTTTTGCAGCCCAGTCCCTTGGCAGGGTCGCTGATGTGCTCCACCACGGCGCGGGCAATGCTCATGCCGTCAAAGGTGGACGTGCCGCGCCCGATCTCATCCAGCACCACCAGACTGCGGGAGGTGGCGTTCTTCAGGATCTCTGCCACCTCGGTCATCTCCACCATAAAGGTGGACTGACCTGCCGAAAGGTCATCCGACGCGCCGATGCGGGTAAAGATGGCATCCACTACACCCACATGACACTCTCTGGCCGGAACAAAGGAACCGATCTGTGCCATCAGGGCAATCAGCGCATTCTGGCGCATATAGGTCGATTTACCCGCCATGTTGGGGCCGGTGATGATGAGGCAGCGATCTTCGCCGCAGTTCAGGGTGGTATCGTTGGGTACGAACAGACTGCCCTTGAGCATCTGCTCCACCACAGGGTGGCGGCCCTCCACGATGGTCAGTTGGTCGCTCTCATCCACAGTGGGGCGGCAGTAGTTGTTTTCTGCCGCCACCTGAGCCAGAGCGGCCAGCACGTCCAGCTCTGCCACAGCGTTGGCTGTACGCTGGATGCGGTCGAGCTGGGCACCAATGCTTTCCAGCAGCTCATTGAACAGCCGGTGTTCCAGAGCGATCAGCCGCTCGTGGGCACCCAGGATCTTATTTTCCAGCTCCTTGAGCTCCTGTGTGATGTAGCGTTCGCCGGTGGTCAGGGTCTGCTTGCGGATGTAGCTCTCCGGCACCTGTGCCTTATAAGAGTTGCTGACCTCGATGAAATAGCCAAACACATGGTTATAGCCGATCTTCAGCTTGGGGATGCCGGTCTCCTGCCGCAGGCGGGTCTCGAGCTGAGCCAGCACGCCCTTGGTGTTATCGCGGATGGAACGCAGCTCGTCCACCTCGGGGTGGTAGCCCTTGGCAATGACACCACCATCCTTCAGGGTAGAGGGTGCGTCAGGGTCCACAGCGGCATAGATTTTGTCCTTGATATCATTCAGCGGATCGATCCTGGAGACGATCTCACTGAGCTCGGCACAGCCGCAGCTCTCGGCCTGCTGGCGCAGACTGGGCAGACGTTCACAGGTCTGTGCCATGGCATAGATCTCTTTGGGCGTGGCCGAACCGTAGACCGTGCGGGTCATCATACGCTCCAGATCGGCGATGTAATGCAGTTCTTCGATCAGATCGCCGCGCTGTACGGTCTGGTTGACCAGACTTTCCACAGCATCCAGACGGTGGTTGATGGCATCGCTGGAAAGCAGCGGCTGCTCGATCCAGGTGCGGAGCAGCCGCTTGCCCATGGCAGTGCTGGTCTTGTCCAGCACCCAGAGCAGGGTCCCCCGCTTTTCGCGGCCCCGCAGGGTCTCGGTGAGTTCAAGGTTGGCCCGCGTCACAGGCGAAAGCTGCATATACTGGGCTTCATTGTAGCTGATGACGGTCTTCAGGCGCTCCACACCTTTGATCTGGGTGGTGTGCAGGTATTCCAGAAGCGCGGCCATGGCAAACCGCACCAGACCTTTTTTGTCGATAGAGGTGGTCTCATCCCAATTGCGGCCAAACTGATTTTCCAGCGAGATGGCCACAAGGCCCGGGGCGTAGCGCTCCTCTTCCACCAGCTCCACAGAGCAGGTCATGTTCTTTTTGATATAGCCGGTCAGCTCACGGCAGTCCAGCATTCCGGGGTTCATCAGCACCTCGCTGGGATGGTAGCGGCAGAGCTCCGCGATCACGGCAGGCACGATCTTCTCCCGTTTCAGCTCGGTGATGTGGGCCGTGCCGGTGGAAACATCGGCAAAACAGATGCCCGCCGCATTCCCTTTCAGAAAAATGCTTGCAATGTAGTTGTTTTTGTCATCCTGCAGCATACTGCTCTCGATGACAGTGCCCGGCGTGACCACCCGGATGATATCACGCTTGACCAATCCCTTTGCCTTGGACGGGTCCTCCATCTGCTCACAGATCGCCACCTTGTATCCCTTGGCGATCAGGCGGGCCACATAGCCCTCGTAGCTGTGGAAGGGCACGCCGCACATGGGGGCACGCTCTTCCATGCCGCACTGCTTGCCCGTCAGGGTCAGGTCCAGCTCCCGGGAGGCAGTCAGCGCATCGTCAAAGAACATCTCGTAAAAGTCGCCAATGCGGTAAAACAGGATCTCGTCCTTATACTGCTTCTTGATGTCCATATACTGCTGCATCATGGGCGACAGTTCTGCCATAATCGTTCACCTTTCCTGCGGGCTATGCCGCTTTGCTTCTTTCCGTCGGTTTGCAGTAAGTAACTGCGAATGGAAGGAAAACGCGGCCTGCGATTTGCAGCCGCGTTCTCATTTTACCTGTTAGTGGCAGCCTCCGCAGGTGGAGCAGCTGCCGGTGCAGGATTCACTGGGCTCCTGCACAGTCATGGGGTCGCCGCCGTTCATTGCGGTGTTGATGATGGCATCAATATAGTTGACCAGGTTCTCGCAGTCGCGCTTTGCCTCGTTGTAAGCAGTCATACCCTCGTCGGCCATGATCTTGCCGTACAGGTCGTTGACCTTGGTGTTCAGCTCGGCGATGCGCTCATCACTGCGCTCGCTCTTGCCGATCTCATTGTTCAGATCCATGCGAGCCAGATTGAACTCTCCGATGAGATTCTGCAGTTCCTCATCCTTGTCGTTTGCCTTGCGGGCCTGATCCAGAGCCAGGTAACGGGGGTCAGTCTGCAGTGCCATGGCGGCGCGCTTGAACAGATCGATGCAATCCATAATCAAAAATCTCCTTTGATGTGTTTGTTTTTATAGTTACATTATCATTGGGGCCGGTGTGCCCCGGGATCACGTTTCCAGTTCGCCCAGCAGGACAGTGGCGCGGGCACCGGTCAGGTGCACCTGTGCATAGCTGCCCATCAGGGCGGGGTCAGCGGCAAACTCCACGGTCAGGTTGTTGTCCAACCGGCCGGAGAGGGTTCCGTCGCTGCGGCCATAGCCTTCCACCAGCACCCGGACAGTCTGGCCCACCTGCTGCCGGACCAGATCCATTGCGATCTCGTCCTGTACCTTGAGCAGACGGGTCATCCGGTCGGTTTTCTCCGCGCGAGGGGTGGGGTCAGGCATTTCTGCTGCCTTGGTGCCGGTGCGCTTGGAGTAGATAAAGGTGAACAGCTGCATGTAGCCGACTTTCTTCACAAGCTCCAGCGTGCCCTGGAAATCCTCCTCCGTTTCCCCGGGGAAGCCCACGATGATATCGCTGGAGAAGGTGATGCCGGGCACCTTTTTGCGGGCGTACTCGATCAGCTCCATGTACTGCCCGATGGTGTAATGGCGGTTCATCTTTTTCAGCAATTCATCCGAGCCGCACTGCACCGGCAGGTGCAGGTGTTTGCACAGGTGGGGCTGGGCCGCAATGGTGTCGATCAGCTTGTGGCTGGCATCCTTCGGGTGGCTGGTCATAAAGCGGATCTGGTAATCGCCGGGCACAGCGCAGAGCAGATTGAGCAGATCAGCAAAGTCCACCTGTTCCTCCAGGCCCTTGCCGTAGCTGTTCACGTTCTGGCCCAGCAGAGTGATCTCCTTGTATCCTGCTTTCACCAGCCCCCGGAACTCCGCCAGGATATCGCCGGGCTTGCGGCTCTTCTCACGGCCCCGCACATAAGGTACGATGCAGTAGGTGCAGAAATTGTCGCAGCCATACATGATGGGCAGCCATGCGCGGAACTCGCTCTCGCGCCGGATGGGGATGTTCTCCACGATGACCGGGCGCTGGGCAGGCTCCATCAGCACGCGCTTATGCTTCTGCAGCTTCTGGGCAATGAGCTGGGGCAGCGTATCGATGCCATCCACGCCAAAGACCAGATCAACATAGGGATAGCTCTTGCGCAGCTTTTCCACCACATGTTTCTGGTTGGCCATGCAGCCGCACAGGCCGATCATCAGGCCGCGCTTTTTCTCCTTCAGGCCCTTCAGTGCACCCACATTGCCGAACACGCGCTGCTCGGCGTGCTCCCGCACGGCGCAGGTGTTGAAGAGGATGAGGTCTGCATCCTCGGGCTTATCGCACAGGCCGTAGCCGATATCCACCAGCACGCCCTTGATGCGCTCGCCATCGTTGACGTTCTGCTGACAGCCATAGCTGTGTACAAAGGCCAGCGGCGGGGTGTCGTAAGCCGAACGCACCAGCTCCGCAGCCGTCTCGTTGTGTTCAAAGTTAATGTATTCCAATAAAAACCATCCTTATTTTTTAAAAGCTCTTTTTAGTATACCCTCTTTCTGCCATAAGGGCAAGTGGGAAACCGCAAATTTCAGAATCCTTCGGGGCAATTCAGCCCTCTGCCTGCTTTTTGGCGCATGCTTCACACAGGCCGAACAGCACCACAGCGCAGTCCTGCACCACAACATCCTTCTGGCGGCGCACCAGCCTCATCACCTGTTTCTCGTCCACATCGGCATCCACTACGCCACCGCAGGCTGTACAGTAGAGGTGGCTGTGCCAGCACAGGGTGTGATCAAAACGATCCGCCCTGCCCGGAATGGACACCCGGCGCACCATGCCTGCCTCCACCAGACTGTTCAGGTTGCGGTAGACAGTGCCCAGGCTCAGGCCCGGGCACTCCGGGGCCGCCTTATCAAAGATCTCTTCGGCGGTGGGGTGGTCGCAAAGCTGCTCCACGGTGTGCAGCACCAGCTCCCGCTGTTTGGAATAACGCATCTTCCTCTCTCCTTCTCTTCCCTTTATACGTTCTCTTCGCCCTTGATCCGCGCCCAATATGCGCGGGAGGCCTGCTCGTTCTTGTTTTCCCCAAAGGTGTAGTATTTTGTATTCTTGAGCACATCCGGCAGATACTGCTGCTCGACCCAGTGGTTGGGGTAATCGTGGGCATACTTGTAATTCTGGCCCTTTACCAGCGCATCCTCGCCGTCATAGTGCTTGTTCTGCAGCTGGCGGGGAATGGGCCCGGTGCGCCCGGCCTGCACATCCGCAATGGCTGCGTTGATGGCATCGTGGG
>ERZ791909.2862-NODE-2862-length-9836-cov-2.792353_pt1 | contig 9836 bp, 10 predicted proteins | sample MGYA00510143_ERZ791909 | MGnify/ENA primary metagenome ERZ791909 (study PRJEB30046, sample SAMN00792093) | human gut metagenome | study: EMG produced TPA metagenomics assembly of the A metagenome-wide association study of gut microbiota in type 2... | reverse complement strand
TAGCCGAGGTTGAATCTCTGTTTAAGCCGAGACGCAGCTTCCACATATAGCTGTGCATTGTTGAAAGGACTAAAAAGTGTATCAGAAAATAGGAAGCATCATGAAAATTGAGGGTGCACTGCTGTTTGTTATAGCAGCATCAATGTTGCCCTCTTTCTTCATTGCTGTTTTTAACAAAGAAAATGCCTGCGCCGCAGCCTTTATTGCGGTTATAACGGTCAGCATTTTTATAAGCCTGCTATCCAGGCTCTTTTTCGGCCGATCCCATTACAAACTTAAATCCCGGGATGGGTTTCTTATTGTGTCTCTGGGGTGGTTTATGGCCTCTGTGGTAGGTGCCTTGCCTTTCTGTGTTTCAGGCAGTTTTGACAGCTTTATTGACTCCTTTTTCGAAGCCTGCTCAGGTTTCAGCACAACAGGAGCATCTGTTCTGACCGATATAGAAAGCATGCCTCGCTCTATTCTGTTCTGGCGTTCCTTCACCCACTGGCTGGGAGGCATGGGAATACTTGTATTTATAACGGCCCTTCTCCCTGCTTTCGGAATAAACGGTCAGATAGTAGCAAACGCTGAGACAACAGGACCTACAAAAGACAAAATCACAGCCAAATTTTCTGATGGCGCCAAAGGTCTTTATAAGATATACATTGTAATGACTGTGGCAGAGACAATCCTTCTCAAATTCGGAGGCCTCAGCTGGTTTGATGCACTGGTGCATACTTTCGGCACTGTGGGAACCGGCGGTCTATCCTCCTATAACTCCAGCATAGGCCATTTTAACAGCCTCTATGTAGAAATTATTGTTGCAATATTCATGTTCATGGCTGCTGTCAACTTTAATCTCTACTATATTGCTATCAAAAATGGAAGGCTTTCAGATGTATATAAGGACGAAGAATTCAGATTTTATACAGCTGTCGTCATAATATCCGGTATTGTCATTTCTTTTTATAACTGTGTTTTCGACAAATTTGCCAATATAGGAGAAACCGTGGTTAATGCCTTTTTCCAGGTTATTTCTATTATAACCACCACCGGTTTCGGCACAGATGATTATGACAGCTGGCCTATATTCTCAAGATTCATCATACTGGCTCTGTTTTTTGTAGGTGGATGTTCATCCTCCACCGGAGGCGGTATTAAATGCGTGCGTATCCTTGTAGGACTCAAACTCATACGCCGTGGTGTATCTTTAAAAATCCACCCTAACCGTATTGCTCCTGTAACCTTAAATGGTAAAGAAGTAAGCAGTGAGACGGCCATAAGGATATCAAACTTTATATTCACTTATATGATGCTTATGTTTGGCGGAATGCTGCTGATATCACTCAACGGATTTGACTTCATGACAAACCTGTCTGCTGCGGCATCGTGTCTTGGCAATATAGGTCCCGGTTTCAACCTGGTGGGACCTACTATGAATTACGCGCTGTTTTCCGGATTTTCAAAGCTCGTCTGCTCGTTTCTCATGATAGCAGGAAGGCTGGAACTGTACACTGTTCTTGTACTGTTCTCAAAATATTACAGAAACCCTGACAGAGCAAGATAAAAGAGGTTATATTTGTATGGGACTTAATTTTAAAGCAATTACAAAAGTACTTGGCATTCTCACTCTCATCGAGGGTGTCTTTATGCTGGCTGCATTGGCGACAGCCATGTACTACGGTGAGTGGGCTGCTGCTTCTGCCCTCCTCACAACCTCTCTGCTTTGTATATCTGTAGGGTTTGTTATTTTAACGCAGATGAAATTCGACAAGATAATTCTGCGGGCAAGAGAAGGATACTTCATTGCCTGCGCCAGCTGGATATATTGCTCTGTCCTTGGTGCTCTTCCGATTTATTTCTGCGGAGAAGGCTTTTCATTTATCAGCTGCCTCTTTGAGTCGGTAGCAGGATTTTCCACTACAGGCTGCAGTGTGCTGGACATAAATTCCGTTCCTCTTTCCATCCTCATGTGGAGAGCTTTATGCCACTGGCTGGGAGGTATGGGAATTCTTGTGCTCCTCATCTCCATCTTCCCCCTGTGGGGCATCAACAACCAGGCCATTGCCACGGCTGAAACTCCGGGACCTCACACAGACAAACTGGAGGCCACCTATTCAGATACCGGTAAATTTCTCTATTTAAGCTATCTTGCGTTGTCCGCTGCTGAATACGCTATCCTGGTTATGGGCCCCATGGACTGGTATAATGCCTTCCTCACAACATGCAGCAGCATCAGTACAGCCGGACTTATAATAACTTCTGACAGTGCATGGCTTTACGATCTGCCGTATGTCAGGATTGTAGTTATGATATTCACCATACTTTCGTCCATGAATTACATGATTTACTTCCTGATGCTGAAAAAGCGCTGGAAAGAAGCTCTTACCAACATTGAAGCACGGGCTTTTCTTGTGATTATAGGCGTATCCTCACTGCTTATTGCGTCGGTTCTTCGACTTAGCGGAACATATACAAACCTGTGGTCCGCTGTAAAAGACAGCCTTTGTCAGGTAGTCTCACTGATTTCCACTTCGGGATATTATGTATGCGACTACACATCATGGCCTGCCTTTGCAGTTACATTGCTGATGCTTTTGCTGCTGATTGGCGGCTGCTCTTTCTCCACGTCAGGATCTCTCAAAGTAATCAGAGTGGTAATATTGTATAAGTTGGTAAAACGCGGATTGCTCAAGCAAATTCATCCGCGCATGGTAAAAGCCGTCATGCTGGATGACACCAAGCCCGTATCAGCAAAGACAGCTGCGGCTGTTACAACTCACACCCTGCTGTTTTTCAGCGTGCTTATGATCGGATGCCTGCTTTTATCTTTTAATAATCTGGATATGGAGACTACACTGACCACAGCGCTGGGCATGTTTACCAACACCGGTATGGCACTGGGTATCCCGGGCTTCTCTGGATATTTCGGAATGTTCAATGAATTTTCACAGATAGTCATGTCATTTCTCATGGTTGCCGGCAGGCTTGAAATGTATGCTATAGTCATTATCTTTGCCAAATCTTTCTGGCTTCCTGACAAGGCTGTATCTATCTAATATATTGACTTTTTTTGGGCAGTATAACTACTGCCCTATTTTTTTTCGAGGAGGAGTTATGCTGGTAAAAGATCTTATGTCTACTTCTGTCATAAGTGTAAATCCTGACAATACTTATGATGAAATTGTCTTTCTTATGCAGTGCGAAGACATTGGAATTGTCCCGGTATGCGATGTCCAGAATCACCTGCTGGGGGTTATAACAGATCGTGACCTTCTGCTTCGCCGCAATTCCGGCGACATCGCCTGTGACTTTATGACACCTTCTCCTGTCACTGTAAACGCCGATGATGATATTCATCAGGCGGCCTTGAAATTTTCTCAGTATGCAGTGCGCAGGCTGCCGGTGCTTGATAACGGTCATCTTACAGGAATGCTTTCCTTTAAGGACCTTGCAAAGAAAAAAGTTTTTGCTGCGGAAATAGGCCATATCATTTATAACATATGCAATCATCAATAAAAAAAGGATCCGCAAAATGATTTCAGAAAACATCTTTGCGTGATCCCTTTTTTGTTTTACTGGTTGCTGTTCCGGCTACCTCCGGTCAGATCTTCAGCTCCATCCCTGATAGCATCACCGGTATCACGGATATCATCTCTCACGGCATCGCCTGCATTGCGCGCCTCATCTGGGACCGCATCTCCTGCATCAGTAGCATCACCTATCATATCTCCGTTTTCAACTACACCCTCGTTGAGGCTGCCTGCATCACCGGTTTTTCTTTCTTCCTCTGTAACATTGTTATCTCCGGCATCAGGCGTATCCACATCATTGCGTCCGCAACCTGTCAGCCCTGCTGTCAAAGTCAGCATAAGCACAGTAAAAATTATTGCTGCTTTCTTTTTCATAAAATAACTCCTTTCGCTGTATGTAAATAGTTTGGAGCTATTTCTGTTTTTTATGCATGATAAAAAGATGCAGCAATTGCTGCATCTTTTGGAAGCATGTTATTATTCTTCAGTCTCTTCAATTTCTGCATCTGCAGGTTCTTCAACATCTCCTGCAACCTGCTTGATGCTGAGGCTGATTCTCTTTCTTTCGGTGTCGATATCCAGAATCTTAGCTTCAACAGCCTGTCCCAGCTGCAGTTCTTCTGCAATATCTGAAACTCTCTTGTTTGCAACTTCTGAGATATGTACCAGTCCGTCAAGACCTGGTTCCAGTTCTATAAATGCTCCATATTCCTTGATCTGAACTACTTTACCTTCAACAATCTGGCCTACGGCATATTTTTCGTTAATTACTGACCAAGGTTCAGGAGTGGTCTGCTTGAGACCCAAAGAAATCTTGCCTTTTTCTTCGTTCATGGACAGGATCTTTACCTTAACCTTTCTGTAAAACTTCCTTAGGGTGTTTAAGTTTGCCCCATGAAATTTCAGATATATGTAACAGACCGTCGATGCCGCCTAAATCCACGAATGCGCCGTAATCAGTAAATCTCATTACAGTACCTTCCACTACATCATCTACGTGCAGGCCTTCCCAGATTTCTGCAAGCTTCTTCTGTCTCTCTTCTATAACAACAGCTTTATGTGAGAATACAGCTCTGTTTCTCTTAAGGTCAACTCTTGTAACCTTTACGTCCATAGTCTGTCCAATGAATTCTTCTGCATTTTCAACGAATTTATCGGAAAGTTGTGACAATGGAATAAATCCGGTAACTTCTTTGTAGGCAGCGATAACTCCGCCGTTTACCTGTCTCACTACCTTAACGGTAATTACTGTGCCGTTTTCGTAAGCTTCGTTGATTTCGTTCCAGTGTTCGTTTGCTTCTAATTTCTTCTTGGAGAGTAAAATCACACCATCTCCGTCATCTGTCTTGATAACTTTTGCCTGGATTTCATCGCCATCCTTGAATAAATCTGTTAGCTTCTGGTCTCCTTCTAACGTTACTTCTTCTTTTGGAATTACTCCGTCTTTTTTGCATCCCATGTTAACGATAATTTCTTTGTCTGTAACCTGGTGTACCTTTCCGTTAACAATTTCGCCTACGCGTGGTAATCTTAAGGATTTTTCGATATCATCCATTAAGTCCATCATGTTCATTTCGCTTTTTTCCGTGATGTGTTCACTCATCTTAGCAATAACCTCCTTAATTACGCATTCAGGTGTCGAGGCACCTGCTGCAACACCTATTTTAGTACATTTTTGCAATTGGTGCAATGGTAAATCTGCTATTTTTTCAACAAAAAAGGTATTTGAGCATGTTTTTTTTGCTATTTCATATAATTTGCGGGTATTTGAGCTGTTGCTGCCTCCTATTATTACCATTGCATCACAATAGGATGCAAGTTTGCTGCAGTTCTTCTGACGCATGGCAGTGGCATTGCATATAGTGTTTTTTACAATGAACTTTTTGCCGTATGCTTCAAGAACCTGAACTATTTCATCAAGGAGTTCTTTTCTGATGGTAGTCTGACATACTATAAACAGGTTGTCCGCCTTTATTGCCGCGGCCTCTTCTCCGGAATTGACTATTAGAGCTTCTCCGCTGCACCATCCTTTTATTCCTTTCACCTCGGGATGGGCTGCATCACCTACTATTACCACATTCAGCCCCTTTCCCGATGCGTCTGCAGCCAAGCTGTGAATTTTACTTACAAAAGGGCATGTTGCATCAACTACAGTCAGGTTTCGCCTTTCGGCTTCTTCCCAGAATGCTTTACCTTCTCCATGAGAACGTACAATAAGTATATCATTTTCATCGGCTTCCTGCAGACTGCTGAGAATCTTAACCCCTCTGGATGCCAGCTCATCAGTCACCAGCTTGTTATGTATCAGAGGGCCGCACGTAAATATTCTTCTGTTGTCATAATTCTTTCTTATCTGTTCTTCGGTTTTTTCTATAGCGCCCTTTACTCCGAAGCAGAATCCGGAGCCTTCGGCTCTTATTATTTCGGTCATTTTATCTTTTCCAGACTTTCCAGATATTTTTTAAAAGAGCTCTCCGACCCGTTGTCAGTCGGAGTGTAATATTTTACTCCTTCTTTGTAAAGATTATCCGGCAGGTACTGCTGCCTTACGTATCCGCCATACGCATGTGGATATTTGTAATCTTTCCCCAGTCCCATTGCCTTAGCACCTTGATAATGGCTGTCTTTAAGGTGGTCAGGAACATCGTCAATCTTTTTCGTATGTATATCTGCCATAGCTCTCTCCAATGCCATATATGACGCATTTGATTTGGGGGCTGATGCCATCAGGATCACAGCCTGACTGAGGTTTATGGCAGCCTCCGGCAGCCCAACCATAAGCGCCGCTTTGACACACGAAGTCACTATTGAAATAGCAGAAGGATATGCCATGCCTACATCCTCACTTGCCATAACCATAAGACGTCTTCCTATCATCTGTATATCGGCGCCGCCGTCCAGAAGTCTTGCCAGATAATGGATAGCTGCATCCGGATCGCTTCCTCTTACAGACTTTTGCAGAGCACTGAGCAGGTTATAACGGTCATCACCCTTATCATAGAATCCTATCTTTCTCTGCATGGCTTCAGAAACTTCCTGCGGTGTGACAGTCCGACCTTCTTCCATATTATCTGCTATGAATCCCAGCGTATCCAGCGCAACCCGTGCATCTCCGTCAGACAGCTGGGCGAGGATATCTATTGATTCATCCTGCCACTTTACGTTTATTGCGCCTATTCCCCTGTCTCTGTCAGTAATTGCTCGTCGAATGATCGTATCAATGTGTTCCGGACTCAATCTTTTAAATTCATAGATGTTGCGCACACGGCTTAGGATTGCATTATTAACTGAAAAATATGGATTTTCTGTAGTACTTCCTATAAACTTTATGATTCCTTCTTCAAGGGCTTTAAGCAGAGAGTCCTGCTGCAGCTTGCTCCATCGGTGAAATTCATCAATGTATATGTAAGTAGTCTTTTTTTCCAGACCATAAAAGCTTACTCTGGCAGTTTCCAGTATTTCTTTTAGTTCCTTTGTGCCTGTTACAGAGGCATTTAGCTCATAAAATCCTGCATCCATCTCTTTGGCTATTATCCGTGCAAGTGTGGTTTTTCCGGTTCCTGACGGTCCGAAAAATATTGCAGACTCAAAAGTTCTGTTTTTTATGGAATTATAAAACAGCGAGCCCGGATACAGAAAATGCTCCTGTCCCACAAATTCTTCAAGCTTCTGAGGTCTCATCCTTGTAGATAATGGAATCATATTTCCTCCTTCAGAACGAAGCTATGAACACGTCCTCCACATCCTTGTCCCTGATGTCATTGAGTTTTTCTATTGCCTCGTCTTTTGTTTTGATTACAGGGCTTATGACCTTATATGCATTGTCAGCCTGTATTATTGTAGTTTCTATTCCTTTTTCGGCAAGTGCAGCTTTTAGCTTATCTGCAGATTCTTTGGAGGAGAAAACTCCGAACTGCAGTGCATACCCGTCATCAGGCTTTTCGCTTGTATCGCTGGCTTCGGTTTCGGTTTCTTCCTTGCCGGCTATGTTGATGGGACTTTCATCAGCATCATATCCCAGCAGAGGTCCGATAACAAATCTTGCTGTCAGATACCCAAGCCCAACTGCTATTATCATTATAGCAAGAATTACTGCAAATTTCATCCCGGATTTTTCACCTGGCCTCTTTCTTTTTTTTACCCTTCTGTGAGTCATCGGTCCCACCATATAAATACCTCCCGTAATACTACATTGTATTTTCTGCATCTGCATAATATGACCCCAATGACCCACAAAAAAAGCGCAGCGCCGTTACCCTTCAGCCGGGTATGGCAGCCGCGCATTTTTCTATACGATACGGCACATTATTACTTCTCTTTTAAGTCTGTTTATGAAGTTATTTATCATCAGCACATTGAGATTCTCAGCGGATAACAGTTGGCACAGCATTTCCAGGTACAGTTTTCCGTTTACAGTGGTGTGCATTTTAAAATCCTGCGTAAACCGTATCAGTTTCTTTCTGGCTCCTGCTGAACTTTTATCCGGAACATATGTAAATTTCACTTTTTCAAAGTTTCCGTCTATATATGCGGTATCGGGAGAGATTATGAATTCCTCCGGAAATATGAGATAGCGCCTGCATTCCTCCATGGCCTCTATAGTCTTTTCCATTACTGTAAGCGCCTGATGTGCGCTGACATCATGCATACAGGCAAGCCTCCTGTAGCCCGTTGTAATATAAAATCCCGTTACCTCCTTATCCTTTTTAACTATACTTATGGGCAGTATCCCCTCGCATACCCCTTCCGTAAGAACATCCATTTCTCCGCGATACATAAGATCCTCCTCCTTAAATTTAACAATAACCCTATCGTACATCTGCAGCACCCCCACATACTTCACATGGTGTATATCCCCTTCTTTTTGCCTCCCGGCGGTCCATTTCCAGAACACATGAATTGTCCTTTTGTCTTTTAACATAAATGCAGTTCTCTCTATGATACCGCTTTCCGTATTTTGGAAAAACTATTACTCTGCATGAAGCCTTGTCTTCCTTAAATTCTTCTTCCGGCAGAGGTGATTCGTCTCTTGTCGTACCTGTAAAACCTCTGGTGACAAGCCTTTCGGAAAATTTTATATTACCGTAAATTCCTATGGGATTTGCAACATTAAATTCCGCCCCGGTCTCTATCAAAATCAGATCTGTCATGGAACCGCTGTCATACAGATATTTAAAACGCCTTATATCAAAATTTGTGAGGTTCTCTTTAAGAACTCTGCTTTCTATTTCTTTGCAAAGGGAAACAGTATTACTAAGTTTATACGCGTTTAAATCTATATCCAGCATCTGCTCAGAAGTGATAAAAGTTATTTTTTCACAGATTCCTATTACATTTATTACCAGAGCCAGAGCGCATACACACAGTATGAGCACCGGCAGCATCATAGCTGCTTCAACAGTACAGCTACCTTGCCGGTTCTCAGTAACTGTCCTTAAATTCATGTTTTTCTCCATTTACCGTAATTTCATAATCCAGACCCGTATGATAATCTTTCAGCAGGAAAGAGCCGTAATATGAGTACTTCATATTTACCTGTATAAGATCCATAACCCTGAGGAGTTTGGTTTCTTCTGACATTCCGCAAAGCAATATCCTGATATAGTCTTCATATTGACCATATCCCTTGTCACTTATTGATGCCGGGGCAATATATTTTCCTGCAGTTTCATCTGCAAAAACATTTTCCAGAGACAAAGCCCAATCTGAATCCTTCTTGAGCAGCGGAACCGTCTTTTTATCATATAATATTTTCACATCGTTCTCTGCCTCTGCATATGCCCAACTCTCCAGTATTACTGCCTGGACCAGAACTGCTCCCGGACCCGGCATTACTGTTTGTGCCAATGCCATAGCTGCTTCTCTTTTTTCACTGCATGTATAAAGATAATACAGGTTTAGCGCATTTCTCAGTCCTTTTATTTTAACGGCAGCTTTCTTTTTTGCTTCCGTGTCGCTGAGTCTGCCTGTAAGTATATATTCCACCTCGCAGTTAAAATATGTGCTTTTTAAATCTCTGCTTTCCATACAGTCCTTGAAAAAAGTCAATATATACATATCTACTGCAGTTCTGCCTGCTATATTCTTTATACCTGCTCCTGCTTTTATCTTTGATATCGTTCCGGTCATGTCAAATTTCTCCCTGTGACCTTGGGACGGAAGTCCCCGGATGATCCATGACGCTGTTATGTTTCTATCGTAATCAATATTTTCCCCCTCCGGGTTTCTGCTCTCGTCAATATCTGTTACGGGCGGCTTATATCCTGACAGAATCACTTTTTCAATCTGCCTTTTCAATACGGCTGTATCCGTAAGCTCGTA
>ERZ791909.2853-NODE-2853-length-9866-cov-12.583121_pt1 | contig 9866 bp, 8 predicted proteins | sample MGYA00510143_ERZ791909 | MGnify/ENA primary metagenome ERZ791909 (study PRJEB30046, sample SAMN00792093) | human gut metagenome | study: EMG produced TPA metagenomics assembly of the A metagenome-wide association study of gut microbiota in type 2... | reverse complement strand
AAGCTGCCAACTGGATCTGGTCCGGGAGCCGGATCGAACCATGACTGTGTGGTAAAAGGGATCGTCATGTAACCCTTGTCATGCTTGCCCTCAGAGCACTTTTTCTCCATGAATTGATGCGCAGCCTCGTTTACAGGGGCATTGGGGAGATATCCACCCATCAGCAGGAAAAGTTCTGTAACGAAGCGGAATTGCGGATGTAAATATCTATTTGACCAGACTGGTAAGGCGATGCATCAATACCGGCAAAAGCCACCGACGCCGTCTTGGAGTGGAAACGGCGGACATCGCCAATCTCCGCCATAAGTTGTGAGCCGAGCGATGGACCAACACCAAATATCCTCATCACCACGGGATATTCCGGGCGTGAAGATGCCCAAGATCGCATTTGCAGTTTTGCAGTTTCAGGGCGGCCAATGCTGCACAGGCCGTCCGGAGTTGAGAGACAGCCCGTTCTGCCAGAAGTCTGGCAGTATCAGTTTTCGGCATAACATCAAAGTGACTACGGGCAGAAGCATAAATATCCAATGCCCTATCTTCGCTGAAGTTGTAGCTATATTTCTTACACCACCTTTGGTATTTGGAAATAAATGCTTTTTCACATAAAACGCAAACGCACTCACAGTTCCAAAATGTCGCTGCGAAGTCCACCATTTCTCGCTGCCATCGGTACGCGGAGGGCTTGAAAACAGGCGGTTTGCGCCCGGAAAAGCTGTGTCTAACAGAGAGATCAGGTTGTTCTTCAACTTTTGAATACGGCTGGTATTGCCTGGTAGCAGTTTCTGCGCATCAATCGGGTATCTATACCTCGCCAAGGTAAGCCAGTGGCCAAGACCGTCGTTTGCCGGTTTAATGGCATCCTTCTTGTCGGTCTTGGCACGGCGCAAATTGGCACCAGCGCTGCACTGACTGCCGAAGCATAGAATCCGGAGGCATTCAGCAGTCAGGCTTCCGGTAAATGATAATTACCCGTAGACTCCATTACAGCACGGGGCTTGCCGGGCAGCCCGCGAAGCAGTGATCGTTCGCTGTCTGTATGTTGCCCCATTGTGGCTGAATCTTGGGAACGAATGAAGCACGTCTGACGGGTGTGCTTCACCCGTTGTAGTAGCGTCCAAATAGGAGAAAACTGGTAGGAGCCATTTCGATGGAATCGCTCCTGTAGAAAAGGCTAAAAACTTCAAGATATAACCGTTTTCTAAGAGATAAAATCAGAAACAACATCCACGAGATGCGGGGGAGAAAGCTGGCGGGCAGAACAGGATTCAGCTAGTTGATGGGCGGTTCCGTAATCGTTGGAAAAAGGGGCAGTAACTGCTACTGTAATCCAACTTCGGCCTATTTTTTCTTTAGCAAGAATGCCGTAAGATCTGGAAGATAAAGAATGTATCTTAAATACCTCATACTTGTACATGACCAGTCACCTCAGTATCCCCGGATTCTTTTGCTGCATCGGTATGAACAAGAGACTTCTGACGTTTAGATGCAGTTATTGGAGTGCCAGAGGCTTCTATCAGATCTTTCAGAAAGCTATTCATATCAATTTCGAGAAAGACTGCAAGTTTGATTGCGAGAAAAAAGCCAGGCATCTTCTTACCAGATTCAATTTTCTGAATCCATCCATGGGAGGTCCCAACCGCCTCTGCAAGTTGAGCCTGTGTCAGTCGAAATTGCGTACGTTTGAGAAGGACGTGCTTTGAAAAAATTCGTCGTAAAGTTATTTTTGTCATGGGAAAATCCCTCCTTATATAGAGGATTTTAACCATGAACTATAAAAATTTGGACGGACCTATAGTTCTTGTTGGATAGAGCAACAGAAAAACATCGGATTTTGTCGCAAAACACATAAAAGCAAGCCCGCTTCTAGCGAGCTTGCTTGCAGAGATAGATCACGCGTTAAACTGCTCTGCGAAATAGCAGTTTCGTCACCCAATGTCATCCAATTTTCACGTATTTTTGCCTGAGCCTCCTTGCAAGATGTCTCTATCTACTCCCCCTGTTTCATGGATGCTGCCGGAATCAGATATCCCTCTTGCAATAGAACCAAGAAAATCATATAATAAATCTATAAATTGTGCATTTTATATAATTTCAGGATGTGGTTGCAAGATGGATACCTACGCCTATCTGGCCCATCTCACAGAAGACGGCCGGACCCAGACAATTCTGGAACATCTCAAAGGCACCGCGTCTCTGTGTTCCGCTTTCGCAGCTGCTTTTGACGCAGAGGCGCAGGGACAGCTGGCCGGTATGGCTCACGACATTGGAAAATACTCCGCTGCCTTTCAGCGGCGGCTCCATGGCGGGCCGAAAGTGGATCACGCCTCTGCCGGGGCTTTCGAGTGTCTGAAAGCTCAACAGCTGGCGGCTGCTTTTGCGATCTCCGGACACCACGGCGGCCTCCCCGACGGCGGCGGCCGGGGAGACGCCGCTGGCGCCGGCACCTTTTGGGGGCGCATCAATCGGGCGAGTCAAGGGAGGCTGGAGGACTATCATGCCTGGCAGAGTGAATTCTCCCTGCCTCATGCAAATACCCCCGCATTTGCGGGAACAAGGCTGGAGGGGATGTTTTTCACGCGGATGCTCTTTTCCTGCCTGGTAGATGCAGACTACACAGATACGGGCGCGTTTATGGACAACAGCCCGTATCTGCCAGCATCGTCCTCCTCTATGGAGGAATTGTGGCGCCGCCTGGAAACCTATGTCTCCGGCTGGTTTCCCCCAAAAGGCGCTCTGAACATGCAGCGATGTGTGATTTTGGAACAGTGCATGTCGGCGGGGGCACAGTATGGACCAGGCCTCTTCACGCTGACAGTGCCCACCGGCGGCGGAAAAACCGTGGCATCCCTGTCCTTTGCGCTAGCGCAGGCCAAAGCCCGCAGGATGAAGCGAATCGTTTATGTGATCCCCTACACATCGATTATCGAGCAGACTGCCCAGGCCTTTCGGGAGATTTTGGGTGATGAAAATGTTCTGGAATTTCACTCCGGTGTGCAGTTCGACCAGCAGGAGGACGATGCATCCAGTCCGGAGGCCGCTCCGCTGACCCGGTCTGTGGAGACGTGGGATGTTCCTGTAATCGTCACCACAGCAGTCCAATTCTTTGAATCCCTTTATGCCTGCCAGCCTTCCAAATGCCGGAAGCTCCACAACCTGGCCCAGAGCGTCCTGATCTTTGACGAGGCCCAGATGCTCCCCCTCCCCTATCTGCGCCCCTGTGTCTGGGCGATTGCCCAGCTGGTCCGGCACTACGGCGCTTCCGCTGTTTTGTGTACCGCCACTCAGCCCGCTTTGGACCCCATTTTTCAGGAATTCGCTCCGGAGATCCCCATCCGGGAGATTTGCCCCATGGCCGAAGCGCACTGGGAGTCCTTCCGCCGGGTTTCCTTCCAGCAGGCAGGAACGCTGTCCTGGATGGACCTGGCCGCCCGCCTGCAGCAGCAGGAGCAGGTTCTGTGCGTCGTCAACACCCGCCGGGCCGCGCGGGAGGTCTTCCACCAACTGTCCGGCTCAGGCAATTTCCATCTCTCCACCCTGATGTACCCCGCGCACCGCAGGAGAATTCTGGATGAGATCCGCCGGCGCCTGCGGGATGGGCTGCCCTGCCGAGTGGTCTCCACCTCTCTCATCGAGGCCGGTGTCGATGTGGATTTCCCAGCCGTCTATCGGGAGCTGTCCGGTCTGGACTCCATCCTCCAGGCCGCTGGGCGGTGCAACCGGGAGGGCAAGCGCCCTCCGGAGGACAGCATCGTCACCATCTTTCAGGGAGAAGATCCACCTCCCCGTCTGTTTGAGACCTCCATCGGCGCCGGGAAGATCGTCCTGGATCACTGCCAGGACGTCAGTTCCCGAGCGGCCATACACACCTATTTCTCCACGTTGCTGGATTTGAAAGGCGCGGAAGCTCAGGATGCTCACCACATCCTGCCGCTGATGGAATCGGAGTTCTTCCCCTTCCGCACTGTGGCGGAGCGATTCCACCTGATTGAAAGCCCCACCACAACCGTGTACCTTCCTCTGGAGGAGGGCGCCGGACTTGTGGAATTGCTGCGGAGCGGTCAATACAGCCGCACACTGTACCGCCGCCTGGGGCAATACGGCGTGTCGGTCTATCCGCAGCATTTAGCGGCATTGGAGCAGGCAGGGGCGCTGGAGCATCTGGAGGACGGCTCCGTGGTCCTGCGGGATATTGGGCTGTATACACAGACTACCGGGCTGACTCTGGAGCCCAGCGGTGGAAATGCCCTGTTCATCGGATAGGCCGGAGAATCCATTGAAATACCTATACCAAAATCTGTCTATGGAGCGGTACGCTGCTCCACCCTTCCACAAACGAAAGAAAGGAGTGCATGCTGATGCCCATCTCTTTGGAGGTCTGGGGGGACTACGCCCTCTTCACCAGACCGGAGATGAAGGTGGAACGGGTCAGCTATGATGTCATGACCCCTTCGGCAGCCCGGGGGCTGATCGAGGCAATTTACTGGCATCCGGGGCTGCGGTGGGTGATCGACTGCATCCACGTGTGCGCGCCGATCCGGTTCACCAATCTGCGGCGCAATGAGGTGAAGTCCACTCTCTCCGCCCGGTCTGTCCGCACCGTCATGGAACGCGGGACCGGAGAGCTGTATCTCTGTACTGCCAACGACATCCAGCAGCGGGCGGCGCTGCTGCTGCGGGATGTGCACTATGTCATTGAGGCCCATTTTGATGTGACGGACAAAGCCGCTCCCGGGGATAACCCGGGCAAGTTCCAGGACATTGTCAAGCGCCGCATCCAGCGGGGGCAGTTCTATCATCAGCCCTGCTTCGGCTGCCGGGAATTTCCCGCCCAGTTCCGTTGGTGCGAGGAGCCGCCGCCCTGTCCGGAGGAGCTGAAAGGGCCAAGGGATCTGGGCTGGATGCTGTATGACATGGATTACACGAACCCGGAGGATATCCGCCCCCTGTTCTTCCGGGCGTCCCTGGAAGACGGCGTCCTGCGGGTCCCTGGGCGGAACAGCAGGGAGGTGCGGGGATGATCTTACAGGCGCTGACCGACTACTACCGGGTACTGGAACAGGCCGGGAAGATCGACGCCCCCGGCTGGGCGCCGGTGAAGGTGTCCTATGCGCTGCTGCTCTCGGAAAACGGCACGCTGGAGCAGGTGATTGACATTCAGACGGAACAGCCGCGGGGAAAGAAGATGGCTTCCGCGCCGCAGATCCTCTCCCTCCCCGCGCCTGTGAAACGAACGGTGGGAGTGGCCGCCAACTTCCTCTGCGACAACGCCGGTTATCTGCTGGGGATCGACAGCAAGGGCAAGCCCCAGCGGACGCGGGAGTGCTTTGAAGCCAGCAGATCGCTGCACGAACAGCTGCTGGCGGGTGTAGACTCCCCCGCCGCCCGGGCAGTCGCCGCCTTTTTCCGCTCTTGGGACCCCGAGACAGCCCGGGAACACCCCGCTCTGGCGGAGCATCTGGAGGACATCCTCTCCGGCGGCAACCTGATCTTCCGCACCCTGGACGGCTATGTCCACAGGGACCCCGCCGTCCGGAGGGCCTGGGACGCGTTTTATCAGGCCGAGGGGGATGGTCCTCAGGGGATCTGCTTGGTCACCGGGCAGCCGGGACCGGTGGAAAGCGTCCACCCCGCCATCAAAAATGTGGCGGGTGCCCAGTCCAGCGGAGCGGCCCTGGTGTCCTTCAACGCCCCGGCCTTCTGCTCCTACGGAAAGGAGCAGAACCTCAACGCTCCCACCGGCAAGTATGCGGCATTTGCATATACCTCTGCATTGAACGCGCTCCTGGCCGACCGGGAACACGTCTTTCGCGTGGGCGATGCTACCGTCGTCTGCTGGGCCAGAAGCGGAGAGCGGGGATATCAGGACGTCTTTCAGATGTTTTTCTCCGATTTCTATGACGAAACGGACCTGAAAGGGCTGGTTGGCGCCTTGTGTCAGGGCAATCCGGTGGTCTACGATGAGACAAAACTGGACCCCAGCATGGACTTTTACATCCTGGGCCTGTCTCCCAATTCCGCCCGCCTGTCGGTGCGGTTTTTCCTCCACAATACGTTCGGCGGGTTTCTGCGGAATGTCCAGGCCCATTATGACCGGCTGGAGATCGTCCGCCCGGCCTACGACAAATTTGAGACGCTGCCCCTCTGGAAGCTGCTCAGTGAGACCGTCAACCAAAATGCCAGGGACAAATCCCCTGCTCCCGACCTGGCCGGTGAAGTGCTGCGGGCAGTCCTGACCAATACCCGGTATCCCGCCACGCTGCTGAACGGCGCGGCCCTTCGGATCCGGGCGGAGCGGGAGGTCACTCGGGGGCGGGCAGCCATCGTAAAAGCCTACTACCAAAAGCTTGCAGAAACTACCAAACACGAAAATCCAGACATACCAGAGGAGGTCTTGCAAGTGTCCCTGAATCCGGATGCATCGAACGTGCCCTATACGCTGGGCCGGCTCTTTTCCGTGTTGGAAGCCATTCAGGCCTCTGCAAATCCCGGCATCAACGCCACCATCAAGGACAAGTATTTCAACTCCGCTGCTGCCACGCCGGCCGTGATCTTCCCCATTCTCCTCAACCTGGCGCAGAAGCATCTGAAAAAGCTGCGCAGCTCCAACGCAGGGCTGGTGGTCTTCTATGAAAAACAGCTGACAGAGCTTTGCAGCCGTATTGGGAAAGCGTATCCCGCCCACATGAATCTGCCCCAGCAGGGCTCGTTCCAGCTGGGCTACTACTGCCAGACCCAGGCCCGCTATCAGAAAAAGGAGGAAGCGAAAGATGTCTGAACCCATCAAGAACCGCTATGAATTTGTCATTCTCTTTGACGTGGAAAATGGCAACCCCAATGGAGACCCGGATGCGGGGAATATGCCCCGGGTAGATCCCGAAACCGGCCTGGGCCTTGTCACGGACGTGTGCCTGAAGAGAAAAATCCGCAATTATGTGGAGACGGTCAAGGAAGACGCCGCCGGCTACCGCATCTATGTGAAGGACGGGGTCCCTCTCAACCGCAGCGATGCCGAGGCCTACAAGGCGCTGGATGTCGATGAAAAAACCGCCAAGGAGAAGAAAAAAGCCGATCCGGAACTGGACCGAAAAATCCGGGACTGGATGTGCGCCAACTTCTACGACATCCGCGCCTTCGGCGCGGTGATGACCACGTTTATGAAGGCCGCCCTGAACTGCGGGCAGGTCCGCGGCCCGGTGCAGCTGGGCTTTGCCCGCAGCGTGGAGCCCGTTATCCCCCAGGAGATCACCATTACACGGGTGGCCATCACTACCGAGGCGGACGCGGAGAAAAAGGGGACGGAGATGGGCCGCAAGTACATCGTCCCCTATGGGCTCTATCGGTGCGAGGGCTATATCTCCGCCAATCTGGCCCGCAAGACCACCGGCTTCTCCGAGGAGGACCTGTCCCTGCTGTGGGAGGCCATCCTCAATATGTTCGAGAACGATCACTCCGCCGCCCGCGGCAAGATGGCAGTCCGGGAGCTGATCGTCTTTAAGCACGACAGCGAGCTGGGCTGCGCCCCCGCCTGGAAGCTGTTCGACACGGTAAAGATCGCCCGAAAGGACCCGGCGGACGCCTCCCCCGCCCGCTCCTTTGGAGACTACACTGTCTCAGTGGACGAGTCCGCGCTGCCCGCCGGCATCACCTGTACCCGCATGGGGTGATTGATTTTTCTGAGGACCTCCTCCCCCTCTCCGGTCTGCAGCACTTCGCGTTCTGCCGGCGGCAGTGGGCACTGATCCATCTGGAGCAGCAATGGCAGGAGAACCTGCGGACTGTGGAGGGCGGCCTTCTCCACCGCAGAGCCCACGACGAGGCGGCCCGGGAGCGGCGGAGCGATACGCTGATCCTCCGGGGATTGCAGGTGGTCTCCCATCAACTGGGGCTTTCCGGCCAGTGCGACGTGGTGGAATTCCACGCCACCCCCAAAGGCGTACCGCTTCAGGGGGAGGAGGGTCTTTGGCAGCCGTATCCCGTGGAGTATAAGCGGGGAAAGCCCAAATCCCATCAGGCGGATGAACTGCAGCTGTGCGCCCAGGCCATGTGCCTGGAGGAGATGCTCTGCTGCTCTATTCCAGAAGGCGCTCTGTTCTATGGGGAGCCACGCCGCCGCACGGTGGTGTTCTTCACCCCGGAGCTACGGGAGACGGTGCGCAGGGACTCCGACGAAATGCACCAGCTGTACCATCGAGGCCATACGCCCAAGGCCAAGCCCTCCAAATCCTGCAGCGCCTGCTCTCTCAAGGAGCTGTGCCTGCCCCAGCTGGTCCGGCGGGAGAGCGTTCAGACGTATCTGCGCCGCGCCATGGAGGAATCGCCATGAGACATCTTCTGAATACGCTGTTTGTCAACAGTGAGGACATCTACCTGTCCCTGGACGGGGAGAATGTGGTGGCCAGCCGCGGCAAGCAGGAGATGGCTCGCTATCCCCTCCACATTCTCTCCGGTATCGTCTCCTTCTCCTACGCCGGCGCCTCTCCGGCGCTGATGGGGGCCTGTGTCCAGAGGGATGTGTCTCTGGCGTTCTGCACGCCCCGGGGACGGTTTCTCGCCCGGGTATCCGGGGAATCCTCCGGGAATGTGCTGCTGCGGCGGACACAGTACCGGACAGCAGATGATCCCGGCCCCTGCTGCCGGATCGCCCGCAACATGATCTTTGGAAAGGTGCACAACACCCGGTGGAGCGTTGAGCGTACCCGGCGGGACCACGGCCTCCGGATAGATGAAAGCGCGTTTTCCAACGCCTCCGCCCAGCTGCGGGCGCTGCTGCCCCAGATCGCCGCCGAAACCTCCCTGGAGCAGCTGCGGGGCCTGGAGGGCGCCGGGGCCACGATCTACTTCAGCGTGTTTGACCAGATGATCTTAGGGGAGAAACCGCTGTTTGCCTTTTCGAACCGAAACCGCCGGCCGCCGCTGGACCCGGTCAACGCCCTGCTGTCCTTTGCATACAGCCTGCTGACGCACGACTGTGCCTCCGCTCTGGAGAGCGTGGGGCTGGACGCCTATGTGGGATTTCTCCACCGGGACCGCCCCGGGCGAACCTCTTTTGCCCTGGACTTGATGGAGGAACTGCGTCCCTGCCTTGCGGACCGCTTCGTCCTGACTCTAATCAACAATCGTGTCGTGCACAGGGACGACTTCGAGTTCCGGGAAAATGGGGCGGTCTATCTGACGGACTCCGGGCGCAAGGTCTTTTTGACCCACTGGCAGGAGCGGAAGAAAACTGAACTGAAGCACCCCTATCTGGGAGAGAAGATCCCCTGGGGCCTAGTCCCCTATGTACAGGCGCTGCTGTTGGCCCGGACTCTGCGGGACGACCTGGAGGAATACCCGCCCTTTTTGTGGAAGTGAGGCGTCCGAATGCTGGTACTGATTACCTATGATGTGAACACGGAGGACCCCGCCGGCCGCAAACGCCTGCGGCAGATCGCCAGGCAGTGCGTCAACTACGGCCAGCGGGTCCAGAACTCCGTCTTTGAGTGTATGCTGGACACTGCCCAGTGCAAGGTGCTGCAGGCCAAACTGCTCTCCATCATGGACCCGGAAAGAGATAGTCTGCGGTTTTACTATCTGGGAAAGCGCTATGAAAACAAGATCGAGCACTTCGGCAATCAGCGCAGCTACCAACCGGAGGCCCCTCTGATCCTCTGAGTGCGAAGGGGAAGCGAACATCGTTTTCCCGGCAGGTTCGCACTCAAATATCATCAAATGGACAGGAGATTTCCGTAAATTTAAGCGTGCGAACTGTGACACAGACACGGCTCCTAGCCATTCCGGTTTACGAAATTGCACATTTGTCACAAAACATACCTGTGCCTTTGTGCTGTTTCGCTGTCGCTCCCCTTACGGGGAGCGTGGATTGAAAT
>ERZ791909.2813-NODE-2813-length-9970-cov-2.571155_pt1 | contig 9970 bp, 9 predicted proteins | sample MGYA00510143_ERZ791909 | MGnify/ENA primary metagenome ERZ791909 (study PRJEB30046, sample SAMN00792093) | human gut metagenome | study: EMG produced TPA metagenomics assembly of the A metagenome-wide association study of gut microbiota in type 2... | reverse complement strand
TGGGCGCAAAGTTACCATTTATTTATCATATTCTGAACTTCTTCGTTCAAAATTTCACCAAATTCTTCAAATTTCATGGTTCCTTTGTCCCCTTCGCCCTGTCGACGAACAGAAACTTCCCCATTTTCGGCTTCTTTCTCACCGACAATCAGCATATACGGAATACGTTTCATCTCATTGTCGCGTATCTTACGCCCGATTTTTTCATTACGATCATCTACAATAGCACGAATTTCCTTCATCTTCAGATAAGTTTTCACTTTCTCTGCATATTCGTTGAATTTTTCGCTAATCGGGAGAATAACTACCTGTTCCGGAGTCAACCACAACGGGAATTTACCGGCAGTATGCTCAATCAATACAGCAACAAAGCGTTCCATAGATCCAAACGGAGCACGGTGAATCATTACCGGACGGTGTTTCTGATTATCCGATCCCATATATTCCAGTTCGAAGCGCTCCGGCAAATTATAGTCAACCTGGATAGTACCTAACTGCCAGCGGCGACCGATGGCATCTTTCACCATAAAATCCAATTTAGGGCCATAGAAAGCAGCTTCACCATATTCTATCTTTGCCTTCAATCCTTTTTCCTCACATGCTTCAATAATGGCCTGCTCTGCTTTTTCCCAGTTTTCATCACTACCGATATATTTTTCACGATTCACTTTGTCGCGTAAAGAAATCTGTGCTTCGAAGTTATCGAAATCCATAGAACGGAACACAATCGAAATAATGTCCATTACACGGAGGAATTCTCCCTTCACCTGATCCGGACGACAGAAAATATGTGCATCATCCTGAGTAAAACTACGCACACGAGTCAACCCGTGAAGCTCACCACTCTGCTCGTACCGACAAACAGTTCCGAATTCGGCAATACGTAAAGGCAAATCCTTATACGAACGCGGGAAATTCTTATAAATTTCACAATGATGAGGACAGTTCATCGGCTTCAGGAAGTACTCTTCACCCTCTTCCGGTGTATGGATGGGCTGGAATGCATCTTTACCATATTTCGCATAATGTCCCGAAGTCACATACAGCAGCTTGTTACCGATAGGCGGAGTAATCACCTCCTGATAGTCATAACGAGTCTGTATACGGCGCAAGAAGTCCTGTAAGCGCAAACGCAAAGCAGTACCTTTCGGCAACCACATAGGCAATCCTTTACCCACCGTATCAGAGAACATGAACAACTGCATCTCCTTACCAATTTTACGATGGTCGCGTTTTTTAGCTTCTTCCATTAAAGCCAGATACTCATCCAGCATTTTCTTTTTCGGGAAAGTGATACCATATATACGGGTCAGCATCTTACGATCTTCATGGCCACGCCAGTAAGCTCCTGCCACAGAAGTCAGCTTTATCGCCTTAATAGGAGCAGTTGTCATCAAGTGAGGACCACGGCAAAGATCCGTAAAATCACCTTGTGTATATGTAGTTATATGTCCGTCTTCCAATTCGGAAATCAGCTCACATTTATATGTTTCTCCACGGTCGCCAAACATCTTTAAAGCATCGCCTTTTGCAATATCCCGACGCACGACAGCCTCTTTCTTTGCAACCAACTCAGCCATCTTCGCTTCAATAGCAGGCAGATCAGCCTCTTTGATGACAGCCTCTCCCGGATCAACATCATAGTAGAAACCGTTTTCAATAGCCGGACCGATACCAAACTGAATGCCCGGATACAGTTCCTGTAAAGCTTCAGCCAGCAAGTGGGCACTCGTGTGCCAGAAAGCATGCTTTCCCTGTTCATCTTCCCACTTATAGAGTACTACCGAAGCATCTTCATTGATGGGACGTCCTAAATCATAAATCTCACCGTTCACTCCGCACGCCAGTACGTCTTGCGCCAAACGCGAACTGATACTTTCTGCAATTTGCAGTCCGTTTACTCCTTCGTTATACTCACGAACAGAGCCATCAGGAAATGTTATTTTTATCATAATGTTATGTTATATTTTTCGTTATTGCACGCAAAAATAAGGATTTCTTTTTGAGTTTACTATTTTTTGTCTAAAAAATGTTATTCCGGCACCTCTGTAAATCGTTTCAGAATATTATATGCCGAAACAATACCTAACTCTCCGGCCTTACTTAAGTCAGCTATTCCGTTTTTATTGTTACCCAAGAAAATATGTGTCAATCCACGATTAAAATAAGCTTCCGCAAACTCCTTGTTCAATTCAATAGCTTTATCATAGTCGGCAATCGCCGCACGATAATCTTTCAGCATAGCCAACACATTTGCCCGATTATAATAAGCATAAACAAAATCAGGAGCCAAAGTGATCACATGATCCAAGTCACTTTTCACAATGTCGTAATCCAATGCACTGACCTCCGATTTTTGCGGAGCGGAAATACCCGGCAATGTGGCCGGTGTTGCCGAAGCGGCATTAGCTTCTTCCGCTTTTTGATATTCCAATTGCTTGCAACGCACCAAAGAACGCATAAAATAAGCGGGGAAGAAACTGTCATCCAATAAAATGGCTTGAGTCAAGTCCTCAATAGAGCTGGCAAAGTCCTGCACCAGATAAAAGTCGAGAGCACGAGAAAACCGTGTGCGCGCATCTTTGGGATTTTCAACAATAGCCGATGTATGTGTATCGATCAGTGCAAAATGGAACTTTACCTGTTCTTCGGTAAGTGGCGATTCCATATTAGTGATATACAGACGTTTGGGTAAAACACCGGCACGATTTAAATCATCAATGTATTTATAATAATGCACGGCCCGCTTCACATCACTCATCTTTTCGTAGTAAGTGAGAGCGTACATCGGTTCCATTTTAATATTCACATTACGATCCTGTACCCGGCCCCGAATGTCACTCTTATATTTTTGTTCCACCTCAGAATTATCTGCAATAACGATTTTCCGATAATTATTCATATCCTTATCAGACTTTTTACGAGTTTTATTCTCGTCTTTGTTATTACCGTTTTTATTGTCTGCCACCGATTTATCAGCATTGCTTACGCCATTCTGTTTATCGAGTTGCGCTTTCATAACTTTAAATTCATCCATTTCAGCACCTTTGCGGTCGCCAATCTTTCTCCGTGCCTCGGCACGCTGATAATACCCTGCCAGGAAGTTTGGATATACATCGATCACTTTTGTATAATCCTTGATGGCGCCCCGGTAGTCACCTGTCTGGGCACGAAGCAATCCGCGATTAAATGTAGCCATCATATTGTCCGGTTCAATCTGAAGTACAAAATCAAAGTCCTCGATAGCACGGTTGTCGTCCCCTACCTGCGCCCGGAGCAAGCCCCGGTTATAGTGTCCGATAAAGTTGTTCGGATCAATATCGAGAGCCAGGTCATAGTCACTCATAGCACCGCGCAGATTGTTCTGGTGGAAGCGTGCCAAAGCACGGTTAATATAGTTTCCGGCATTTTTAGCATTCAAATGTGTCGCGTGATTTAAATCCGATTCAGCCTCGGCATACTTCCCTTGCTGCAACCTGACGATGGCCCGGGAAGCCCAGGCATCAGGATCATATTTATCCATCTCAATGGCCGTATTAAAGTCATTCAGGGCACGCAACGTATCCTGCTGTTTCAAAGCGACTTCTCCACGCATCAAATAAGCCCTTGTATACTTCGGAGCGACTGCAAGCAATTTGCCTAAATCATCTTCAGCAGCTTTGTAATCCTCTTTTTGTATATGACATAAGGTCAGATTGTGCCAAAGAGTAATATTCTCCGGATCAAAGTGGAGCGCTTTTTTATAATCCTCAATTGCACCATCGTATTTATTCTGCTTAATTCTTGCCAACCCACGAATCTGATAAGCCCCCACTACAAAAGGATTTCTGTCGATAGCCGCATCGCAGTCGGCTTCAGCCCCCTGGTAATCATCCAGATTAATTTTGGCAAGTCCCCTGAAAAAATAGGGTTCATACAAATAGGGTTTCGCATTAATCACCTGATTAAAATACTGAATGGAAAGGACATAGTCCTCAAAGTATAACGCGTTTCGGGCAATCATCATCACCCTGTCTGTGTTTATCTGAGCATATGCAAATGTAGGAAACAACAATAATGCTGCTAATATCTTTTTAATCATCGGCTTTTGATTACTTTTTAAGTAGAGCAAAAGTAATGCTTTTCATCTATTAAACCGGTATTACGGGCAACTTTTTATATTTTTTGATTTTTTTATAAGTCCGTTTGATAAAAAAATTCAGTACCTCCCAACCATCCTTAACATGAATTAACGACCTATTCCTTATTTAATTACGATTATTACGTACGTTTGTAACATAGACATAAATTGAGAAACGAATCAGATCATACGAAGATGGAAAACACTGAATAAAAAAGACTAATTGCGAATTATACCTTTTATACACCTAATTATAATCAACATGAGACAAAAATCACTTCTTTTACTGCTACCCTTTCTGCTACTATCTTGCGGAGGAAAAAAGAACAGCGGACAGTTGTCTGACACCGCAGTCCAAATCGTTAAACCCGAATTTCCACAAATTGTACCTTTTGAAACAGGCATCGAAACAGAACAAGAGATACTATTGAGATCGCCGATTCGATTCGGTACATCCCGTTGGAAACGAACAATAAATGCCTGATGAAAAGGTTACGGACCACCAACATCCTACAAACAAAAGATTATTTCTTCCTGCCTTGGATTGAAAAATTATTTCAATATACAAGAGACGGTAAATTCGTACGTACAATCGGACGTAAAGGGAATGGACCGGGTGAATTTAACTGGATTATGCAGATAGATGTAGACGAAGAAAAAGGCTTGGTCTATATGCTGACAACGTCAGCTAAAATCAATATCTATTCCATAGAAACAGGAAAATTCATTCGAGCAATGAAAACTCCCAGCATGGAAGCAGGTGACTTTGCCATGCTGCGTACCCAGGATACGATTGCCGCAACGTTTATCCGCAACAATAACGGAAGGCGTAAAGAACGCATTTACCTCTCCGACTTAAAGGGTGATACACTGAAAATTTTCAATCGTTGGGATCTATTCGAACTGAACAGCTCATATTCCTGGATGATGAGCAGCGATGAAGATCGCTATATGTTCCACTACAAAAACAACACTTGTTATAAAGAGTATTACAACGATACCCTGTTTACCATCACTCCGGATTCTTTAGAACCCCGATACATATTTCAAATGGGCAAATACGCATTACCGATGGAATGCAGATTTGAGTATCTGAACGGAGATGGAAAACGCTTTCAGGAATTAGCGGCACCCTACCTTCAATATAATACGATAGAAACCGATTCATACGTATTCATGCCCTATTCAAACTGGACAGGAGAGAAAGCACGTGAAAATCAATTGGCAATCTATGACAAAAAAGGCAGAAGCTGTTTTAAGGTAGCCAACGGATATATAAAAAACGACTTAACTCCCGGCTTACCTTTCCGCCCGGTAACGGCACTTGACGAGCATACACTGTTGTGTATGTGGGATGCGGCAGAGATTCTTGAAAAGGCTGAAAAGACTCCTTCCATCCTCCAAATCGAACCATTAAAAGGATTGAATGAAGACGATAACCCGGTAATGATGATAGTATATTTAAAACAACCGGGGAAGGGACCTTTACTGATCTGCCGAGCAGGACAGATACTCAGGATATTTCCTAAAAAAGTAACGGGTAAAGTTGATCGTATCGATCTATTTTACCCGTTACTTTTATTTCAAATGTTTCAAAGAGTCAGGCATATCACTTCACCTGCTTCATTTTATAAGAACTGCGTGCTTTACCTTTCAGCATCGTGTTCAATTTTCCTTTTATCATTTGCTTACGCAGAGGAGAGATATGGTCTATGAACATTTTTCCATCCAAATGGTCAAACTCGTGTTGCATAACCCGCGCCAGAAATCCTTCTACCACCTCATTATGTTCTACAAAATTCTCATCCATATATCTTACGTGTATCTTGCTGCCTCTCTTCACAGACTCGTGAATACCCGGCAAACTGAGGCAACCTTCCTCCATAGATACTTCCTCACCCTCTACCACATCAATATGAGCATTTATATAAGCCTTGCGAAAATCTTTATATTCGGGATAATCCTCAGAAAGCACATCCAGATTAATAACAACGACACGAATAGGCAGACCAATCTGAGGAGCGGCAAGTCCTACCCCGTCAGCATGATCCATCGTTTCAAACATATTTTCAATCAGTTCCTTCAGATTCGGATAGTCCACAGTTATATCTTCCGCTACCTGTCTGAGAACCGGTTGACCATATACATAAATAGGTAAAATCATATCTTAAAATTATTCTTTTTAATTATTCTCTCTTTTTACAAACGCTTAGTTTCCAAATAAGATTGCAAAATAATAGTTGCACTAATCTCATCAACCAATGCCTTGTTTTGCCTGTCTTTTTTCTTCAGTCCGGCTTCAAGCATCGTGCGATGTGCGAGGACAGAAGTGAAACGTTCATCTACATACTCCACAGGCATATCGGGCAAACGTTTTTTTAGCGAACGCACAAAAGGCTCTATATTCTTCATATTCTCAGAGACCTCATTATTCATCTGCTTGGGCAGACCTATAATAATACGTTCCACCGATTCCTGTTTCACATAATTAGTAATGAAATCCAGAAGCTCGTGTGTAGGCACAGTTGTCAAACCGTTAGCGATGATCTGCATCGTATCACTCACAGCTATCCCTGTACGTTTCCGTCCGTAATCTATTGCTACTATTCTACTCATATTTGGATTGCAAAAATACGATTAAAATTTGGATTATCGCCTATTTAAGCAACAAAAAGGGTATCCGAACAACGGATACCCTTTCTAAAATTTATCGGACTATCGTCCTTATAAAGTTGTATTATTCCAGAATCACAACGCGGTTCAGGAAGTTCTTGCCAAACATATTGGCAGTACCACCGAAGCCGACGAGTTCAAGCTGATCCTTGCTTACACCTTCTTTGATAAGTGCATCATAAACAGCCTGTGCACGAGCTTCAGACAGTTTCTGGTTCCACTTAGCGCTACCGGTAGCCTTATCTGCATAACCTGCCACCTTGTATTTCTTATCCGGATTAGCCTTCAAGATCTTGGCAGCCAGCTGGATGTTAACCATACCATAGTCATCGATCTTAGATTTACCAATCTGGAAGAAGATAGCGCGAGGTCCGGCTACTTCGATTTCCTTCACCACTTCTTTGGTTACAGGTTTCACGTTAGCCAGTGCGTTCTTAGCATCAGCCAGGTCAGACTGAGCTTTAGCCAACTCGCTTCTGTAACGATTCAACTCTTCGTTGATAGCGTTCTGATCTACCTGAGAGCCACAAGAAACAAATCTCTTGCCACCGAAAGTGTAAGTCACACCGGCAGTCAGAGAAACAGCACCATCGGTATGGGCAGAGCTGATATTACCAAACGGAGACGGAGAAACTTCTCCTCTTGCTTCAATGTTGATATCCAAGTATTTGTTGATATTGAACTGTCCAGCCAAACCAACAGAACCGTTAATCAACGCATTTACTTTATCCTGATCGCCATAAGCTTTGGCAAATGTCAAACCGGGACCAGCAAAAACAGAAACGGTGAACAAACGATCAGGGTTGTAACCGCCAATAGCATTGGACAAGTTAAACATACCGTCTGCACGCATAGTGAAGTAATGTTTATTCTTGCTCTTAATATAAGTATCGGCAGGCTGTCCATAGTTAGAATACAAAGTAGTCCATGCACCGGCTACCTGACCACGGATACCCCAAACCGGATTGAACAGTTTACCAACTGACACATTGATCAGCGGAGTTATGGCTTTACCAAAGCCATAATCAAAGTTGTCCGGGTTTACACAACCCTGAGCGCCAACACCTACACTCACAAAGATATTGTCCTTGAAGCTTTCGCTGTAGAACGTCTCTTTAGTCTGAGCAGTAGCTGCAGTAGCACCGGCCAACAATAAAGATAATATTACTAATTTACTTTTCATTGTTTTTTGTTTTTAAATATTTTCAACTCTTTTAGTTTCTTATTTGCTCCGACCCACTCGCTTACTTCAAATAGATTTTATAAGTAAGTCCGCCGGTAAAATACTTCATTCTTTGCAATTCTACCTGCGCATGCAAATGGTTGAAAAGCAAATAGGTAGCACCAAACGCAAAGTCTTTCGCATCATATTCCGCGATTACTGTCAGATCGGGGGCAAAAGATGGAGCGTAAGTAAGACCTCCGGCTAATCCATTCAAGTGGTAATCCACTCTTCGATTGTACAGATATGACAGATGTACACCTATCTTTTCCTTTCCAATCGGGATATGCTTGGTGGCTGCGACATAAAAACGGCAGAAATAGCCATTACCATCGGCAGAACCTACTTGGCCATCGCCAGACTCGGTATAGGGATCCGAAGTTCCCACTACAACAGCCGGCATGTACTTCCACAATTGTCCTTCTTTCAAAACTCGCAAACGGGCAGAAAAATACCTGTCCTGATTCGTAAACTTCTTCTTTCCGACCTTCCAATCAATCCCTATCGTCTGCGACTGAAACAACGTACATGTATAAGCTATTTCCAGCCAGGGAAAGATAGTTACGTTCAAAAAGTAATTATACGTATGGTAATCCCATGTAGGAGGAGTTATCTCCTTATTTAAAAAATTTCCACCGATCATTACCGTCTTATCCCGTTGCATCTCTGCTGACGGGGCATGAAGCAGACCGGTAGTTCCGTACGTCAACTGAGCCGAAAGTGCCAAATGACAGCAAAGGAACAAGCCTATAAGAAGTATCTTTTTCATCATTATCTGCAATTTCTATACTTTCGGTTCAACTCGTACTTTTCAATTCTCAACAATTACTTTACTCTGATTAGTCGTTAGATCCACCACCGGCATTCGGGTTGAAACCGTGAGAGTCATGAGAATCATGAGAATCGTGGCTGTAATAGTTAGGATAGATCATTACGCTCTTCTGATAAGAAACGATACCTTCATAATATTTGCCAGAGATCAAGAATGTCAGTTTCTTAGAAACCAATTGTCCTTTAATTGTATAACCCAAGATGCTATAACCATTCAATACACTAATCCGAGTATAACCGATCTTCTGAACAAACCCTGCATTCATCTCCAGAGCCTTAGCAGCGTTTGATAAGAATGCTTTCTGAATATCAGCAGAAACAGCACCATCAGCTCTTGTTACAGGAGCAGCAACTTCTTTTACATCACCTGTTAGTTCACAACCTTCATTATAGAAATAAGGAACCATAGCCGGAGCATCCTGAATAGGATTCGTAAATTTCACCGGAGTAATAGCAAGAATAGAACCATCAGCAAGAACTTCAGGAGTAGTTTCACCAACTTTCATTCCTCCTGCCATTTCAAGAGTCTCATCCAATGCTTTTTTCTCTTCGGGTGTAGCTGTAGTACCAGCAAGCATATCGGTTACAGTTGATTCAGAAGGTTTAGCTACTTCTACCGCCTTGTTCGCAACCTTAGTTGCTTCTCCTTCATTGATGTCAGTCTCAGGATCTGTCGGAGGAACTACCGGAGGAATAACTGCAGCTTCAACTGAAACCAATGCAACATTAACAGTAGCAACACTTGTCTGACCATCACTTACCTGATTCAGATAAACTTGTCTTCTAACAGGATAGTATCCGTCTGCTGAAACGACTAAAGCATAACCTTCTGCCTTGTAATTAACTTGCTCGTTAAAAGAGCTAGTGACAGATTTATCACCCAATGTAACTTTAGCAGTAGTCAATTCCTGGCCTGTAGTCGCATCAGTAATCGTACCAGCAATATAATACTTTGCTTCAGCTGGTTTTGTTGCTTGATCAACTTCTGCTTTCTCATAGCAGCTTGTAAACAGTGTACCGCAAACTGCCAAAACGGCTAACGCTAACTTAGCGCCATTACCGAAAAATTTACTTTTCATTTTCATCTCAATAAAATTAAAAATTTAATAATTCAGATTTTATAA
>ERZ791909.2808-NODE-2808-length-9981-cov-3.381120_pt1 | contig 9981 bp, 9 predicted proteins | sample MGYA00510143_ERZ791909 | MGnify/ENA primary metagenome ERZ791909 (study PRJEB30046, sample SAMN00792093) | human gut metagenome | study: EMG produced TPA metagenomics assembly of the A metagenome-wide association study of gut microbiota in type 2... | reverse complement strand
AGATCGCAAAAAGGTCGCGATTTTCCGATTCTGAGGGTAAAAAATGGCTCCGGCAACTGGATTCGAACCAGCGACCAAGTGGTTAACAGCATTGTCTTTTGAGCAGAAAAAGCACTCATTGTTAGCTAATCGTTAGTTGGCGTTTAGAACGATGGTGCGGAAATGGCAAAAGATCGGCGGTTAAAAGGAACTGGAACAATTTTTAAAAGGAATGGCAAATTTGTTCATCAGTATTCCGATATTGACGGAAAAGTAAAAACGATCACGTTGAAAGATGAATGCGGTAAGCCTGTAACGCTCAGAGCGAAAGCTGATGCAATCGTAGCGGAGTTGACCAGAGAACGGCAGAAAATCGAATTTATTGAAAATCGGCTTGAGTATATGGCTCAAGTTGCCGGAAGCAGGAAAATCATTCAACGCTCCAGAATCAAATTGTCCGAATTATGGGAAACGTATCTTCGCAACCCCAATCGCCCTGATAGTGGCAAGCTGACTTTAAAACGAAATGAATTGTACTGCCGAAAGTTCCTCTCTTTCTTGGCGGAGAAAAAGATTGATTCAATTGATGATATAACTTTCGATACCGCCGCAACATTCATGACGAATTTATGGAGCACAGGAATCTCTCCAAAAACCTATAACTATTACTTGCAAACCTTGAAATTGGTCTTCAAAACCTTACTTCAGGATGATTCTCCTTTCAGGAACATAAAAGCTAAAACAGCCACAACCGAGAGCAGAAAACCTTTTACGCCGGAACAGGTAAGTGCTATTTTCAAAACCTTGGATGATGACAACTATCATATTCTCCACAAACCGCAAATGCGAATCCTCTTTCTTCTGGGGCTGTGCTTCGGATTGAGAATGCATGATGCCGCATGCTTTCGCTGGGACTATATCCAAGGCGATGGCACGGTCAAATTCAAGGCGAGGAAAACAATAAAAACCATGAAACAGTATATTGTGCTTCCGATACCGTCGATTCTGGAGGAACAATTCAAAATTGCGGAAACGTGGAAACGTAATGAATACATACTGCCCGATGTTGCGGAACGGTATGGCTACAATAGTTCGGGGATCAGCACTGATGTGGACAAACTCTTACGTTCGGCAGGAATACAAACCAAAGAACAACCTGTTGAAACCCGGAGAATGTTCTACATAAATTCTCAAGGCGAGACGAAACAACGTCGGATCGGACGGTATTCTTTTCATTCGTTCCGGCATACATTCTGTACAATTGCGGCGAGTTCAGGAAAAGACTTATCGCTGATCAGATCCATTGTCGGACACAGCAATGTCGCTATGACGGAACATTATACGCATTATACTCTTGAAGCCAAGAAGAGTGTAATCGAGTCGATTCCTTTAGCTGTCATGACAAATTCCCCAAGGATCAGCGCAGAAATTCCCTTGATAACGGCATTTCAACAAGCGGACACAGAAGCTCTTGCCAAGGTAATTAACTATTTGGAAAGTAACTTGTCGGATAAACAAAAAAGAGAAATCTTAGAGTTACTGGTAGAATCATTCTAAGTATGAGCAAAAGTACAATGTAATTTTTATTAGGTTCATATACGTGAATTATTTTTATAAAAATTTGATTTTTGAAAATATAATGTTATATTATTTAGCATGTCATAATTAATATGACACGAAGAAAAGTAATTCACAGAGCACAAGGGGTGCTCTGAACAACCACACTGAATTGCTTACTGCCGAGGCGGTAGCATTGGTCTGTTGTTCAGAGCACCTTTTTTTGTGTCCTAAAATGGGAGAATTAAAAATGGAAAATGGAAATTGTAAATTTTGTTGGATTTGTTTCAACCCTATTGCAGAAAATGAAAAAGTCGCTTATGGAGTTGGCAATGATATGATCTGTTGTATGGATTGTTTCAGTTTGTTGGAACCTGTGAGAGAAGACTACAAGGACTGGATGGATATGAGTGATGAACAATCAGTTAACTAAAATTTTAGAGTCGGCATAGAAGTTTGAATTCTTATCCGCTTGAACCGGTGGATACACAAACAGCAAAGAAAAGAGTGGAATACCTATAGATATTCTTAAGGTAAACCACTCTTTTTTTATTGAGAATATCAGTCCAAGCGGCAATATTCGGATACTTTGAGAATTTGATCTCTGACCGTTCTTGTGGCGATTCCGGTTTCTTTGGCTATTTCAGCTTCTGAGTAGCCTTGAAAATGGAGGTTGAGAACTTCATTTTCAAGGAAATGGATATGACATTCCGGCAGATCAAGTTTCAATAAATTGACTACCTGCGGAATGTTGACCAAGGCGATTACATGGTATTCGGCATCGGAATGTTCTCTGATACAGCCACGCATGATGGCTTGGTACAAATCACGTTCGAGAGTTTTAAGATATTGTTGATTGATTTTCTTATCCGCAAAAGAACCGTCACGGCAGAATTTTGGAATGAGCACTTTCTTCCCGTTGAAAACCGCCTCACTCCAGATTCTTTCGGTATCAATTTCCTCATCACGACAAATAGCCGTTTGGAGAGCATAGGCAGAAACCGTGCGGAACAAACTCATCGCAACCACGGAAAATTGAGCTATTCTTCCTGCGTTACTCCCGATATGTTGCCCACGGGGTAACGGAATGATGTTGCCGTCCTTACTGATGATGGTTTGTTTGAGGCGATCAATCGCCCTGGCTAATATGGGGTCTGAGCTCAAGTTCTTGTTGGCAAAAAGGATGGTGTCTATTTCGGATTGAGTAAGGAGCTCGTCGGTTGCGTCAATAATTTTCTGGAAGACTTTTTTGTTCGACAACTTGCTCTTGGTGGGATTGTCAAGAATACAATGGATATGCGTATTCGGATAAGCGGTCTTCAACTGATCGCATTCGATGATGGAAAAGCCTTTCCATCTGGTGCTTTGAAGTTTTGCAGAGCCATCCAAGATAACGGTTTGAACGGAGGTTTCAAGCTCTACAGTTCCTGCGATGAACTCATAGTGCTGATCCTTAGCCATTCCGAAAATATTCTCGTTTTTTCCGAAGAACTGACAGAATTCCAATGCGAACTCGAACTCTTCCATGGCTATTGCCTTGCGATGGAACTGCATAAAGAGGTAACGGGATATTTCTGCGAAATCGTAGTTCAACGGCTTGATACGGCGGCAGGAGTGATCGGATAAGAGCTGTTCGATTGCCACCATATCAGCCTCCAATTCGAGGACGGGAGGATAATCAGCCAAGTGTTTATACAAAATGCTGAGGTCCTTTTGTTGAAATGAGAAACTTTCAAGCAATTCGGGGCTCTCATCAATGATAACCATATGAAGATTAAGCGGAAATTGTCCGTTTGCCAACGCATGCTTATAGTGCGCATGCGTACAGCAAACGACATCCGCCAATGGAAAATCCAAACGATACTCATCGACACAATACTTCAATTCCGCTCCGCACGGATTGGGGCATTCGGAACAGATACGCTTTTTATTCTGATGACGGAAAACCTGCTCATCGACCTTGCAACATTCTCCGTCACGTCCATGAAATGCGAGTGCATTACAGCTCAACTTTCTCAACATATCGGCATTGCGCTTACAATCGGCGATCTTTTCCGACACCAACCAGAAGCGACGATTCGCCGAAGCATGAGCGGCGATAAATAACAAGGCGGCGGTACTCTTGCCGCTGCTGCAAGGCAAGCTGAGAAGCGCCTGTTTCCCCTGCTTATGGCATTGGTCGAGAATGGATAGCGTGATGTCGATTTTTGGAGAACGGGTAGTGAAGAACTGCTGATCGAACTTATTCCTGACCTTGTCATACAAACTCAAATCCGGGTTGCCGAGATGGAATTTCTCGACAGGAAGGACACATTCTATGGATTCTTCCATTACCTTGTTTCGAGCTCTCTGGATGTCCATTCTGACCAAGCGGCGCTCCTGATGATAGTGTTCAAACAACACTGGATCATTGACGATTGCGGTTTCAAGCACCTTGTCGGAAACATCCGGGACGAACTTCAAGCACCTGATGAGAAGCTGAAACGCAACGGCACTGCGATCAAATAATGACTGGGTATCCTTTTTAATGGAAGCGATTCTGCTTTTTTCGACGGCATGGGATGTCGGTTCTTCCAACGAAAAATCGGCAGGAAGAAACTTGTTCTGAATTTCCTCAAGCGTATATGATATTTCCGGGTTCACTTCCAAGATGGATACCTCTCTGATTTCGGCACCCGACTTGATGTTACGGGAGAACGGCAAGCGGAACAAGTGTTCCAACGAAAAGCAGAAATCAACTCGATAGTGGCGGGCGATTGCTGCCACAAGCATTTTGAAACGTCTTTTAGCGGCATCCCCAGAAAGCGGAGTCGAGAGTTTATAGTGGAGCTGGAAGCCTCCGCCAGTATGGATGATTACGGTCGGCTTGGGAAAATGTTCCTTGATGTATTGCCATGCATGGGCGTAATCCTCAAATTCGGCACGTTTGTGGTGAGTCCCATAGTCAATATCCAACACAAGCTCAAACACCTTGTCCACCTGATCCTCAGTCGCTTTCCCTCTGTCCTTGAAACTCGAAATCGAGTAATACATATTATAATTGTCAGCTTCTGCCGACTCATTCGTCTGCCAGAGCTCTCCAGCCGTGGCGATTCCCCTGTGAAAACGCCAGTCAGGAGCTGAGGCTCCCCAACTGACAAGATCATTCTCCTGGAAGCCCAAGAGCGTCATAAAATCCTTTGTATTTGTAATCATCACATATTCATCCTTATATCCGATCGATGAAAACAGGGATTGTTCGGACTGCCTGTATCCCTGTTTGTCATTCAATGACATAGATAGATGATTATAAAAAAATGTTAACATTGAGGATTTTTTCACCCATCTGCAGAAAGTAGGCAGAGTGCTATTCCACTTATATATAAAGCGTCCGCAAGAAAGTTCTTCCCATGGCTTCACCCTCCATCTGAGTTTTCTTGAATCATGAAACCAGCTTTCGGGGAAGTTTCTCGAAGAAATATTTCTGTCGGAAAATCCGGCAGAAAGTTCCGATTTTCATATTTTTTTATATTTTTCCATTGATGACAGCGATGAACGCTGTAAGGAGAAAAAATACAATGAAAAATAAAAATGGTAATTTATTGACCACTCAGGAAGTGGCACAGTTCCTCAATATTTCAGCACGTACTCTAAGTCGCTGGAAATTGAACAGAATCAGAATCGGGAAACGAGTTTATTACGAAGAGAACCTTATTGAAAAAATTTTAACGGAGGGCAAGTGATATGGAAAACGCAGCAACAATGGGGACATTACTTCATGAGATGGGACTTGTTCTCCAAGGTTTGATCGACTCCGGATACAGCGAACAATTTGAACGTATTATTTTTAATACTACTTCGGACTTCCACATTAACTTCCCGGAGAATAAAAATTTCTTCGCTCTTTTTGTCGAAGATGGAATTTTGAAATATTTTCCCTTCGACGATCAAGAGGATGCAGAAAAAGCATTGGCTTGTTTTAGGAAAACTGGTGATAAAACCAACTATCGCATTGTTCCTCGTTCCGTAGCGGAGATGATCGGTCGAGAACACGAATATTATCAATACCAAGAAGTGATGGCTGATTCCGATGGAGAAGCGGAAGAAGCCCGCCAAAAACAGCAAGAACTTATCGATTTCGTTTTCTCTTCAAAATGAAACCTATCCGGGGCGATTCTGGGCGTGATCAATAACCCTCGTGATATTTTTATTGACAAAACCGTGATCGCTCTCAGAATGCCCCGGATTACCCTTGTTTCAATGGCTGCATATGTCGTTATTTATTAATAGTTTATCTTTAAAATTAGACTTGAATTTCGGAAAATGTAGATTATCTGTAGACGCATAAACCAAGGAGGATTTTTCATGAAATTCAGAGTCGTCGTTCAAACTCGCACCACGGTATTCGAAACCATCATCGAAGCTGATCACATGGCACGTGCGAGACAAATAGCTCAAGCTCAGTATCCGCATGCGACCATCGGAGGGTGTTATCAGGTCTGATTCTTCCTTGTTCGATAATTTGCCCACTTCTACGCTGAAGCAGCCAAATGCAAGAGAACGTTTGTATCAAATAATTACTTGACATCATATGCATGAGGGTGTATAATAATCCTTATCTGTAAACAACGGAAAGGATTATTGATCACAAGTAATTTAAAGAATAATTTCTGACAACCTGATACTGACGTCCACTTCTGAACTACCACTTCAATATTTGACGTCCACAAGAAATGAGCAGAATCGGTGTGTCCGCTTTGTGCGGTACATCTGATTTATGTTTCTTGTGGCGCTGTGGTAGGCGTAGAAGTGGGCATTTTCGGATGTACCGCTTTTTTTGTATAAAAATCCCCAGCAAGGAGGAACGCAAGATGTTTCACTTCAGATGCCCGCACTGCAACGCTAAATTGGAAGCCGAGGACGATTGGGCCGGCATGGAAGCCGCATGTCCTAAATGTAGTCAAACCATCACTATTGTTCCGGAGACAACACCGGAAAAGCCGAAAATTCAATTAACGCCAATCACCGTTCCGTCCTCGGCTGATACTCAGCGTCCAATATCGCAACCGCTTTCACAACCAGCACCCTCTTCCACGTCCAACAAATTCCCTTTTATTTGTCCCTCCTGCGGGACTTTAACTGACTTGGATTCCTCATTACAGAATCGAGAATACGAATGCCCTGCTTGTTGCGAAAAGTCCATTGCCGTTCCGACAACAGAAAAACCATGTCCGCATTGTGGAGAAATGATCAAATTTCAGGCAAAAATTTGCCGTTTCTGTAAAAAATCAGTTTCTGAAATTGAAAAACGAATGCCACGACAAGGAGAAGGAGTATCAATTCCAAGTCTGATTCCGGCGACTCCGGTTCAGCTTTCGATGAAAGAACTTGACACTCTGTTTTTCTGGTGGTGGCTTTCTCTGGCATTGGCAATTCCCACATTCGGTATTGGGGCAGTCGCCAGTATTGTTTTTTTCTGTATGCTGTTATACAGATATTGGAATTTAGTCCCAAGGGATCAAACTTCCATGACTTCCGGAAAGGCAGTTGGTTTTCTGTTTATTCCGTTTTTTGGACTCTATTGGAGTTTTGAAAGTGTTTGGGGATTAGGAAAACAGTTTCAAAGCCTGACCAACTACGGCAAAGGGAAACTGGAATCCATGCCACTTGTATTTTGCATTTGTGGAGCGGTCAGTGCTGGAGCTCTTTTATCTGCGGGGATTTTTGGCGGTTCCGTGATTGGTATCTTTTTCGGAGGAATCTATTGGCTTGCAACAATCGGAGGTACTGTCTTTTTCATTTTGACAATGATTCATTTTCAGGCGGTTGCCAGAATGCTGATACAACGGCGCTAATAAAAAGGGAGAGATTGCATATGTTTATACTCACTTGTCCTTTTTGCCGTCAGAAATTTAGTGCAGAAAATGAATGGATCGGACAACAGGCGAGTTGTCCGGGTTGTAATCAAACAATCACGATTACACATCCCTATAAAAATCGAAGTTTTCTGATGATTGCAATCGGAGTTCCCGGAGTAGCGATATTGTTTTTTATTTTGATGATAATCGGACTCAGTTGTGGATGGTTTGGCGACACTCTACGAGACTCTTATTTCGACGTAAAATATGCCTTGTTAAATGCAAATCGTACCAAAAGTACAAACCAAGGCATTTTTTCCTCATCACGTTTGGTGAGAATTACGGCGAATGGGTATCCTAAATACTCTGCCCGTTATGAAATTTATGTAAATGGGGCATTGGCGGCATCGTCAGATGAAACTTCCGGCTATTGGAATACCCGAATGAGTTTAAAGGACAGCGACACCATATATGCCAAAGTTTTGTTTAAAAATAGGTATGGTGCCGTCGGAGAAATTGAATACTCCTATAAAACAACAGTCGGTTCATCATCCACCATTGATTTGGAAACTTCAAAATACAGAAAACCATGAATGAGGCAAAGTATGGCACAGTTCATTTTTACATGTCCGCACTGTAAACAGCAGTTTAACGCTGAAGAAGAATGGATCGGCGAATCCGCAGAATGCCCGGGATGTGAGCGAACCATTATTATTCAGAAAACAGAACAGCAACCACTGTCTGTATCATCTCCTCGATCACGTTCCGTTTTGAAGAAAATCATACTCTGTTCCGTTTTGGCAATTACATGTATCAGTGTTGTACTCTGGTATACGGTAACACATATGGTTATTCCTTCCGGGATAACGGCAAAAACAAACCGCAGTTATCACCTGCCGTTGCTTCCAGACCTGGAAAGATCCTTTCCCTTCCCATGGTTCGCCTCTCGATCAGAAGTAGAACAGTGGAATCAGACATTTACCAAACATGCAGAAAATTATTATGTTGGAACAGGCAGAGATGGAGTAAGTCGGTTCTTTCAATTTAACGCACAGGATCAACTTGTGGGACTTGGCTGTTCAGTTGATATTGATACGTATACCAACTTTCATGCCCTGATGAACAAACGATATGGCGAACAACCGATTAATACATCGGATGGGAATCGTTTTGAAACATGTTGGCGTATCCCGGACATCGAATCGGAAATTGTTGATTATATGGATAATCAGAAAGGAACTTTCGGAATCGTTATGGTCAGCTTGGCGAATAAGAGCCCAATGTCGAATGTCAGCGATACAGACAGCAGAAAAATTTGCCAGTCGAACTTAAAACAGATTTTACTCGCTATGACAATGTATTTCGACGATTCAAACGGGAAATACCCTCCTCAAAAAGATTGGGACAAGGTTCTTTTGAAAGATTACGTGACGGATGAAAAATTACTGTACTGTCCTGCGGATTCTAGGCTTTATTCTTATTTTGGGGGAAATATCGGTTCTGCTGAGAAATTGCAAGAGCCTTCTGAAATTGAAATATTGCGTTGCTCGAAGCATAAATTAGTTGGTTTCACAGATGGACATGTAAGTTTTAGCCGTCATTAATATGGGAATAAAAGACGTGGCAAGGCATTATTCATTGAAAAATTTAGAAGAGTATCATTCTCGGATGATGCCTCGCCTTTCCCGATTCCGTTGCTGGTTCCATCTGCTTTTCTGTAAACGTTGTCGATTGCGATTGCGACGCTTACGGGAGGATGCTGGACTTATTGCAGAACTGCGGACGGCTCTCAAAGTAATGGCTGTTCCTGAAAATCCAGCGGAATATCAACGGTTATGTAAACTATTTGAAGATGACGGAGTAGAAAAATAATGAGAAGAAATATTCTTGGCATAGCATTGCTTCTGTATACGGCGTGTTCCCAGTTACCACAATGGAATACTGCCGAACGGCAAACTGTCGAAGCCGAACTTGAAAATTCGATGACTCAACTGGAAATGAACGGAGCCGCAGGATGGCTGGCATCTCTTGCCGAGAAACGGTTGGCGGTGGCCTTTGATTATAAACTCTCCGTACTTTCCAAATCAGAACGCATTAAACTGCTCATGGAGCAAGCAGAATGGCAACGCCTGATGGATCGCCGCAACCAAGAATCAATGGGCGATGGTTCGATTGCTCCGATGATGCAGAGTCAACGTGAAGAATCCCGGCTGAAAAATCGGTTCATGGAGTTGACTGTTTCCGAAGAAATACGGCAAGTATTCCAGAACATGAAAAATGCCCCCGTTCACTTCAATGGTAAGGTGGTTCGCTTAGCTCACGGTGAATTGGATATTGATATCCCTACCGAAAAACGTAAAGAAAACATGCCGACAACTGAAACCATCGGACAGTTGCAGATTCCATTTTGTCGGGAAATTATAATCAAGAAAGACACGTTCTGGATCGGCGTGATCGAACCCACCAATTTCGGAGTCGTATCCTCGTTTGGCGAAGGTACGGAGAGTAATCTTTGTGTTTGGAAAAATGGGGAAAATATTGCCAATTACCTCGTTGGCAGAAAAATCACCATTCAAGGACTTTCGATCAATGGTGGAATGGTAAAAGT
>ERZ791909.2806-NODE-2806-length-9985-cov-11.643303_pt1 | contig 9985 bp, 9 predicted proteins | sample MGYA00510143_ERZ791909 | MGnify/ENA primary metagenome ERZ791909 (study PRJEB30046, sample SAMN00792093) | human gut metagenome | study: EMG produced TPA metagenomics assembly of the A metagenome-wide association study of gut microbiota in type 2... | reverse complement strand
CCTCGAGATACTGAGGGCGTCGCATATCCTCGCGTTCAACAAGCGTCTTGTCAATGAGGCGGGGGATGATTATCCCTATCAGCTTGTGCTTGACGGGAACGCTCGGCGGCAACGTCGTCGCGGACGCCTTCGGCGTCGTAGCGCTCGTCGCGCTCGCCCCGCCGGTGGCGATCCAGATCATGGGCGTTCTTTATGTACATAGATCCAAAGCCGTGGCACAAAACAAAGCTGACCTGCTGTCCGATGACGGCGTCATCGACCTGGAGGACGAAGAGATATGATACATGCCGAAAACCGACTCGCACCGCGCATGGTGCTCATCATTACGAATCATGAATACCGCCGCAAGCTCGAACAGACGTTTCAGAATTTCCGCATCCCGATCTATTATCAGTGCCAGGGGCACGGCACCGCGCCGTCGGAGATGCTCGACATCTTCGGCCTGAGCGGCAGCGGCCGCCTGCTCACGATCGGGCTGCTGCCGAAATTTCTCGTGCGCGACCTGCTTGACGCGCTGCAGCAGCGCATCCCGCTGCACAAACGCGGCGGCGGCATCGTGCTGACGATCCCGATCACGGGACTGCAGCGGCCGCTGTTCCAGCTCATGAACGACCAGCTGCGCGAGACCATTGAACAGAAGATCGAAGAAAGGGTGTGTAATGAAATGTCCGATACGCAAACCGGCGCGGGTTACGCCGCCATCTGGGTCGCGCTCAGCAACGGCTACAGCAGCGACGCCATCGACGCCGCCAGAAGCGCGGGCGCCATGGGCGGCACGATCCTCAAGGGACGCCGCCAGAACTCCGAGCGCATCAGCCGCAAGCTCGGCATCTCCATGCAGGAGGAAGAGGAGTTCGTCGTCATCGTCACGCCGCGCGAAAAGAAGGCCGCCGTCATGAACGCGATCAGCGACGCCTGCGGCCTGCGCACGGACGCGCACGGCATCATCGTCTCGCTGCCGGTGGACGAGGTCATCGGCCTTGAGACCGGAGAAAACACGCTGTAACATTCCAAATAAACCAAAAATGCCGCAGGCAGCCGCCTGCGGCATTTTTGCGTCCGGATAGCGTATTTCAGGCCAGGGCGCGCTCGACCGCCGCCATTGCGTGGGCATGGGTCGTGTCGATGAGCGGCACCGCGCAGTCCTCTGGCTTGACCAGCAGGCCGAATTCCGTGCAGCCAAGGATCACGGCCTCCGCGCCGCGATCGGTCAGGTCCCGGATCGCAGCCCGAAACTTGTCCCGGGTCTCCGGGAGAAACACGTCCTTGACCAGTTCCTGATACAGTGCGTTATGGATGTTGTCAAAATGCGCGCCGTCCGGGAACAGCACATTCAGGCCGTAGCGCTCCTGCAGGCGGCCCCGAAAGAAGGTGCTCGACGATTACCGCCCGCTGCTGGAGGAAAAAGGCTTCCGGGTCGAGATCCGGCCGACGGACGAGACGGTCTTTGCCGACCGGCGCGGGCTGTGCTTCCTGCTCGGGCAGGTCGTGAGCAACAGCGTGAAGTATACGCTCGAAAAGCCGGTGCTGACCTTTTCCCTGGAAAGCAATGACACGGCGACCGTCCTGTCCATCCGCGACAACGGCCCGGGCGTGCGCGCGTGCGACCTGCCGTACGTGTTTGAAAAAGGTTTCACCGGAGACTCCGGCCACGAGAAGAACAAAGCCACCGGCATGGGGCTCTATCTCGCGCGCGAGGTCGCAAAGGATCTGGGCCTCACGCTCACCGCCGCGTCCGGCTGGGGCGCGGGGTTTGAAATTCGGGTCACATTCCCGGTCGTAGAAAAATAAATATTGAAGATCCGGCGCCGCGAACAGCGGCGCCGGATTTTTTCTGTCATGCCTTGCCCCCTCGAGCTCCCCCGCCGCGCAAAATGCCCCGACAGCCGAGGCTGCCGGGGCAAAGGGGGGATGCGACATCTAACGGGATGGTACGTCAGACGATGTTATACTTCTTGAGCAGATCCACCACGACGTTGTTGACCAGCGGCTCCTTGACGAGGTCGAGCAGCGGCAGCACCGACGGGAGCAGGAACTCCAGCGGCTTCTTGCCGTCGAGCAGCTTGCTGGTCGCGTAGAGCAGGTCGCGGATATCATACACGCTGCCCCAGACTTCCGGCACGCCGCGGTCGACATTGCAGAGCGTGTAGACCGCTTCCATCGCGGTACGGATGGAGTACTCGGTGGTGAACACGGTGTCGCGCGGGGTATCGGCGAACTGGCCGACGAACGCGAGGTTGACGGAACCATCGGGCACGACCTTCGGGCGGTCGCCTTCGGCTCTGGGCTCAAAGAACGTGGTGACGTAAGGCATCATGCACGGCGTGGTGTTGCATTCGTTCGTGGCCAGATCCATGATCTGATCCTCGGGGATGCCGATGTGGTACAGCCACTCTGCCGCCAGCTCGATGCCGGTGCAGTCGCACATGTTCTTCTTGATGAAGTCGCCCTTGTCGTCCCAGCAGTTGAGGCCGTAGACCCAGATCAGGCAGTGATCCTTCGGCTGCTCCTGGAACTGGCCCTGACGGTTGATGGTCCAGCTGACGAGCCAGCTCGAATCGCGGCAGGTGACGATGCCGCCGGTAACGACCTTGCCGGACAGCGGGTCGCGCTTGCAGATCTTCTGGATGGCGTCGAGGATCTGCTTGTTGGCCGTGTCGACGGTCCAGGACTCCCAGCTGGTCTCCTTGATGTCCTTGAAGAACTTCTCGGGATGGCCGAACGCCGGATCCTGCGCGGCGAGCTTCTTCCACATCTCGATGGACGGGCCTTCGCCGTTCTTGACCTTGATGACCGGAGCGTGCGTCTGATCGCCGTAAGCGGACGCATCGCCCTGGCAGCCATTCGTGCAGATGACGAGATCGTTCTCGGTCAGCTCGATGACCTTTTCCACGCCGCCCTGGGTGTACTCGATCTTCTTGGCGACCTTCTTATCCTCGGTGCAGTCGCAGACGATGTTCGTGACCGTGGTGTCGAAGAGGACCTTTCCGCCGTGGTCGGTAATGTATTTGCACATCGGGAGGATCATGGACTCATACTGGTTGTAGCGGGTGAAACGCAGCGCGCTCAGATCCGGCAGGCCGTCGATGTGGTGGATGTAGCGCTGCAGGTAGAGCTTCATCTCGAGGGCGCTGTGCCACTTCTCGAACGCGAACATGGTCTGCCAGTAGGTCCAGAAGTTCGTGGCGTAGAACTCATCGTCGAACACGTCATCGATCTTCTTGTCCTCGAGGGACTTGTTGGTCGCCATGAACAGCTTCAGCAGCTGGGTAGCGGCGCCGGGCGTCAGGCCGTACTTACGGTCGGTGTGGGCGTCCTGGCCCTGCTTCTCGGTGACACGGCACAGGGAGAAGTTCGGGTCTTCCTTGTTGAGGTAGTAGTACTCGGAGAAGACCGTCTCGCCCGGGTTCACGATCGACGGGATGGACTTGAACAGATCCCACATGCACTCGAAGTGGTTATCCATCTCACGGCCGCCGCGCATGATGAAGCCCTTGGTCGCGTCGTAGATGCCGTCGCAGGAGCCGCCGGCCACCGGCAGGTGCTCAAAGAGCGTGATGTGCTCGCCGGGCATCTGTGCATCGCGGATCAGGAAGCAAGCCGCCGCCAGACCGGCCAGGCCGGTGCCGACGACATATGCCGACTTGTTGTCGATGCCTTCGGGTTTTTTCGGCGTTGCAAACGCCTCGTAGTTACCGCTGCTGTAATACATTCTGTGTACCTCCCATTCATGATGTGTTTTCCGTATTTTTTGTGCAGTCCGCTGCACGAGTTTCTTCTGTTATGGTCACTAACACTTGCCTCCAAAAAAAAGAAGCAGCTTCGTTTGACAATTATCAATATAGCGTATTTCGCCGTCTTTACTGCACCATTTGTTACGCAAATGGCGATAATTAAACATAACCATTTGGTTTCGTTGAATGTCACTAAATTGACGATTTGTGATTGTGCATTTTGACCGTTTTTCGCCGAATGTCCAATCAAAATGCGTCAAATGGTACAAAAGAAAGCTGCCAAAAAGCGAAATTTGCTTTTTGACAGCTTCCAGTTTGGACATATATGGTCGTCAAGTGTGCCCTACAAGTTGGCCATGCCCTCCAGCGCAGGGCGGTCGAGCACATAGATCTTGCCGCGGCCGGTGCGCAGAAGGCCCATCTGACGCATCCCCTCCAGCTCCCTGCTGATGACCTCGCGCGTGGTGCCGAGGTGGTGGGAGATCTCCTCGTGGGTGATGCGCGCAAAGCCGTCCTCGGGGTGGGCATCGGCCTTTTCGAGCACGACGCGGGCGATGCAGCTGCGCAGAGGATGGAAAAAATAATACTCTATGTTATTGAGCACCGTCTGGACATTGCGCGCCTGCGTGCACTGCAAAAACTGCTGCACGACCGGCGATTCCGCGCACAGCGGGCGCAGGGCCACAATGTTGATGTAGGCAAACACGGCGTCGCTGGTCGCCTGCAGGATGGGGACCGTGTCACCCGGCGCTGCACTGTCGAGCGTATTGAGCATGCAGCAGCCGCCGCTGACGATCGACATGAGCGTGATCTCGCGGCCGGTGTCCGTCGCAATAAACACACGCACTCCGCCGGAGAGCACGAGAAACAGGCCGTTTTTTTCCGGCATGGAAAAAATCACGTCGTCCCCCGCGCGGTACGAGCGGACGATCGTATTCAGGCGCAGCATCTGCTGCTGAGAGCCCGTCAGCGAATCCCAGAACGGCAGGCACACCGTAAAGTCATAGGAACGTTTGTTTTTATCCGTGCTGCACACCTCCGCCGTTTTGGAATGATATGTTAGCGCCACTAACATATATGCGCAAAAAAAGAAACTTGCTGCTTCTTCTCACATCTTATCAAATTGACACGTCCGCACCGTATCATTTGTTACATATCTGACGCCTTTTCACGTTTTCCTGCCAGTAAGGAGGCGTCTGGTTCATTCTTGATATAGCTCACGAGCAGCTCGCCGGTAAACTGGACGACATCGACCGGAGAAACGCCGAAGGACAGGTTCTCATAGATCGTCGTACCGGTATAAGCGTTGAGCAGGCACTGATACACCGCGTAAATATTCACATCCGGGCGGATCGAGCCGTCGGCCACGCCTTCGCGCAGGGCCTTGAGCGCCGGGACGGGGATCTCCTTGTCGTAGTACTTCCAGAACACATTGTTGACGTCGCTGCCGGTGTTCTTCTCGGAATAGGCCGAAAACATCTCGCGCGTGTAGTCGTACCACTCCGGCTGGTCATCATAAATGCGGAAGTAAATATGCATGCAGACGACGAACTTTTCATACCCCGTCGTACACGCTGCGGACTCTCGCTTGTACTGCTCCATAAAATCAGTAAAAAACGTAGCCAATGCGTCGCGCCAGGCGGCAAACACGAGCGCGTCCTTGTTGCGGAAATAGCGGTACAGCGACGTCGGCGTCAGGCCGGCCGCCTCGGCGATGCGGCTGATGGGCGTCGCGGCGATGCCGTCCGCGATGAACAGCGTCTGCGCCGTGTGGATCACCCGCCGGATGTTCTGTTCCCGTTCCTCACTGCGTTTCACGGTCTGCACCTCCCTGCGCAAAGTTGTTTACAGTATGCCATGTTTTCACGCCGTTTGCAACCGCAAATGTGCCGGGTGGAAACATTTGTGCCTTGCACGGCGCGGCGCAGCGTGGTATGCTCACGGCAGACAGAGAGATTCCTCCCCGCCGGAGCGGATGTCTTGGCCCCGACGGAAGTCGAGGCCTTTTTTTATGACCGGTTTCACCGGTCATAAAAAAAGACCGGATCTCATTCGAGGCGGGCCTTACCCCCTCGAGCTCCCCCGCGACGCTTTATCCGTTTCCCTGCCGCATCTTTCGAACGGCCGCGATAAACCCATTTTGACCGGTTTCACCGGTCATAAAAAAAGACCGGATCTCATTCGAGGCGGGCCTTACCCCCTCGAGCTCCCCCGCGACGCTTTATCCGTTTCCCTGCCGCATCTTTCGAACGGCCGCGATAAACCCATTTTGACCGGTTTCACCGGTCATAAAAAGACCGGATCTCATTCGAGGCGGGTCTTGCCCCCTCGAGCTCCCCCGCGGCGCTTTATCCGTTTCCCTGCCGCATCTTTCGAACGGCCGTGATAAACCATTTGACCGATTTCACCGGTCATAAAAAAGACCGGATCGCATTCGAGGCGGGCCTTGTCCCCTCGAGCTCCCTAGCGACGCTTTATCCGTTTCCCTGCCGCATCTTTCGAACGGCCGCGATAAACCTATTTTGACCGGTTTCACCGGTCATAAAAAAGACCGGATCGCATTCGAGGCGGGCCTTGTCCCCTCGAGCTCCCTAGCGACACTTTATCCGTTTCCCTGCCGCATCTTGACGATAGACAGCAAAAAGAGCACGCTGCCAAAGCAGCGTGCTCTTTATATGGTTTGCGTTTTGGCTGGTTGGCGCCGAATCAGGCAGCCTTCTTCGCCTTGGCCTGCGCTGCGAGTGCCTTGCTGCCCTCGACGACGAGGTCAATGGCAAGGATGACCAGCAGGATGGCCAGGATCGCGCGGATGTAGCACCATGCAAGGCCGGTGCCGCCGGCGATGATCGCAGTGATCTGGGACTTGATGGTGAAGACCAGAGACGTCAGCGTCACGAGGATCATGAAGATCATCGGGAAGTAGAACATCTTGTTGTTTCTGCCCATCTTGCCGAGCCATGCGGCGACGGCCAGCAGGCCGAGGCCGGCCAGGAGCTGGTTGGCAGCGCCGAACAGGGGCCAGATCTTTGCGTAACCGGTCATGCCAAGGGCAATGCCGAGCACGACGGTGATTGCGGTGGAGACGTACGGATTGCAGAGGACCTTGCGAGCGCCGGTCACGGTCGGATCGCCGGCCTTCTCACCGGGCTTGAGCCAGAATTCCTGGAACATGTAGCGAGCCAGACGGGTCGCGGTATCCAGAGAGGTCAGGCAGAACACGGACACGGCCAGGACCATCAGCGTGTAGGTGACGGACACGGCGCCGGAGCCGAAGATCTTGCCGAGCATCTGGGACAGGCCGGTCGCGAACACGACGGTCGGGGTGACAGTCGTGCCGGCTTTGTAATCCTGCCAGATGTACGCAACCGCGCACAGGGAGACGAGCGCGAGCACACACTCAATGAGCATGCCGCCGTAGGCGATGGGCTGTGCGTCCTTCTCATTGTTGAGCTGCTTGGCCGTCGTGCCGGAACCAACGAGGGAGTGGAAGCCGGAGATGGCACCGCAGGCAATGGTGACGAACAGAGCCGGGAACATATAGCCAAGGGAGCTGCCCGTCGGGGCGATGGTGTCTTTGAAGCCGGTGAACGCAGGCATATCCAGCGTCGGGTGGCAGCCAATGACACCGACGATCGCGAGGATCATCATCGCGTACAGCAGGAACGAGCTGAGGTAGTCACGCGGCTGGAGCAGGATCCAAACAGGCGTGACGGAAGCGACCAGAATGTAGATGCCGCAGATGATCATCCAGGTCTGGTAGCTCAGGTAGATCGGATGCCACTTGATGCCAAGCCACATCACAAAGGCAATGGCCACAACACCGATGATCGTGGACACGCCGATCGGCGCATTTCTGCGGTACACGAAGAAACCGAAGAAGATGGCCAGGACGATGAACAGCAGCGAGATGATCGCCGTCGTGGCGTTGGCCGCGGAAGCCGCCATATCCACAACACCATCCACATAGGTGGCCTTGAACGTGTTGGCAACGATGGACGCGAACGCGGCCACGACCAGGATCAGGGTCAGGTAAGAGAAGATGAGGAACAGGCGCTTGGCCTTCTTGCTGATGCTGGTCTCGACAACGGTGCCAATGGACTGGCCGTTATTGCGGACAGAGGCAAACAGTGCGCCGTAGTCATGCACACCACCGAAGAAGATGCCGCCGATGAGAACCCACAGCAGCACCGGAACCCAGCCGAAAACAGCGGCCTGGATCGGGCCGTTGATCGGGCCGGCGCCCGCGATGGAGGAGAAGTGGTGACCCATCAGAACAGGGGCCTTTGCAGGGCAGTAGTCCATGCCGTCTTCCAGCTCGTGAGCCGGGGTCGGGCGGGACGGGTCGATGCCCCACTGTTTGGACAGCCATCCGCCGTAGAAAACGTAGCCCAAGGCGAGAATGACAATGCCAACAATCAAAATTACAGCAGCATTCATTGAATTAACTCCCTTCTTTCATATTCTTAAACAGTGTTGTCTTCAACAACTGTGCTGTACTGCGTCCGCTGCCATTGGCAGCCGTTTTGCCAGTGCTGAGCTCCACGACGCCGGTGTGGTAATCCATCCAGCCGTGGAACGCCAGTTTGAAGCTCTTATAAATACGTGTGCGGCGCAGGGCGCGCAGCGCATCCGGCTCACAGGTGTCACACAAGAAGATCGCCGTGATATAAGAGCACATATGATTCGGGCCCGGCTCGATCCGCTGCATGCCGTCGGCACGCGCCTGCTCGCGGCACTGCTCGAAGATCTCCTTCGTGAGCACGGGGACCGAGAAAATGTAGACATATTCGTTGTTGTCCGCTTCCCAGAGCTTGGCGGCCTTGACCAGCACATACTTCTCGGAGTGGATGTGCAGACCGGCCTCCGCGACCAGATAGCCCTTCGGCTCCTCGTGGCGCACAACATCAAAATATCCCGAATAACTGTGGCACAGTTTGTCGAGCGCTTCCTCGCGGGTCATACGCCGTCCTCCCTGCTCAATGCAAAATTTTCATAGTATGTTTTCATGGAGTTCATGAACAAACTAAGAACAAAGTGTAAACATACCGCTAATGTTATGATAGCGCGCCACCCGGAATCTTTCAAGTGAAATTAATGACAAATATCCACATCCGTTTTTGTCAACTTTTCATAACGTACGCACAAAAATGTCGAAGAACTTGGAATTATGTAAATCATTTTCCGTAAGGAACAGACAAACGTTTCACCTGTGCGGACACTGATTTTTCAGCGAAAATGTGGCTGCGTTTTTTGCTTGACGATCTTTTCCTGCAGTAAAATATAATTATGTAAACCATCTTGCAAAGTTGCTCTGCCGCCCTCAGTGCAGGTACGGACGGCAAGTGCGATTTTTGTCGAAAAGTGATTGACAGGACGTGCAAATCTTGCTACAATGAGTCGTCTCAATTGGAATGATGCCTAGAGTCTTTCCGAAGCAAGATGCGACCGCCGCCGCGCCCCGCGCGCCGGCCAAGGCCATACGGACAGCCGGGTCGAATGCCGCAAACCGCACCGCGTGCGGTGGCAACTTCTGTTGCCTTATTGATTGAGTTAAAAGCTCAAGTTTTATAAGTTGGTCACTTAAAACCAGGCTGCTTTCAGCATCCAAACTTGTGAAATGGTCAATAAGAGTAGTAAAAGTAATCTTTGCTATATAGACTCTCAAGACACAACATCCTGTTGGGAACGGTGCGCACGGGCCGCGGACGGCCGCTGCGCGCCCAATGGCATATGTTTGTTCACAAGCGCCGCTGCTGATCTGCAGCGGCGTTTTTTGTGCACAAGGGGGAAACACAGCCATGAAAAAAGTCATTGAACTCCACAACGTCAGCAAACAGTTTGACGGCGAGACCGTTCTCGACAGCATCAACCTCGACATTTACGACAACGAATTTCTGACGCTGCTCGGCCCGTCCGGCTGCGGCAAGACCACGACCCTGCGCATGATCGGCGGCTTTGAAACGCCGGATCAGGGCGACATCCTCTTTCTCGGTGAGCGCATCAACGACATTCCGCCGCACAAGCGCAACATCAACACCGTTTTCCAGCGCTACGCACTCTTCCCCCACCTGAACGTGTTCGAAAACGTGGCGTTTCCGCTGCGCGAGCAGAAGCTGCCGCGCAACGAGATCGAGCAGAAGGTCAACGAGATGCTCGCGCTCGTCAAGCTCACGGGCTTCGAGCGCCGCAACGTCACGCGTCTGTCCGGCGGACAGCAGCAGCGCGTCGCCATTGCGCGCGCGCTCGTGAGC
>ERZ791909.2780-NODE-2780-length-10043-cov-10.260012_pt1 | contig 10043 bp, 7 predicted proteins | sample MGYA00510143_ERZ791909 | MGnify/ENA primary metagenome ERZ791909 (study PRJEB30046, sample SAMN00792093) | human gut metagenome | study: EMG produced TPA metagenomics assembly of the A metagenome-wide association study of gut microbiota in type 2... | reverse complement strand
GGGAGGACTGGAACTGCTACCGCTCCATCCTCACCATTGGCTGGCCGGACTGTGAGCAACTGCTGATCCCCACGCTGAAACAAATCTTTCCGGTTAAGGACCCCACCAATGGAGAAGTACAGGAAGAATTTGACCTTTGCTTTGATAACTGGATTGGGAAAGAGGACTGGGAACGCTGGATACTCCTTGTCCGAGATTGTTTGCCAAGTTTATCAGAAAAAGAATCAGCCTTTCTTTTCTCAGTCTTGGAATGGATTGAAACAGCATTGACCTATACCACCGTTATGGTTGTAGAAAGTAATTTGTAGCCGGAGAGTTGAAGATGGACAGCAAAACGATGGATTGCCCCCCTCCTGTGGTCAGCTGACGGCACAGATGAAGGAGGACAGCAGTATCTCCCACCGCCAATATGACCAGCTTCTCCAGAAACTCATGGAACTGGAACGGCAAGGTGACATGGAACTGTACGCCGGTGACTGCCCACTGGAGGATACCGGCGCGCTGCTGGACGCTGAGCAGCACTATACTGTCTGCCACTATATGCAATGCCGCAGCTGCGGAGCCCTCTACTTTGTGGGAGCCTGCATCCGGGGTGCGCCGGTCTTTCGGCAGGTGGCAGACATCGGAAAAGAGAACCTGGACACCCGGCTGTGGGGCCGGTGTGGAACCTATTACTTACAGAAAAAAGACTGAAGGAGGCGTCAACATGGATGTCGTGAAACTCCCCAAGAAGGTCCGCATGGTCTGCTATGAGATCATGGATGGCAAAGAAGGAGCCTTGGACACGCTGGAATCCTTTGCCGATAAATATCCCCATCAGGTAGCGGCGGTCAAGGCCGAGGTCGCCTATTTCAACCTGGACTATGAAAAGGCGCTGGCTTTGGATCTGACCATCCTTCCCTGGCTGGAGGAGTGGTATTACAGCAATGTGAGCGATGAGCACATGATTGCCATGACGGTGGCCGCCATCCAGCTCCACCGGGAGCAGGAGCTGATTGAGGCGCTGACGAAGGAACAGACGCGCATCCGGGCTGAGAACGGCCTCCCCCAGCGGGATCGGTTCTGTGACATCCTGATGGATTACCTCAAGCGGGGCGTTATGCCCTTTGCGGACAACGACAAGAACTACCCCTACCATGAACCGGAGGAACCGCAGACAAAGGAGCAGCTCTGGGCAAAGCTGGTGGAACAGAATAAGAAGCTCTCACAGGACGATCCCGATGCTAAGCGGAAGCTCTATAACCACTGCTGTATGTTCGGAACCGCCAGGGATGCCGTAGATCTCTTTGAGGAGATTCAAGGCGTGCCCATGGCTGACTCCTCCTATCGGGACGCAATCGCCCGTTATCTCTATCTGGGGGATCGGGAGAAGGCGCTCCAGACAGCGGAGCGGTTGGCAACATCGCGGCTGTGGGCGGTTGCCGGGCCGACACAGGTGCGTCCCATGTCCTTCTTTGAGGACCCGAACCTGCGGGAGTTTTTGCTGGAGCCGGAATCCCTCCGGCGCATCCGGGAAGCTGCCTTCATTGATGACGGGAGTTTGATCCGAAAGTAAATTGCTTGGGAATGGAGGATCTGCTATGAGCAAGGAGCTGGAACTGTATAAAGCATTCATTGACGGCCTTGTGGAGCGGAAAGACAGCATGACAGCCCTGTGGGTCAAGGGTGATGGTTTCCCCAAGACAGAGGACAACAAGGCGAAAAATGATCTTCTCGCAACACTGACCCCGGAGCAGAAAGGTGTGTTGGCCGAGATGCTTCAGGAAGAACATATTGCGGGTATCCACGATACCCTTGCATATATCAATGAGATGATGGATCTGGAGGGGCTGGAGCTTCATCAGGACGGTGAATCCTATCCCAACGACTATTTTGAGAGCCTGCACTATGACTTCATCAGCCGTTGTGACGGAGATGAGTGGCCGGAATAAAAGGAGGCGTGACAGATGTATATCAAAAAATACTGGGGCAACTTTATCGGAGGCTCGGATGACAGCCTGAACCTTGTGGCATTTTTGGAAGACCTGAAGAAAGAAGAAATCCCCCTCAGCGAGATTTTTGCCAAGATCGGCTTGGGCAAGCAGAACTGGGACTTCCGCCAAACCGTGGAGTATCTGGAGTTCACCCATTCCAATGGCGTTGAGATGGACTTTCACTTCGCCATTGATGTGGTCACCGACCTGGCCGCCATCCTGCTGGAGTGCAGTGTCAGCGGCAGTGTAAACCTTCAGGATCTGGACGAGTACAACACCCCCGCCCGCCGTATCCGCATCACCGCCACGCCAGAGGAGCATGACGCCATGAACAAGGCCCTGGCGGATTTTACCCAGAACCCGCTGGAATATGACCTCAGTGAGATGATGGACGACGAGGAGATCCAGGAGATGGCTCGGGATGTGGAGGCGCTGCGGAAGGAGCTGTACGAGGCCGCTGGTCGCAACCGGGACTACCATGTGAAGGCAGAGGACATGAAGAATCTGCTCCCCGACTGGGAGGAAGCCACCGGCTGCATCGCCACCAACCGCATCACGGTGGAGGGCTGCAAGGTTGGCTACTGCTACCGTGAGAAGCCGGACGGCGACTGGGACAGCGGCTGGCGCTTCACCGCCGGTGATGAGAGCGACGAGTACATGGACGACCCAAACAACGCCGGGATCTACGGTCTCAACTCCATCTGCAACGACGATCCCGACATCATCCCTCTGCTGAACACCCCCGCCCCCTGCGCCTTTGAGCGGGATGAAAATGGCGTGTTCCAGCAGATCAAAGACTGGAAACCGGATGAGGACGAGGAGGACCCTGATATGGATATTTTACAGCAGTGCCAGAAGTGGCATGAGGAGGACAAATTCCAGAAAATTATTGACGCGCTGGAGGCCATCCCCGCCCAGGAGCGTACCCCTGAGATGGACAGCGAACTGGCCCGCGCCTATAACAACTTAGCTACTCCAGAGGATCGGGAACTGTATCAGAAAGCTCTTTCCTTGCTGAAACCCCATGCAGACTACTTTGCAGAAGACCACTGTTGGAACTTCCGTATGGGATATTCCTATTACTTTCTGGACCAGGAGGGCCGGGCGCTGCCCTATTTCCGCAAGGCACTGGAGAAACTTCCTGGTGACGAGGACACCCAAGAACTCATTGATGACTGCGAGCGCCGCATTACTTTGCCGCAATTTACGGCGTGCTTCCGGGAGCGGACAGAGAACTGGTGGGAGACCTTTGCCGAAATGGAAGGGTCACTGCGCCAGATGATGGACGACGACAAAGATCACACCCGCGGCGCAGAACTCGTGGCCCAAATGGAGGAAACTCTGAATCTGGTTTTTGACGAAATCTCCTTCGAGATGGGTTTCAACGGCGAAAAGCATGAGCTGATCCTCACCCCGGAGGGGGACAAGGTCAAGCTGTTTGAGCTGATCTACTTCCAGAAGCACGCCCCCAAGGAGGTGCTGGAGCACTGGAACATCCTGGTGGGCCGTCAGCCCTCTCCGAACACCGGCCTGCGCACCGAGGATGGCTGGGACATCTCCGGGGAGGATGTGCAGATCTGGCTGGAGGAGCAGGGTGAAAACAGTTTCGCCATCTCTGCCTACTGCGAAAAGCTGCTGCCCATGCTCCGGGAGGCGGAAGGCCGTGTCTGGTGGATGCTCACCACCCTCACCGATCAGATACTGGGCGAGATCCCTCACATGAGATACATAGACAGTTTTGATGTGCTGGAGGAACCCAAGGCGGAGCCGTCCATGCTTATGTCCCAGCTTCCCGATGCTCTGAAGGAGCGGGGTCTGGAACTCTCCACCGATCCGGAAGCCTATCTGGAGAGCTATCTTGGCTACGAAATGAAACCCAATGAAGACCCGGACGCCGATTGGCGGCTGGATGTGATGGTCGGCTCCACTTGCTGTGTGCCGCTCATCAACGGCTATCTGAATGCCGACAACGACTTCATGGACGCGCTCCATGCCGACGGTGCGGCGGCGGGCTTCTTCTGCTATCCCCTGGATACCCTGCGGGAGGAAGAAGGGTCGGAGAAGATCTTCGACTTCCGGGACCGGCTGGAGGAGGCCCTCGCCGCCGGGGACGGCCCGGATGTGCTCACCCTCACCGGCGGGGCCACCGGCCTCTTCTGCGGCTATGTGGACTTCATCGCCTGGGACATCCGGGCTGTCCTGCAGAAGGCCAAGGAGTTCTTTGAGGGCACGGACATCCCCTGGGCCAACTTCCACACCTTCCGCCGGGAGGCGGGCACGGTGGCCCTGAAAAATCCGCCCGAGGAGGAGCCAGACGATGAGGAGCCGGTCCCCGAGCTGGACGAGACGCTGACGGGCATGGACCACATCCCCTACACCCCACAGAATGAGGAGGAATTCTTCGCACAGATTGAGCAGTGGAACGACGAGGACGAGTACACCCGCTGCATTCAGGCGCTGAACGCCATCCCGGAGGATTGGCGGAACTACCGCACCGCCTACGCCATGGCCCGGGCGCTGGAGAACTATGCGGTTTTGGGCGACCATCAGCAGGAGCCTCCCTACTACAAGGCAGAAAAAGCCCTGCGCCGAGCCATCGAGGTGCTGGAGTCTGTCTGGGAAGAAGGACGGGATAAGGCCCAATGGAATATGCGGATGGCGTATGCCTATCAGTATCTCTATGGTCAGGAGGAAAAGGCCATCCCCTACGCCCAGCGTTGGGCCGAACTGGACCCCGAGGACGAGGACGCCCCGGCGGTGATTCAAGCGTGTCAGGAGGAGATTGCAAAGCGAGCCGAGGCAGAAGCCGAGGACGAGAGTGACCACACAGGCGTCTTCACCGGCTTTGTGCTGCTGTCTAAGGCAGAATGGGATAAAGCGCAGTTCATCCGGGACATGAAAGAAAAGTGGGACATCGCCGTGGATGAATACGATGCCAGCGAGGAAAAGGACGACGACGCGCTGGTGTTTGAAGTAGGCGATATGCTGGCCGCCGTCAGCCTGAATAACTATCCTATCCCCGGCGGCGAGGCCGAGGGCAACGCGGAAAACAACTATATGTGGGAGGATGCGGTCAAGGTAGCCAAAAAGCACCGTGCCCACTTGATGGTAGCAGTGCTGGGCAAAGAAGAAGATCTGCTGGAAAAGGGCAAGTTGTTCACCAAGGTGGTAGCCGCCTGCTGCCGTCAGGAATATGCCACCGGCATCTACACCAGCGGCGTGGTGTTTGAACCCCGGTTCTATGAGGGCTTTGCCGACATGATGCAGGAGGACGAATTGCCCATCTTCAACTGGATCTGGTTCGGCCTCTGGCGGGATGAGCATGGCATGAACGGCTACACCTACGGCATGGCGTCGTTTGGCAAGGACGAGATGGAGGTGCTGGGCACCGATGCTAAGCCGAGCGATCTGCGGGACTTTTTGGCCAGTCTCGCCTCCTATGTGCTGGAGAACGATGTGGAACTGCACGATGGAGAGACCATCGGTTTTGCGGAGGATGATAAGCACACCATCACCCGCAGCCCTGGCATCGGACTGCCGGAGGAGCAGATGACCCTGAAAATCTCCTGGGCGTCATCGGACGGTGACCCTGACGATGATGACGATGACCCGGATGGCGAAGCGCCCGAGGATGAGGAATCCGGTGTTCCCGAGGTCTACACCGAGGAAGAAATGGAAGCTATCGAGGGGCACATTCAGCAGTATTTCGGCAAGTTTGAGAATGTGTTCCACGAGCTGTCTTCCCCGGACATCCATGTGGACATCTGCGTGGTGCCGCCCTCTGGGGATCGGGACTACTACACCCTGGTAACCATGGGCATGGGTGCCCACCGGATGAATGTGCCGGAGGAACTGGCCGAATACAAGCTGGAGCGGGCGGAGCTTGCTATCGCGCTGCCGGGGAACTGGAAACTGAAGCGTGAGGACCTGAAGAATGAGCGATGGTACTGGCCCATTCGCCTGCTGAAAGCCCTGGCCCGCCTTCCCATTGCCAGCGATACCTGGCTGGGCTTCGGTCATACCATGGACAATGAAGAGGACTTTGCAAAGGATACAAAGCTGTGCGCTGCCATTCTGACCGGTCCCCAGGATACCGAAGATGGCAGCGAGGTCTGCATCCTGCCGAGCGGCGAGGAGGTCAACTTCTATCAGGTGATCCCTCTCTACCGGGATGAATTGGAATATAAGCTGGCCCATGACGCGGATGCCCTGCTGGACAAAATGAACGGCATCAGCTTTGTGGTGGAGCCTGATCGTCAGGATGCTATCACTCGTGGAACCCTTTCCAATGATGATTTTGACGGTGAGATGGACGATGCTTCCTATCATATCGAGAGCATTGAGGAGAAGGAACTGCCTATTGACCCCATCAATGCTTATAACCACATGGCCATCTACCTGCGCTGGTGCATGGAGCACGACCTGATGGGTGAGGAATTCCTTGCGGAGTACGGAGAGGTCGTAGAAAAGGTCAAGGCTGATTCTGCCAGCGTGGATCTGCGGGAGTTTATCCGGGATGAGCTGGACGGCTGTCTGTTCTCTGTGCTGTTCAATCAGCAAGGCCGTGCCTTTGCAGGCTATTACTACGGAGAGGGCGACAGCCCCTACTATCCTGCCGATGTTGACGACAACGCCCTCCGCTTCTTCGGCCCGGAGCGGTATCACTCCGATGAGTTCCAGGATGAAGCCTACCTGTTCATCCCCTTTGACGAGGACTACTATCAGGCTATGGCAGAGGTGATCGAGGAACGCTTCACCAACTGGCAGGGACAGGACTTCGACGGGGACACGCTGGAGCCTTCCGAGGTGGCTCAGGCCATCATGGAGTATCTGGACTGCGAGTGTACCTATTTCCCATCCATGGCAGATGATGACCCCATCATGTCGGCATACAGCTACGCCCAGCGGCTGGGGGTACGGGAGGGCTTTGTTCCCGTGCTTATCCAGGCGGATGATGAAACGCTGTTGGAATGTCTGGTAATGAACGCCGACCCGGAGCATGATGCGGACTTCTATGAATTTGACCTCAAAACGGTAGAGGAGTACCGGAAGAAGATGCTCTCCGCTCCCATCAAGGACGGAAAGGCGGTTTTGGAGGAATTGACCGGCCAGCGCAAGGAAGAAGCCGAGGACGATGACATGGACTGGGAGGAGGAAGTCCTGGGCGAGATGGAGGGCGGAGAACCCAACGACCGCTTCTCCAGCTACTGGGATGATGATACGGAGATGACCTATCCGCTTATCCTGGCCAAGATCCCGGTGAAGAATCCCTGGGAGATCTTCGCATACCTGCCCTTCGGAAACTGGAACGACTGTCCCGACACACCGGACCTGATGGCTGCGGCCAAATACTGGTTCGAGCAGTACGGCGCAGTTCCTGCCGCCATGAGCCACGATGAGCTGGAGTTCCTGCTTCCGGCCCCCGTCCCCAAGGAGAAGGCCATGGATGTGGCGGTAGAACTGTATGGCTTCTGCCCGGATCTGGATCAGAATGAGGATGGAAGCATTGGCTCCTTGGCAGATGCCCTGTGGCAGTCCACCGTCTGGTACTTCTGGTGGGATTGATGGGAGATTGTGACCATGAACGAATATCTGAAGGAATACATTGAACTCCAAAAACAGTTTCGAGAGACAAAAGGAAATCCAGACAGTGTCCGCGCGCTCTATACCTTCAAGGAGAAACTGGAGCTATCGGAAGACAAGCAAGCCAAGGAAGTGCTGGTGGATGTGTATGATCTGCTGGACTTCAAGAAGGATGCCTACGAACTGCTCTGCCAAATCGGAAATCGTTCCGATAAAAAAACACTCAAGCGGCTGGGCACGCTGAAGGAATATGCGGAAAACTGGGGCAATCATTATGCTCTCCCCAAGCCCAAAACGCTGGAGGAAAAGCAGAAAGAGAAGGAGCGGCAGGCTCGGCTGGGCCTGCCCACCTTCCGGTATCACCCCAATCCGCTGGAAACCGGCGCTTTTGAGGAGTCCGCGGATGGCGTTGCCTGCGACTGCTGCGGCAAGACGACCCATATTTTCTATACAGGCCCCTTTTACGCTGTGGAGGATATTGAGTGTCTGTGCCCGGAGTGTATCTCCAGCGGCGAGGCGGCCCGGAAATATGACGGCAGCTTCCAGGACGATTGCTCCGTGGACGATGGCGTGGAGGACCCGGCCCGACTGGACGAGCTCATCCACCGAACTCCTGGCTACTGTGGCTGGCAGCAGGAATACTGGCGCACCCACTGCGGCGACTACTGCGCCTATCTGGGCCATGTGGGTGCCAGAGAACTGCGGGCGCTGGGTGTGCTGGAGGATGTGCTGGACGACCCCATGTGGGACGAGGATCAGAAGGAAATGATCCAGGAATCCGTCAATGGCGGGCATCTGCAATGCTATCTGTTCCAGTGCCTCCACTGCGGAAAACACCTGGTCTGGATGGATTTTGATTGAGGAGTTTTCAAAAGGTGGGATACAAGCGATGAAACCCAAAACACTGACCATTCAACTGAATGATGAACAACTGCCCATCCTTCCGGTAGAGCCGGAAGCCCACCTCTCCTTTACCACTCATGCCGATGGAAATGAATTGGAGCTAACGGGAAACCGGGCGGGGCTGCTCCTGTTGGCGAAAGCCGCTTTGGGAATGGCAGAAACCGTTCGTGAGGATGGATTCCATATCCATTTGGATGACCTCTATAGCATCAACTCCGAGGGAAAAAGCATCCTGATCCGAAAGGAGGAACGGCCAAAACCATGATTGAAAAAACCTTCCTCAACCCCGCCACAAATAAGCAGTGGCGGATTGAAATTGACGGACATACCATCCGAACCTGCTTGAATGGCGGGAAGGTCAAGGAGATCCTGTGCGACTCCGTCTTCCAGGTCAAGAGCAAGACTGCCAGCGCCATGATGAGCCAAATGCGGAAAGGATTTGTCTATCAGAATCCGGATGCCGCTGTTGGGCAGGCGCGGTGCCATCGGTTTGTCGGCAAGGACAGCAACGGCTTTATGCCCTTGGCTGCCGCCCTCACACGGGACGACTTCTTCCTGACGAGGGTGGTCGGAGATTTTGAGGACGAAACCCTCTATCACTTCGATGGCAGCGGGGAGATCTTCGAAACAGTTCCCCTGGGTGCAAAGAGAATGACCTATGAGCAGGTTCTCTGCCCCAATGACACCCTTCTTCTGAATAACAGCTATCTTCTCCAGCAGTTCTCACTCCGCACCCATGAAATCACACCCTTTGCCAACAAGAAAAACAGCATGAAGACCATGCTGGATGTCAGCGGCGACCTGGCCCTGTGGTACACGGGCGAGGAGATTGTTGTCTTTGACTTTGGCAGCAACACAGAGGTGTGGCGGGAAACGGTAAAATGCAAGAAGTCAAAAGACCCGAATTTTGCCTATTACTGCTTCGGGATGCTCTCTCCCCGGCAGAGCAAAGCGGCCTACCGCGTCACCGAGGGTGAGTATGTGCTGGTCGATCTGAAGTCCGCCCAAAAAGTGGTGATTCCCAATGAGGGCTGGCATCCCTTCTTCTCTCCGGATGACCAGTGCTTCTCAGTGGGCGGCAGGTTCTATCTGACCCAGACCGGAGAGGAGATGGACAATCCTTTCCCATTTTCTGTCCGGCAGGGGCTGAGTTTTTCGGATACCTGTACGGTGAGGACAAGGGGCAGCCTGATGGCCGTTCAGCAGGATCGTGGCAGCTCCCCCATAGAGCTGTGGGATACCGGAAGCGGCCAGCTGCTGGCCACCATTGACGACCCCTTTGTGGTGCGGCAGGTGAATTTTGCCTTTACCAAGAGCGGACTTGTCCTGCACACCGATTACGGGGCCATGAGCATCTATTCCTGCGCCCTCTGAAACGGAGAAATGAACTATATTTATTTTTACGATGAGAAAATGGAGGGGGCACAATGAACTTTAACGAAGCAATGCAAATGCTTGGAACCAAGTTGCAAGGGAAGTACGGGCATTTAGGCTTCAAGTATAAAAAATCCGACAAAACACTTACGAGGCACAGTAAAAATTTCACCTATATGATTGCGTTTTCCTCATTCGGCGGGAACACAA
>ERZ791909.2764-NODE-2764-length-10110-cov-2.476778_pt1 | contig 10110 bp, 6 predicted proteins | sample MGYA00510143_ERZ791909 | MGnify/ENA primary metagenome ERZ791909 (study PRJEB30046, sample SAMN00792093) | human gut metagenome | study: EMG produced TPA metagenomics assembly of the A metagenome-wide association study of gut microbiota in type 2... | reverse complement strand
GAATTACCTCCCTGACGGGTTGATACGGAGAAGGCATAGGACCAGCCATTGTCCTGTTGGCCGGATGAATAGGTCACCATTCCGCGAAAACGGTACATGGAGTTACCATTTACTACACTTGCGCGCAAGCCTTTACGCATCTGTGAAGGGCGGGTATTGATATTAGTTGTACCGGCAATACCACCGATTCCCATATCCCCCATATTCAGTCCGGAAGTTATCTCCTGGTTACGTGTTGCGTCATTCAGACCGCTCCACAATGACCATGGAGTATATCCTGTCATTGCATCATTGAGCTGAATTCCGTTCATGTAAACGTCTGAATATTGAGAGTCATAACCACGGACGTTGAATCGCATTTCACTGAATTTATAAGATGCAATGTTGTTGAAGACATCTTTTGATGCAGACAATGACGAAGGCAATGATTGTGCATCTTCAAGTGTTTCGGTATCGAACTCTGTAAAGATGGCATCATCCATCATCGGAGTAACGTTATCAGGAACCATCACCACATTATTGATATCTCTTATCATCTTGTCTACACGAACAGCGATGGTGAGTGGTTCGAACTCTGCAGCTTCAAAGGTAAGAGAGTATTCACCTTTTGCTAAATTTTCAATCTCAAAATTACCTGTAGCATCGGTCTTTGTCGTCACGTCTCCCGGTGTCAAGGTGACCTTTACACCGTCAATAGCCGCACGTGTAGTACGGGAAACGACCTTACCCTTGATACCACCATACTGCGCATAAGCGGTTAGTGATAGCAAAGATAATACCATAATTAGGAATGTTTTTATTCTCATAAATATTAAAGATTTTTATTTACCTATATAGATATATACGGGGAAGTGGTCACTATAACCACCCTGGAAATTATTGCCTACATATGTGCGCAATGGATATCCTTTAAACTGTCCCTCTTTTTGTATCATATAACTTTGTTTGAAAATATTGCCATAGAATTTAGAACCGGGAGCCTTTTGAAGCTTAAGTTTGCCGGTAGAACCTGTGGCAAGATTTTCTGTTACTACGATATTATCGAAGATATTCCATGCATCACCATAAGCCAGTGTTCCATATCCTGCTTTAAGCATATCGGCATAAGGATCATAGAGGTCTCCTTCTTTGAGGTCTTTTAATTTGAATTTTGCTCCCAACCCTTGTGCAATACTCTTGTCTGTAGGATCATCATTAAAGTCGCCCATTGCTATCACTTTTGTGGCCGGATTAGCTCTCAATACTGAGTCTGCAATGCTACGCATCTGTTCTCCTACCGCGATCCGTTTGAATTCGGAAGCTTCTTTGCCTCCCAGACGCGACGGCCAGTGCGCTACCATAAAGAAGAACGGTTCATCTTCGATGGTTCCCCACATGGTGAGAATATCACGTGTCTTGAAGTTGGGCAACGAAGGAATGACTGTTTTCACCGGATATTGTCCTTCTATTTTAAATACGTCAGGACGATACAGGAATGCTACGTCCACTCCACGTGCTTCGGGAGAATCGAAGTGTGCGATTCGGTAATTACCCGGAGCAAGTTTAGGAGTAGCGATAATATCCTCTAATACGCCACGGGTTTCTACTTCTGAAACACCAATTACAACCGGATAATTTTTATCAATGGCAGCGATGTCAAAAAGCACCCGTTCGATATTACTGAGCTTCTTGTTATATTTGGTTGTATTCCATTTTTTAGGTCCTTCGGGAGTAAACTCGTCATCCAGAACTTCAGGATCGTTGATCGTGTCAAAGAAATTCTCGATGTTGTAGAAAACTACTTTATAAGGCTTCTGTGCGAAACTGAACGAGATCAGTAACACAAAGAAAATTGAAGGAATTAATAGTTTTTTCATACGTCAGAATATTAGTTGATTCCCCACTGTGTAGGGTTGTTTTGTTGTTTTACAGTTGCTGATACTTGTGGGAAAAACGTAAAACCTGTTTTTGCTTCAATATCTGCTACTGATGTACAAATAGACCGGGGAGGTTCAATATTACCATAAGATTTTTGTTCCACCCAGAATCCGATAGAGATAAGTTCACTGTCCGAACAATCCTTGATAGCCTTACCTGTCGAACCACTTTTGGTGCGCAACAGAACTTTATAGTAGTTCGTTGGAAGTGATACTACATTGCCGGCTCCGTCAAATGTGGTTGCATTGGAATTAAAAATGGCACCGGTTACTACATATAAAGTATCGGAGCATTTGTTTCCACGGACCCTGGCTTCGAGCTTTGCCCACATGTCTTGATTAAGACGATTCAACTGTGGAGTCATATTTGACATATAGAAAGTTTGAGCATTCAATTCATCAGTAGCCAAACGATCTGCCGATGGTAATTGGTGTCCACGATCATAGGAACCTCTGTATGATTTGTCTACACAGTTTGCCTGGTAAGCAATAGGAACAATAGGATCAAAAGCCCATGGATCTGTACGTTTGACATTTCCTAAATAGGCATTATGTATTGGATATGCTACCCATAATGCAGCTTTCTTTATCTTATCGAAACAGATAGAGTAATTACGAACTTTTTTATTGTTGCTTATTGGACCGTAATGTGTGACGTATTGATAATTTGCATTCTCCTTAGGTGCCGGCAGTTCTGCCCAAGCTCCGAATGGCGGTAAGTTTTGTTGCGATTCGGCAAGTTGTACCAAGGTGAAAGTCTGTGCTTCTCCACCCGCAAAGCGGAAAGAGATTTTGGCTTCACGTTGATTATTTCCGGTATTGCTTTTGTAGTATACATATAGTACATTAAGTCCACTGTTTACTACACCGCTCTTGGTAGAATTCGTATAGTCTTTACTACTGAATGCACACCAGGTATTTCCTTCGACAACTTCTGCGTCCCACTCAATGCCTGTTGTCCCTGTTATGATGATTGCCGAAGAACCCTCGGACGAACTTACTGTCGAAGATATTTTCCAGTAAGCAACATTCGGCTCTTGTGATACTTCCGGATCATCACTGCCACAGGCTCCTGCACACAGCATTAATACTGTGAGTAAGGTGGTGTGTATTACAGCTGTATAATATTTATGAATTGATGTCATTTAAATTCTATTTTCCTTTTGGGACAAGTAACTCTTGACAGCCAGATGCTAGCAAGAGTTACTTAAATGTCTCAAAGTTGTTAGATTATTTTTCGTATACTACAGTTATTTTTGAAATGTACAGTGCACCTGTCTTATCATTCTTAATCGTGAAATGACTAAAATTCCCACCAGAAAAATCAAATGTCGGGTTAAACTTATTTCCACTTTCAGTGATCGCTGTAGTTAATGCATTCGCTTCTGTTCCTCCATATACGGTGAATGCAGGAGTGTACTGGTAGCTCTCACTGGATGAGTCTCCCAATGATAGGGTAATTGATTTTATTTTACCCAAAGGGGTATTGTTGGTGATCAATCCTTGATTGGTGGCGGTAGAGGCATGGCCTTGCATTTGTATCATACCAATAATGCTCTCCGGAGTTTTTCCGATCATTAATCTGGCTCCGGCAAATTCAATTCCACCATCATTCCACGTATACCATGTAGAAGGCGTTGCTACAGCCTGGCTACCATATCCTGAATTATTCAAAGCCAGATCACCAGATTTCTTCTCTACAATTTGTGCAGATGTCATCGTCAATGTTGTTTCATTACCACTAGAAACTCCGGCTACGGTAACAGGAACTGTCACACTGTTGGCACCCGAAAGTGAGATTGTTAAAGTTTGAGTGACAGCGTTTGTACTGGTATTTTCGTTAGCTTTGACAGTTACTGTTGTACCGTTTACGTTAGACTCCAGAATACCATCGAGCCCTGTTGTTGTAATCACACTACTTCCCTGATTTATTACATTTACAGTAATTTCTTTAGTTCCTCCTGTGGAAGGAAAGCTTACCACAGTTGGGCTAACAGACGTAATGGCTGGCTCTGTAGAATCGAATGCTTTTACATCATCCAAATTACGTGGCATTAACTGGCCATTGCTCTTGAATATAGATACGATACCTGTAATCGGTTTACTGCCGTTTGTATATGGTTTACCGTCGAAAGATGTTGCACCTTTATTGATGTATACAGTTAATGAACTGCCGTTTACTTTGAATGTATGTGTAGAGGCAGCATCTGTTTTCTCTTTCCATATTCCGGCTGTTTCAATTGTTACATTCTTTACAGTAACAGGCATACAAACGTAGGAAGTAAGTTGATCTATAGAGGTAAGTTCGATTGGTTCTACCAGATTACCACTTGACACTTTTTCAATATCTGTAACGCTGAAACCTTCCACTTGCGGAACATCGTAACGTTTATAAATTCCTGCTACACCTTTTTGCAGATTAACTCTAAGCTTATCACCTAACGAATATTGGGTAACATCAATTTTATTATTATAAATAGAGAGCGCATTACCTGCCGTTTTTGTTCCTTCTGTCATAAGATAAAGGGTACCATATGAGTAATTTTTGCCAGCAGGATCACCGCACACTATACCTTCAATAACGTAATCCTGATCTACTGGAACGGCTGCTGAACCACTTGTCATCTTTTTCACTAAATCACCGATGCTGATTTGTGTGTAAGTCGTTTCCATTGCTACAAATGTTTTAGGCTCACCATATATATCACCGGAAGCCGTCACTGCATAGGCACGGAAAGCATATTGAGTATCTTTGGTCAGGTTTGTAAGGGCTACTGTCCATGGGGTAGCTGTAGTAGTTGCTTTGGTCTTAGCTACTTTCGTCCAATCAATATCGGTTACAGTGCCTGTACTAAACTCTGTATATTGCACGCCTACTTCTGTTAATGCAGAAGGATCAATGTTGGCAATAGAGCCACCCACTGTTGCAGTGGTTTCAGTTGTATTAGTTGCATCAGCTGTAAAGACGGTTGGTACAGACCCATTTTCCAAGTCGATTTCTTGACCTCCCTGCCCTGTTGCAAGAGTGACGTCATCTATTGAGAATACGGAAGCTTGATCTACTATAAATTTGATATAAAGAGTGGAGCTTGGATTCTTTAGTGTAAAGTTAGAAGTTACAAAGACCCAACTGTCGCTTGCATCTTTAGTTGTGAATGTTAGTGCATTAGACCATGTTGAACCATCAGCGCTTACAAAGAAATGTAATAAATCAGGTTTAAATTCATTGTCTTTTGAATTGAATTCATAATAAACACTACCAAACGTCAGCATCAAGTCAGTTTGTTCCTCTGCTAAAGTTATCTTTTTAACAATAAAGCTGGGATTAGCGCCGAAAAATAATTTTCCTTTACCAGAAGCACCTTCATATCCGGTACTGGTACTTCCATTATTACGGATTGAGGCTCCTGTACCTTCATATTCTACGTTTGTAGAACCATTTCCTGATTTATCCCATCCGGTATACTCATCTACGTAATACCATTTGCCATCCGATTTTGGCTCACCAACACCAAATGTTTCTTTATAAATAAGTACGGAAGGCTTAATATTGCCACTCTTAATTTTCACCGTTTCTGTCATCAATGGACCTACTTTATTTGAAATCTGGATTTCAATGCTTGCTTCGTCATTGATATTTTCCGGGATACTAACTTGAATCGTTGCAGAACCATCTCCTTCAGTTGCAGAAAGAGTTACCCAGGATTTGTCATCTTTTACGGTTGCTGTCCAATGGCGATTGGTCGAAATCTCAAAAGATGATTGGCTGCCTTCGGCAGGAGTACCGTCTGTAGATTTGTTGGAGAGACTTCCAGATAGGGAGCCTCGGTGTCGTCATTATCGTCAACACAGCTCACAAAGGCCGTTGTGGCAATTAAGAGCATTGTTCCAAAAAACAACTTCAGAAAATTTAGATTCTTCATTGATGTTTAATAAATAAAAGTTAATATTGTAGGCGTTTTTAATTTAAATTTTCGCCGTAAAGCAAACAAAGATATATTATTGAGATGAATAAACAAAGCTTAGCTATCTTATTTTATATTACATTTTGGTTAAATTTTTGCCTCTAACCGCGGAAAAACTTACATGAGTATGTCAAATTGATAGCTGTTTACCTCTTTTAATTACTTTCATTTTTAAATTAAATAACAAATTACAGTTTTAATTGTTTAGAAAAACTTTAAAAATACTTATTGCTTTAATTTTGCTTGACCTATATTGATTTTATTTATTGTTTTCAGAATTCTGTATATGTTTGATAAAAAACTTACAATACTCAGTTGTAGTTTGTACCCTAGATTGATGATATATAAGTAATGTTAATATGGAAATTGATCCATACTTGTTGTTATTTGAGAATTTGAAAAAGAATTAATGTATGAGAATATATCTTATTTGCTGATAAAAAAATAGAACAAATATTATAGCTTTTAAATGGCTGAAAATCAGCGTGGTAAAGCTGCTTATTTTTCTCTACGAGAAACGACTCGAAACTCTACGAGGAACGGTCCGAAACTCTACGGAGATCGGGGCGATTCTCTACGACAAACAGATCGGATGTTTGTAATGTTTTACATTGCTCGCTCCGGGTTGGGGGAAAGTTGTCTTTTTGTGTAATTAAAAAGTATTGCTTGGATGAGGTCGATTTTTTTTAAGTACAGTTTTACTGTATAAGATTGTACATTTTTGTATGGCAAGAGTGTACAATCTTGATATGCAAAAGTGTACATTCTTATATGATAAAAGTGTACATTCTTGTAGTTGTTGATTATCAGTGTTTTATAGTGAGTGTTTTAATCAAATCTCCTGGTTTTCTTTATAAATCTCGGTTTCTTGTGTATCAGTTATTTTCTAAAGATGTATTCTTTGATATCTTTTCAGCTCTCTTTTTACTTTCTTAACTCCGAATGTTTCGTAAGAGGAAATAAACTGCCTATTTTTGTCGCAACACTATAAACAAAGACTATGACATCTGTCTTAGTAAACTATAAATTAGAACCGACAACAACATGAAAAGCAAGTTACTACCATTATTGATGCTCTTTATTGTATCAAATGCAGTCTATGCACAAAACACGACATCTCCTTTTTATACACTAAAAGGCGTACTTCTTGACTCTTTAACTCTGGAAGGTGAACCCTATGCTACCATTAGGATTGTGAAAAAGTCGCAGCCGGATAAGGCAGTAAAGATGGCAGTTACCGATATGCAAGGAAAATTTCAGGAAAAGATTAATGCTGTGCCGGGTATTCATACGATTACGATTACCTCTATAGGAAAAAGTACTGTGATTAAAGATTTTGAGGTGAAAGTGAATGAGAAGATTATTGATTTGGGCACTTTGTACACTTCGGAAGCCACCAATGAACTGGGAAGTGTTGAGATCGTTGCGCAGAAACCGTTGGTGAAAGCTGATATAGATAAAATAGAGTATAATGTGCAGGATGATCCGGACTCTAAAACCAATACAGTACTGGAAATGTTGCGTAAAGTCCCTTTGGTAACGGTGGATGGCGAGGATAATATTAAAGTTAATGGTAGTAGTAGTTTTAAGATTCATGTGAATGGGAAACCGGATAACATGATGAGTGACAATCCGGTGGATGTTCTCAAAAGTATGCCGGCCAATACGATCAAGCATATTGAAGTAATAACAAATCCCGGTGCGAAATATGATGCTGAAGGAGTAGGCGGTATTCTTAATATCGTAACGATAGGAGGGAGTGGATTTAAAGGATATACGGCAACTTTTAGTGGTAATGTAAGTAATACGGGAGGTGGTGGAAGTTTGTACACTACTATAAAAAAGGAGAAACTGACCCTTTCTGCACGTTATAATTATAGTGCTAACAATAATCCTCGTAGCTATTCAAGTTTTACTCAGCGGCAGAAACAGGAGTCTGCCAATAAGGAGACGGTAATTTTGTCTGATGGTTCCAATAAAGGAAAAGGCAATTTTCAGAGTGGTAACCTGGAGGCAAGTTATGAGATAGATACTCTGCGTCTGGTAACAATGGGATTTGGTATGTATGGAGGCAATAATGATAGCAATGGATATAACGAATCAATAATGAGAAATGCTGATCCGGCTTCTTCGGAAAGTATTTATTATTCATACAAGAACGATAGTGAAAGTGATGGTTCGTGGTATTCTATCCGTGGGAATGTCGATTATCAGCGTACATCAAAAAAGGTAAAGGAGCGTATGTTCACCTTATCTTATAAAGTGAGTACGCGCCCTCGTACCTCTAATTCAAAATTAGGCTATACCATTAATCATGTTGAACCCGATTGGGAAGATTATGTGAATACTGTTCTTGATGGACATAGCTCTGATGAAAAGCAGAATAGTTCGGAGCATACTTTTCAAGCAGATTATACGACTCCGATAGCTAAAATACATACGCTTGAAACAGGTGCGAAATATATTATTCGCAATAATAAAAGTGATAATAACCGTTATGACAAGGTAGGTGAATATGATGCGGACCGCAGTAGTCACTACAAACATCTGAATGATATACTGGCCGCATATGCCGGGTATGCTATTAAGGTGAAGAAATTTTCGGGCAGGGCCGGTATACGTTATGAACGTACTATGCAGGATGTGAAATATACAGAAAAACCGGAAGAGAGTTTTAATGTGAATTTTGATGATTTTATACCTTCGGCAAGTTTGGGTTTTAAAATTACAGAAATGTCGAATGTCCGTGCAGGTTATAATATGCGTATCTGGCGACCAAGTATCTGGTACTTGAATCCGTATTTGAATGATGCTAATCCATCTTATATAAGTCAGGGAAATCCATCGTTGGAAAGCGAAAAGAGCCATTCTTTCAATATTAGTTATAGTAATTTTACGCAGAAGTTTAATATTAATATGGCGTTGAACTATTCGTTCAACAATAATGGTATAGAGCGGATAACAACTCTGATGAATGATAATGATATTCCTGGATTGAAAGAACATACCGGTAAGGAGGTACTTTATTCTACTTATCAGAATTCAGGTAAGAATAGCAGTCTTGGATTAAGTGGTTATGTAAACTGGAATGCTTCGCCTAAAACGCGTGTTTATATGAATCTGTGGGGAGATTATTCACGCATGGAGAGCCCTTCTCAGGGATTGAAGAATAGTGGGTGGAATTTATTTGCATACGGGGGTGTGCAGCAAACATTGCCGCTGGAGATCCGGCTGAGTGTAAACGTAATGGGAAGTACACCTTATGTCTCTTTGCAAGGCAAGGGAAGTAGTTATTATGACTACAGTATTAGTGTGAACCGCTCTTTTCTTAAGGAGAAGCGTCTGACAGTGAGCGCTTTCGCCGGAAATTTCTTTAAGAAATACATGACGAATAAAAATATGGTGAACGGAGATAACTTCTGGCAGGAGAGTTCCTACCGATACTCTCGCCAGCGTTTTGGTATGAGCATAAGTTATCGGATTGGTGAGCTGAAAGCCAGTGTGAAAAAAGCTGCGCGTACCATTGAGAATGATGACGTGAAGGGTGGTGATGGCGGCGGTGGCGGCCAAGGTGGAGCAAATTGAATAACAGAAAAGCCTGCATTTTTTCGAAAAATGCAGGCTTTTCTGTTTACGCTACAATCCTTCTGATAGAATCAGGTAATAATTACATATCCTGACTCATCTTATTTTGTGGAATGCACGGAGCGTGACTCTGTTCTTCTTTCTGTATATTTATTTTTTTTGCCATTTCAAATTTTACTTTCAACTCCGTCTTTTCTTCTATCAACCGTTCGATTTTTAAATCCTTTTCCCGTAGATATTGAATTAATTCCGCTAATGATGGACTGTTCTCTGTTTTCGTAGTTGTTTTTTGCTTGATCATCTCTCCTTTTCCGGTTATTAACCATTCTGCATCGACCCAAGTAAATGTTTGAAGTATCTTGGCCAAAATATCAAATCCAGGCTTATTTCTCCTTTGTACAACTATTCCTCTAATTGTTTGATCTACAACGCCTATCTTTTTCGCAAAAGAAGAGACATTCAGATCTGAGTAGTTTATTATTTCTTGTAATCTATCAATTATATCCATACTATATTAAAAAAATAATCAATTAATTGTTTTGTTATATCAAATAAATGTTTGATATTTGCGCCGTAATAGGGCTATGCTACGGCTAAATTACTAAAAAAACGGCATTGATAATACATGTCGTCCAACTTTTAAA
>ERZ791909.2749-NODE-2749-length-10150-cov-2.567608_pt1 | contig 10150 bp, 8 predicted proteins | sample MGYA00510143_ERZ791909 | MGnify/ENA primary metagenome ERZ791909 (study PRJEB30046, sample SAMN00792093) | human gut metagenome | study: EMG produced TPA metagenomics assembly of the A metagenome-wide association study of gut microbiota in type 2... | reverse complement strand
AAAGAAGAAGTGGAGAAAAACCTTGCGGAAGGAAAACCATGGGTGATCCGTCTGAATGTTCCGAATGAGGGAGAGACAACATTCCATGACGAGATTTACGGGAATATTACAGTGCCGAACAATGAGTTGGACGATATGATCCTGATTAAATCCGATGGATTTCCGACATATAACTTTGCAAATGTAATAGACGATCATCTTATGGGGATCACACATGTCGTACGTGGGAATGAATATCTTTCGTCCGCGCCGAAATACAATCGTCTCTATGAGGCGTTTGGATGGGAAATTCCGGTTTATGTACACTGTCCGCTTATCACAGATGAAAACCATAAAAAATTAAGTAAAAGATGCGGTCATGCTTCTTATGAGGATTTGATCGATCAGGGATTTGTGTCTGAAGCGGTTGTGAATTATGTGGCTTTGCTTGGATGGTGTCCTTCTGACAACAGAGAGATCTTTTCTTTGGAGGAATTAGTAGAGGCGTTTGACTATCGCCATATGAGTAAATCTCCCGCTGTGTTTGATACGGTAAAATTAAAATGGATGAACGGCGAATATTTAAAGGCGATGGATTTTGACAGATTTTATGAGTTGGCAGAACCGTATTTAAAAAAGGCAGTCACGAAAGACTATGACCTGAAGAAGATTGCGGCGCTTGTAAAAACAAGAATCGAGATCCTTCCGGATATTTGCGAACAAATTGACTTCTTTGAGGAAGTTCCGGAGTATGATAACGAATTATACAGACATAAGAAGATGAAAACGGATCCTGAGAAAGGACTCGTGCTTTTGCGGGAAGTGCTTCCGGTTCTTGAAGCGCAGGAAGCGTTTGACAATGATTCTTTGTTTGAGACACTCAAAAGTTTTGCGGGAGAGAAAGAATATAAGATCGGTTATGTTATGTGGCCGCTTCGTACTGCAGTATCAGGCAAACAGAACACACCGGGCGGAGCAACAGAACTGATGGAAGTTCTCGGAAAGGAAGAATCTCTTAAAAGAATTCGTGCAGGGATCGAGAAACTCAGCCAGACTGCAGAGGCAGAATAAACATCGGTCAAAGCGAGGAATCAGATGGGATTTAATAAGGCACAAAATGAAGCGATCATGCACGGAAAAGGACCGTGTCAGGTGTTGGCGGGACCGGGATCCGGAAAAACGCTGACGATCGTAAACAGAATTAAATATTTGATCGAAAGATATGAAGTAAGACCGGAAGAGATTCTGGTCGTTACTTTTACCCGTTTTGCGGCGGCAGAGATGAAATCCAGACTTTGCAGCCTGATGGGAAAATCAAATGTTCCGGTTACTGCCGGAACGTTTCATGGCATTTATTACGGCATTTTAAAGTGGGCATACAGGCTTGGACCGGATAATATTTTGTCAGAAGAAGAAAAATATCGAATTCTTCGAAGAGTATCGGAAGATTGCGGAACAGAGGCGGCAGAGGAAGAAGATTTTCTGCATGATATTGCGGAAGAAATCGGACTTGTAAAAAATAACGGGCTGAAAATAGGACAGTTTGTTTCCAAGAAATGCAGACAGGATACATTCAGAGAATTATATGAAAAATACGAAGCTCAAAGAAAAGCTGTCAGGAAGCTGGACTTTGATGATATGCTTGTGTTGTGCAAAGACTTGTTTGTAAGCCATCCTGATGTATTGAAACAATGGCAGACAAAGTTCAAGTATATATTAGTTGATGAGTTTCAGGATATCAACAGAGTTCAATACGATGTGATTCGTATGCTGGCTCTTCCGGAAAATAATCTTTTTGTAGTCGGAGACGACGATCAGGCAATTTACGGCTTCCGCGGAGCTGATTCGGAATTTATGTTTCGATTTTCGGAAGATTACCCTCAGGCAAAAAGGATCATATTGAATATAAATTATAGGTCATCGGGAAATATTGTAAAAAACTCGATGAAGGTGATAGGACATAATGAAAAGAGGTTTCTAAAAGAGTTTCAGTCTGTAAAGGAAAACGGATTCTGCGTGCATGTGCAGGAAGTGAAAGACCCGAACGAAGAGGCGCAGTACGTTGCGGACGAGATAGAAAAACGTGCAGAACTGGGGATTTCGTATGAAGAGATGGCAGTCCTTTTCCGCATTCATACAGATGCGCGTCCGGTTGCCGAAGAATTTCTGGAACGGAAGATCCCGTTTCAGATGAAAGAGCGGCTTCCGAATCTATACGACCATTTTATCGCAAAAGATATTTGCGCCTATTTCAGGCTGGCTCTTGGAAATATAGAACGAAATGATCTTTTGCAAGTTATGAACCGCCCGAAACGATATATAGGAAGAGACAGTGTTGCATCAGGGAAACCTTCTTTTGAAGAAATGAGAAAATTTTATTGCGATAAAGAATGGATGCTGGATCGGATCGATCAATTTGAATGGGATGTAAAAATGCTTCGAAAAACAGCGCCATATGCGGGAATTAATTATATACGAAAGCGGATCGGATATGATGATTTTTTGAAAGATTATGCGTTTACGAGAAAAATCGATCGAGCGAATCTCAATGAAGTGCTGGCAGAGCTGGAGGAGGCTGCGCGCCCTTTTGCAACGATAGAAGAGTGGTTTCGTCATATAGAAGAATATACGCGTTTGCTCCGGCTAAAGTCGATGAAGAGACAGGAAGACAGAGAAGGGGTTCGTCTTATGACACTGCATTCTGCCAAAGGACTTGAGTTTGATACTGTATTTCTCGTAGAAGCAAACGAGGGGAAGATGCCATATAAGAAAGCAAAGACGGATGCTGAGACAGAGGAGGAAAGAAGGCTGTTTTATGTCGGTATGACGAGGGCAAAAGAAGTGTTGAAAGTATCTTATGTAAAAACAAAAAACGGGAAAGAGACAAGTCCTTCCCGTTTTGTAGATGAATTATTAGAATAGGGATGAGCGGATGAAAAGATCAGTCCTCAAGCTCGTCGAGATCTATATCCGCAAAATCCTGTTCTTCCATCAACTCATTAAATGCATTTGAAACACGTTCAAATTCCTGATCGTCTTCGATGTTTTCCAGATCCGGCTCTGCGTCTTCGCCATTGTCGATGAAACGATAAAGAAATACTTGTCCATCGTCATTGTCTCCGTTTTCGTCAAGCGGAAGAAGGGCGATGTATTCTCTTTCTTCGGCTTCAAAGATGGAAAGAACGGCACATTCCAGTTCTTCATCATTTTCAAGTGTCAGTGTAACTGTGATTGCTTCATTTTCATTCATATGATTTTCTCCTTATCTGCATATCGTGTGTTTTATAAGATGGTATCAGAAAGAAAGAGAAAAAGCAAGAAGCAACGTGATTGTATTGACATTCATTTGAAACAAGGTAGAATAAAATAAGAACAAAAAACCTATACGGTAAAGAGGAGACGACATGAAAAAAAGAGTGATCGAATTTATATTGCTGACGGTATTTGCCGTTCTTTTTTTATCAGGCTGCAAGAAAAATGTAGGAACACCCGAAGATAATCCGGTTGTAGAAGAAGACGAAGAGTCTGTGGAACCTGCGAAAGATTATTTGTACGGATACAGTTGTGCGGATCTCAAAGATCCGTTTTATATGGCTTTGAAAGATGCTATCGGGGTTCAGGCAGAACAAAACAAAGGGCAGTTTATTGTGCGTGATGCGGGGAATGATCCGGTGAAACAAAATGAACAGCTTATGGAGATGATTGATAAGGGAGCAGACGTTGTTTTTCTTACGGCATCTGATCCTGATGCTGTCACACCGGCTTTAGAAGCTCTGGACAAAGCGGATATTCCGGTTATCTTACTTGAAACTCAAGTGAAAGAACGCGACCTGGCGAAAGCGTTTATCAGTTCGGACAATTATAATGCAGGAAAAGTGTGCGGAGAAGATTTGAAAGAGAAGATGCCTGACGGAGGAAAGCTCGTCATTGTGGAGGATAAGGCAGACCAAAACTTAAGCGAAGGAATTTCAGGATTTGAAGAAAAGATCAAAAACGGAGGATTTGAAGTTGTTAAGCGTGTTGACGGCGCTCAGACAGATGGGATGACAAAAGAATTGAATGAAATTTTGTCATCAGGTACAAAGGTTGAAGTTATTATGTGTGCAGATGATCAGATGGCTGAAGCGGTTCGCGCGACTGTGAAAGAGAGTGGAAAAAACGATATTCTCATCTATAGTATCGGCGGTTCTCCGGCGGCAAAGGCAGCGCTTTTGGCTCAGGAAGGAGCGATGGCGGGAATTGGAGCACGCTCTCCGATTATTGAAGGAAAAATTGCCGTAAAGACCGCAGATGCAATTTTAGATGACGGTTCCTATGAAGAAGAGGTTTTGATCGAAACATTTTTTATAAATAAAGAGAATGTAGAGATATACGGAACAGATGGCTGGCAGTAAGAAAGGAAACGGAATATGAGAAAAACAGAAGGAAGTCCGCTTCCGTTCGGAGCGGCTGCAAAAGAAAGAAAAGTGAATTTTTCTGTGCAGGTTCCGATGGGAAAAACGTGTGAACTTCTGCTTTACAGAGAAGGAAACACAAAGCCGGAAGTCTGCTTTGACATGCCGGAGGAAGAAGGCATAGGAGAGGTACGTTTCCTAAGTGTAGAAGAAATTGATCCTGAAAAATACGAATATAACTTTTTGATCGATGGAAAGGTATGTACAGATCCATACGCAAAAGAAATTGCAGGAAGGGAAGTATTTGGAAAACGGCAGAACGATGATAAACATGGCGTACGGGCGAAAATACAAGTTTCAGATTATGATTGGGGCGAAGATCGCCCGATTCGGCATCCATGGAATGAAGTAGTTTCATACAGTATCCATGTGAGGGGCTTTACAAAGCACAGTTCCTCAAAAGTGCTGCATAGAGGAACGTATCAAGGGGTGATCGAAAAGATTCCTTATCTGAAAGAACTTGGGGTGAACCAGATCCAGTGCATGCCGATTTATGAGTTTGATGAGTGTGCAAAAACAAAGATTAATTATTGGGGATATGGTCCGGCGTTTTATTTTGCGCCGAAGGAGGCATATTCTTCGGACGGATGTGCTGTGCGCGAGTTGAAAGATATGGTAAAAGCATGTCACAAGGCAGACATAGAGGTTGTTTTGGAAATGCCGTTTGCTGCGGGAATTTCCGAGCAAGAAGCGGCGGAGTGTCTGCGCTTTTACATGATGGAGTATCATGTGGACGGGTTTGTGGTCAATCCTTATATCGTTTCATGGGAACTTTTAAATAAAGATCCTTTTTTGAAAGGTATTCGTTTGATGCGCAAAGATGACGGGTTTCAAAATGTGATGCGCCGTTTTTTAAAAGGCGATGAGAATATGGTTAATGATGTGATCTCATCACCTGGTCACAATAGCGCTTCGGACGGAAAATGTAACTATATTACAGCGCAGACCGGTTTTACATTGAGAGACCTTGTATCATATGACTGCAAACATAACGAAGAAAATGGAGAAAATAATACAGACGGTCCTGACTATAATTATAGTTGGAATTGCGGCGCAGAGGGACAGAGCCGTAAAAGAAGTGTTGTGAATCTGCGGAAAAGTCAGATCAGAAATGCGTTTCTTTTGTTGTTGTTGGCGCAGGGAACACCGTGTCTTTTGTCGGGAGATGAATTTTACAATACGCAGAAAGGAAATAATAACGTTTATTGTCAGGATAATGCAACGGGGTGGCTTGACTGGAGCAGGCTTAAGTCTGACAGAGGATTGTTTGATTACGTAAAAGCGTTGATTACATTTCGGAAAAATCATCCGTGTTTGTGTCAGAAAGAACCGTTAAAAGGAATGGATCGTACGGCATGTGGAATGCCGGATGTCTCTTATCACGGAGAAAATGCATGGCAGGTAAAAAACGAAGTGTCAAGCCGCCAGTTGGGCGTTATGTATTCAGGAGCAGGCGTTGGAGACTGTGATTGCTTTGTCGCTTATAATATGCACTGGCTTCCTCATAGTTATGCGCTTCCATCTCCGGGAAAAGGAAAATGCTGGCATTTGGCGTTGGATACGGACAGAGGCGTTCTGTCAAAGAGTATAAAATTGGAAGATCAGAAACGTATCGAGATCAGAGAGCGGAGTATTGCAGTTCTTATAAGCTGCGAGGAAGATAAAACAGAGTTACGGAATACAAATTTTCACTCCAAAGGTAAGACCGCGGAGAAGAAATCTGTTTCGGAAACAGAAAAAACAGATATAGTAACGTCTGATGCCGAAAAAGAAAAGAAATGCAGACAGGAGTAAAGAATATGAAAGCGATCAAACATTTTCAAACGATCACAAAACATAAAATTCTCGTTATGCAGGAATGTTTTCGCGTAGGTTTGTATCGGCAGGGACTTCTTCATGATTTGTCTAAATATGGATGGACGGAATTTCGAGTCGGATGCAGGTATTATCAGGGAACAAGAAGTCCGAATAATGCAGAACGGGAAGACAAAGGGTATTCTTCTGCATGGCTTCATCACAAAGGAAGAAATAAGCATCATTATGAATACTGGCTTGATTATGATTCTCACGGAGAAGGGAAACTGGTAGGAATGAAGATGCCGGTCAGATACGTCGTAGAGATGTTTATGGATCGGATCGCGGCATGTAAAGTATATAAAGGAGCAGCATACAAAGACAGCGATCCACTGATATATTATAACAGTGGAAAAGCGGGAGATATGATGCATAAAGATACGAGGAAACTTTTGGAAAAACTTTTGCATATGCTTGCGGAACAAGGGGAAGAGACAGTGTTTTGCTATGTTCGCCGGGAAATATTGAAAAAGAAATGAAAGATATAAAAATAAGCCGTTAAAAAACGGCTTATTTAATATTTATCAGACCGGATAATTCAGTTGTTCTTCCCGAATATCCGTCAATACTTCTTCAAGAAATTTTCGGGCAAGGAAGTTTGCCATCGGAAGATTCATATCAAGATAATTTCCGCAGTCTTCGGCAGATGCTCCAGGGACTTCTCCCTTAAAAGACGCGATAAAAGAAAACATTTCTTTCATAAGAGGTAAGATCTCAGAAGAAGTCAGATCATCTGCAAGAAGAAGATAGAAACCGGTTCTGCATCCCATAGGACCAAAGTAGATCACCTGATCTTTATATACTTCATGGTTGCGGAGAAATGTAGCAGCAAGATGTTCGATTGTATGCATTTCAGCTGTATTCATAACCGGTTCGTCGTTCGGTGCGGTCATTCGGATGTCAAATGTCGTGATGATATGACCGTTGACAGAGTCTTTTCTTGATACATAGATTCCGGGAATGAGGCGGATGTGATCGATCGTAAAACTTGTGATTTTATTCATATTGATGTTCCTTTCTTATGTTTGTTGAGCCATACGCCCTGATTTTTTAATCTTTTATGTAAGTGTTATGATGCAACATCGTTATTATAGACATGACCGTGAAAAAAGACAAGAGAGAAAGTTGATAAAAGAAGGCGGAAAAGGGTAAGGGATCGGAAAAAAGATCTATTGATCATAGTGGGAAAATGTGAAAAATAATAAAAAATCTGCAATATACAAAAAGCGGATAAGAAAAAAGAGAAGGAGAGAAAAGAAATGCTGCTTTATATTGTTCGTCATGGGGAAACAGATTGGAATAAGGCGGGAAAAGTTCAGGGACGTACGGATATTCCGTTGAATGAAAGGGGCAGGTATCTTGCGGAAGCGACTGCAGAAGGGATGAAGGACGTCCGCATCGATTTTTGTTATACAAGCCCTTTGATCCGGGCGAAAGAGACGGCGCAGATCATACTTGGGGAAAGAGAAATTCCTCTGGTTGAAGAAAAACGCATTGAGGAGATTTGTTTCGGAAAGTGTGAAGGAATGAAGTTCCGTGGGGAAATCACAGATCCGGGGAGCGAAGCGTTTCAGCGCTTTTTTACAGATACGGAAAACTATGTTCCTTCTGAAGGAGCAGAGTCGATCAGTGAATTATATGAAAGAACAGGCTGCTTTTTGTCGGAAATTGCAGATCGGGAGGATTTGAAAGACAGTCATATTTTGATTTCAACTCATGGAGCGGCCATGACAGCTTTGTTGAACCGGATAAAAGGAAATATGCAGATAAAAGATTTTTGGAAATATAAAGTGCCGAAAAACTGTGCTGTTTCCGTAGTGGAAATAAAAGGAAAGGATATCATAATTAAAGAGGAAGGTCTCATATACTATTAAAGTTTACAAATAAAGTATGCTTTTGAAGGAGTTTTTTCAGAAATTTACTTTATATTTTTGCAAATGATGTTACAATAGAAGAAAAGTGAAAAGGGATGGTGGACTTATGAAGCTTACATTTGTCGGGGCAGCTCATGAAGTTACGGGAAGCTGTCATTTTCTTCAAGCGGCAGGAAAAAATATCTTGATAGACTGCGGAATGGAACAAGGACCGGATCTGTATGAAAATCCGGGACTTCCGATTCCGGAAAATGAGATTGACTATGTATTTTTGACTCATGCACATATCGATCATTCGGGAATGCTGCCGAAATTGGCAAAAAACGGATTTAAAGGTCAGATTTTCACAACATTTGCAACTGCCGATCTATGTAATATCATGCTTCGTGACAGCGCTCATATTCAGGAGTTTGAGGCAGAATGGCGAAACAGGAAAGGCAGAAGGGCAGGAAAACCGGAATTTGAGCCCGTGTATGTGATGCAGGATGCGTTGGATGCGATTGAACTGCTCGTGCCGTGCGGGTATGGGGAAAGGATCACGATCTGCGATGGGATACAGATTCGTTTTACCGATGTCGGACATCTGCTTGGATCGGCCAGTATCGAAGTCTGGGCAACAGAAGGTGATGTGACGAAGAAGATCGTCTTTTCGGGGGATATCGGAAATGTAGATCAGCCGATCATAAAAGATCCAAGCTACACAGATTTGGCAGATTATATCGTAGTGGAGTCTACTTACGGAAACCGGATACATACTGCCGAGAAACCGGATTATCTGGGAGAGTTTACCCGCATTATCAAGGAGACATTTGACAGAGGAGGTAATGTTGTCATTCCTTCCTTTGCAGTCGGAAGGACACAGGAGATGCTTTATTTTATCCGTGAGATCAAAGAAAAGCATCTGCTTCCGGAATACGAAGATTTTGACGTGTACCTGGATAGTCCGTTGGCGATCGAAGCGACGAAAGTATTTACAATGAATATGCGGGATTGTTTTGATAAAGAGGCAATGGAGCTTGTCAATGCCGGAATAAATCCTCTTGTATTTCCCGGGCTTCACATATCGACAACGAGCGATGATTCCAAGATGATCAATTTTATCGAGAAACCGAAAGTGATTATATCCGCATCGGGAATGTGCGATGCAGGTCGTATCCGTCATCATTTGAAGCATAATCTTTGGCGTCCGGAATGTACGATCCTGTTTGTGGGATATCAGGCAAACGGAACTCTCGGACGAAGTCTGATTGAAGGAGAAAAGAATGTAAAACTGTTTGGAGAGCCGATTGAAGTTCATGCGCATATCGAAAGCTTACACGGGGTAAGCGGTCATGCGGATATGAACGGGCTGCTTTCATGGATTGGGGCGTTTGTCAGTCCGATTGAGAGAGTGTTTGTCGTACATGGAGAAGATACGGTGACAGAAGAGTTTGCACATACGGTAGAGGAAAAGTTCGGGTATTCTGCATGGGCGCCTTACCCTTGCTGTGAAGCGGACCTTTTGAAGAATGAGATCGTGAACGAAGGAGTGCGCGTTCCGGTCAAAGCAAAGAAAGCGGCACGGCGGAAATCAGACTCTGCTTTTGAACGGCTTGTGGCAGCAGGCAGACGTCTGCTTGATATTATTTACAAAAATGAAGGACTTTCTAATAAAGATAAGGCAAAATTTGAAACACAGATCAATAATCTTTCCGATAAATGGGAAGACTAAATGGTCTGCGTGACGGGAAATACAAAAAAAGATGATTTTGTCAAGGACTAAAAGTTTATAAAAATTTGCGGGAATCGGAATATCTTTCTTATTGAATGAGAATTCTTCTAAGTAGAAACTACTTGGGAGGATTGTTGTGATGACAGTAAATAAGGTAGAACTTTGCGGGGTAAATACAGCGAAGCTTCCGCTTCTTAAAGAAGAGGAAAAAGAAGAACTTTTTGAGCGGATAAAAGCAGGGGATGAAGAAGCCCGGGAAAAGTATATTAAAGGGAATC
>ERZ791909.2745-NODE-2745-length-10165-cov-2.143027_pt1 | contig 10165 bp, 7 predicted proteins | sample MGYA00510143_ERZ791909 | MGnify/ENA primary metagenome ERZ791909 (study PRJEB30046, sample SAMN00792093) | human gut metagenome | study: EMG produced TPA metagenomics assembly of the A metagenome-wide association study of gut microbiota in type 2... | reverse complement strand
AGCAAGGAAGGAAAAGCTGAAAACAGACAGGAATCAGCGGCTGCGGTGGAAAAAGAAACGAAGTGCTATAAAGCATATCTTCCTGACGATGTGATACAGATTGTATCGAAGCACCCGGAATGGAAGCAGGCGGTCATCCTGTATTCGGGTGATACCGGCTTTTTCAGCGGGGCATCCAGGATGGCAGAGCGGCTGCGGGAAGCTGGTTATCCATTTACCGTCTATCCGGGTACATCCTGTGTCAGTTATCTGGCGGCACGCCTGGGGACGCACTGGGAAGATGCGGCGATTTATTCCGCACATGGAAGAGAATTGTCTGTCGATCGGGTGATGAAACGTCTGTGTGATCCAGAAGAACCGGCTAAGCGTGCGTTTATTCTCATGGGCGGCAAAAATGGAGCTGGACAGTTTTGTGAACGTCTGACACAGGCGGGATATGGAAATGTACAGGTGACGGTTGGTGAAAACTTATCGTACCCGGAAGAGCAGATCCGGAGCGGAACCGCGGAAGAAATGAAAAAATTGGAATTTGCGGATTTGAGCTTGATACTGCTGGAAGTCACGGATGAAATAAAGAATGTAAAGCAGCTGAAAAGGTTTGAACAAGAAGATAAACGTTTGCTTTCTGCAGATTCTGTCGGAGTATTTCCACGTATCATGCTTGCCGCCCCCAAAAGCGGCAGTGGAAAAACTCTTTTGACCTGCGGACTGCTTGAAATCCTTCGCCGCCGCGGTCTGAATCCGATCGCGTGCAAATGTGGACCGGACTATATCGATCCAATGTTTCACCGCTATGTGCTCGGCATTCCCGGGCGAAATCTCGATAGCTTTTTTCTGCCGGCGGAAAGCGTGCGGAAGGTTTTGGTGGATGCAGTGCGGGAAGAACAGGCGGGAATTGCAGTTTTAGAGGGTGTCATAGGCTATTATGACGGCTTGGGCGGAACAGAAACGTCCGCCAGCAGCTGGGAGATTGCAGAGATCACAGACACGCCGGCGATTCTGGTGCTGGACTGTAAGGGCGCATCCTTGTCGGCGGCAGCAATGGCATCTGGATTTTTACATTTCCGGAAAAAAAGCCATATTGCCGGAGTGATTTTGAACCGGGTTTCTTCGATGTATTATGAGCGGCTGGCAGCAGCCGTGGAAGAGGCGTGGTTATCTGCCGGAATCCGAGGAATACCGCATGGAAAGCCGCCATCTGGGACTTTTTCTGCCGGGCGAGATCGATCGGCTGCGCGAGCGGATCGGGCGATTGGCAGATCAGATGGAAAAGTCGATCGCGGTGGAGCGGGTGCTGGAAGTGGCAGGGATGCTTCCATTGAGGATAGAAAACAAAGAGAAAGAAAAAGCAGAAAACGAATCAATGGAGGCGGAAAGTATAGCGAAATTCCCAGCATGTCAAGAGCAAAAAGTCACCTCGCGCGTCCGCATCGGTGTTGCCCGTGACGAGGCATTCTGCTTCTACTATCAGGAAAATTTCCGCCTTCTGGAACAGATGGGGGCGGAGCTGGTTTATTTCAGTCCACTGAGGGATAAAAAAATCCCGGACAGAGTGGATGGGCTTTTATTTGGCGGCGGTTATCCGGAGAATTATGCACGGGAGCTGGCAAAGAACGCGGCGATGCGTGAGAGTATCCGGCGGTCGATTGCGGCGGGAATGCCGTTTCTGGCGGAATGCGGTGGATTTTTATATTTACACCGTACTCTTGAAGGAAGCGATGGAAAACACTGGGAAATGGCTGGCGTTTATCCATTTGACGCTTACCGGACGAACCGCCTGCGCCGGTTTGGCTATGTGCGTCTGCTGACCTCATCCGGTCAGGAAATTCACGGGCATGAGTTCCATTACTGGGAGAGCGAAGATCCGGGCACCGACTGGGAAGCAGTCAAACCGACCGGAAACCGAAGCTGGCGCTGCATCCATGAAAAGGGAGGACAGATTGGCGGATTTCCGCATCTCTATTATGCATCCTGTCCAGATTTTTTGCGAAAATGGCTGGATGTATGTGCCAAAGGGAGTCAGAAAAAATATATCAATTGAGTGAATTTATATGAGAATCTAGAAAATGGGGAGTACCAAATGCGAGATGAATGGTTTATCCGGGGCAAGGTCCCGATGACGAAGAGTGAGGTGCGGACCGTGTCATTGTCCAAGCTGGAATTGTATGAGGACTGTGAGTTCTGGGACATTGGCGCGGGAACGGGTTCTGTCAGTGTGGAAGCGGCGGTAAGCTGTCCGGGGATTCATGTGTGTGCGTTTGAATATAAGGAAGAGGCGGTTGAACTGATCCGGGCAAATTGTGAGAAAGCCAGAACAGAGGCGGTCACGATCGTGCCGGGAAAGGCGCCGGAGACATTTGCACAGGTAAGTGTTCACCGACCGGATCGGGCATTTATCGGGGGAACAACCGGACAGATGCGCGAGATTCTGGATGAATTGTTCCGCTTGAACCCAGATATCCGGATTGTGATCAATCTGATTGCGCTGGAGTCCCTGACAGTGCTTATGAGTTACCTGAAAGAGCGCGGGATAGAGGCGGAGATTCTGTCCATGCAGATTGCAAAAGCGGAGAAGATTGGTTCCAGTCATTTGATGAAAGGGCAGAATCCGATCTATATCATATCACTGGGAGGAAATGAAGCGTGAAGAAAATGATTCAGCCAGAGGCATTAAAAGTGGGCGCGAATCGTATAAGCGCGAACGATGCAAGGAGTGTAAAATTAGATTTTGCACCAATGGAGGGAATCACGGGATACGTATTCCGGCAGGCGCATGCAGTCATTTATGGGGGCGTTGACCGGTATTACAGTCCGTTCATTGCACCAGGTTCCAGCCATAAGCTGACATCCAGGGAGAGGAACGATATTCTTCCAGAGCATAATCAGGGATTATGCCTGATCCCGCAGATTCTGACACATTCGGCGGAAGATTTTCTGTGGGTTTGCGAGGAACTGGCGGAGTATGGATATAGGACGGTTAATCTGAACCTGGGCTGTCCGTCGGGGACGGTGGTTACGAAGAAAAAGGGCGCGGGATTTTTAGCCGAGCCGGAAGATTTGAGCTTGTTTCTGGAGGAAGTTTGCAACGGATTGGAAAAAATCCACGCGTCGGATGGAAAGCCGGTGCGTTTGTCGATCAAAACCCGGATCGGCATGAAAGAAGCGTCTGAATTTCCACGCCTGCTTGCTATCTATAATCACTATCCGCTGGAAGAACTGATTGTACACCCGAGAGTGCGCGAGGACTATTATAAGGGGAAAATACGGATGGAGTCATTTGCGTATGCGCTGGAGCAGAGCCGCTGCCCGGTCAGCTATAATGGAAATCTTTTTTCGGCGGCGGATGCGTCTGCACTTATGAAAGAAATTGTAGGACAAGATGAAGCATCTGATAGCGGTAAAACGCAGAAAAAAATGAAATTAGCCGCACTGATGTTTGGGCGCGGTGCGGTTGCGAGCCCGTGGATTTTTGGAGAGGTGCGGAATCTGCCATCCTCGAATCATCTCCAATCTTTCCAGCAGTTCCACGATCGCCTCCTGACCGGTTATGCAGAAATCATGTCCGGCGACCGGAATACTTTGTTTAAAATGAAGGAACTCTGGTACTATTTCCAGTGCCATTTTCCGGGATGTGAAAAAGAATTGAAGAGGATTAAGAAGGCACAGAAGCTGTCTGACTACCGGGCTTCTGTTCAGGCGATGTTTGCGAGCGGGCGGTTTGTGGAAGATGGTTTTCGCAACCCGGCACCATAGGAGTGATACCGGGCTGTCCTGTAACCATCCTCTCATTCAGGCAGTACAGTGTTGCGAATATCAAATTTTACACAGATTTTACATTTCCTGCTGGTTATTTTTACATTTATTTGATATAGTGAAGACATACTATGTGTAAAGATCAAAAGATGATGGGAGAATATGTATGTCTATTAGTACTTTGGGAACACTCTTTCAGTTCATTGGAGGACTGGGAATGTTCCTGTATGGAATGGAGTCGATGGCGGATGGTCTGCAGAAGTTTGCGGGCAACCGTTTACAACGTGTGCTTGAGATCCTGACTTCGAACCGCTTGCTGGGCGTGCTGGTGGGCGCGGGTGTTACCGCGATCATTCAGAGTAGTTCCGCGACGACGGTTATGGTCGTTGGTTTCGTAAATGCCGGAATTATCAATCTTCTGCAGGCGACCGGCATCATCATGGGTGCCAACATTGGTACGACTGTGACGAGCTGGATTGTGTCGATGAGTGAGTGGGGCGAGGTGTTAAAGCCAGAGTTCTTTGCACCGGTTCTCTTCGGTATCGGCGCATTCATCACGATGTTTGCGAAGAGCCACAAGAAAAAAGAGGGTGCCGAAGTCCTGATCGGTTTTGCACTCCTGTTTATCGGTCTTTCTTTCATGTCCGGTTCGATTGAGCCGTACCGGGATGCGCCGATCTTCTCCGAGTCCTTCCGGGTACTGGGACAGAATCCACTTTTAGGTATTTTAGTCGGTCTGGCAGTTACCGCAATCATCCAGAGTAGTTCCGCGTCCGTCGGTATTTTACAGATGCTGGCGATCAACGGCATGGTAAACTGGCAGTCAGCAGTCTTTATTACATTGGGACAGAACATCGGTACCTGTGCGACCGCGCTGTTATCTTGTATCGGTACGACCCGTACGGCAAAGCGTGCGGCGGTCATTCACCTTCTGTTCAATGTGACGGGTGCAGTTGTATTTGGCGTCGCTTTATACATCGTGTTTATGATGAATCCGGAGCTTGCGATGACGCGTGCGGACAGTGTGGGAATTTCGATTTTCCATACGATATTTAACGTTGTCAACACCTGCATTATGTTCCCGTTTGCTGGTTTCCTGGTAAAGGCATCGGATGTGATTGTTCCGAAGCCGAAGGAGACAGAGAAAGAGTGGTCGGCAAACAGTGTCGAGACCGAGATGATCCGTCACTTAGACGACCGTATCCTCGAAACTCCGTCCTTTGCGATTGAGACGGCGTGCAACGAGGTTGTCAACATGGGCAAGGTAGCGGTTGCCAACTTAAAAATAGCGACAGCAGCCTTAGTAGATGCAGATGATAATTTTTGTGAACAGGTATTTGAAAATGAAGAGACGATCGACCGCATGGAGAAAATGCTGACCGAATATCTCTTAAAGATCAACAACCTCTCCTTGAATGATGAACAGCATCTTCTCGTTAAGAATATGTATTATACAATCGGTGATCTTGAACGTGTCGGTGACCACTGTGAAAACTTAGCAGAGCTTGCCAAGAAACGGATTGAGAATGTGAATATTGATTTCTCGGATCTGGCGCTGAAAGAGCTGCGGACGATTGCAGATGCAACGCTTAAATCGTCCGTGGAGGCGCGTCAGGCGCATGACATGCAGAAGGTGCGTCAGACTGCCCGCTGGGAGGAAGAGGTTGACAGTATGGAAGAGGAGATGCGCGAGAACCATATGAACCGTCTTTCCAATGGAGACTGCAAGATTGAGGGCGGTGTTATCTTCCTGGATGCACTGGCAAATTATGAGAGAATCGCGGATCATGCCAAGAATGTAGCTGGCTACGTAAAGGAAGAGATGCAGTAATGAAATATCGGATATATGTGATTGAGGATGATGAAAATATCCGGAATCTGATCTGCGTGGCACTGGAAAACTTCGGTTACTGCGCCAGCGGATTTGAGACGGCAGAGGAAGCGCTTGACAGCCTCTCGGAGCTGCTCCGGAGAGGCAGGGAGGCGCAGCGGGAGTATCCGGCGATGTTTGTATTCGACTGGATGCTGCCGGGGATGGACGGCATGGCGGCGATCCGCAAAATCCGGGAGATGCCGGACTTTTCCGCAGCCCCGGTCCTGATGCTGACGGCAAAGGATCGTGAGATGGATATTGTACAGGGACTTGACAACGGTGCTGACGACTACATGACGAAACCGTTCGGTATTCTGGAGCTTTCGGCGCGCGTCAGAAACCTTTTAAAGCGGGTGGAACCTGCAAAAGAGGAGGTTTCCAGCCTGACGATCGGTGAAGTCAGCATCAACCGGGAGACGCGTGAGGTGATTGCCTGCGGCGACCGGACGGAGCTTACACTCAAGGAATTTGAACTTTTAACATATCTCATGGAACATATCAACCGGGTGGTGACGCGCGACGAGCTTCTCGATCATATCTGGGGCTATGACTATGATGGGGAGACGAGAACGCTGGACATGCACATCAAGACACTCCGGCAGAAGCTGCATGATGCCGGAGCTCAGATCAAGACAGTGCGCGGCGTGGGCTATCGGTTTTTAAAGGAAAAAGAAGCGGGAAAGTGATGAAACGATGCGAAAAGCGATTTTGACGAAATTTATTCATCTGTTATTCCTGGCGCTGGTTCTGAATACATTTATCGCTCTGGTGGTTACCAGCAGTGTATTGCTCAAACGGTCAAGGGAGGACATGCATTTTGCATTGGAATCCGTTGACCGTATGTTGGATTATACGGGAAATGTGGAAGAACAGCTGATGGATTTGAGCGACCTTACGGACGACAATAATAGCCGTTATACGCTGATCCGGATGGATGGCACGGTGGTGGCTGATACGGAAGTAGCGCAGGTGAATCAGATGGAAAATCATCTGGAGCGCAAGGAAGTGAAGGATGCGCTGGCGACGGGCTATGGATATTCGGTGCGGCGCTCCGGAACGTTAGGAATGCAGATGGCGTACGCGGCGATCCGTTCATCGGACGGCAAATACATACTGCGCCTTTCTGCCTGTTCAACCGGTTTGGGTGAATATATCCTGATGTTGATTCCGGCCGCTTTTTTGAGCTTTGGAATAGCTTTTTTTGCATCGGCAATGGAGGCGGAACGGTTTTCCCAGTCCATCACGCGTCCTTTGCAGGAAATTTCCAGTGAAATGGTGCGGATGGATGACGACTACACGCGTTTTCAGTTTGAAAAATGCCCGTATGAGGAGATCAATGTCATCGCGGACACGACGACGCGGATGTCCCGAAATATGAAGAAATATCTGGAGCGCATTGAGAAAGAAAAACAGATCCGGCAGGAGTTTTTCAGCAATGCATCGCATGAGCTGAAAACACCGATCACTTCGATCCGCGGTTACGTCGAGCTTTTGGAAAGCGGCATGGCACAGGATCCGGGCACGGCACGTGATTTTCTGGGACGCATAAAAAAAGAGGCAATGCGGATGACGAACCTGGTGGATGATATTTTGATGATCTCCCGTCTGGAATCGCGCGGTGCGAAAGCAGATATTGTGACGATCCGCACGGTGGAACTGCTGGAGGACAGCCTGTCTTCGATTGCCGCGCAGGCGGCGTCGCGCGGCATCACAGTCCATAAAGAGTGCGAGAATTTCACGATTCGTGCCGATCTGCGCCAGATGCAGGAGCTGTTTAACAATCTGTTGACAAACGCGGTCAAGTATAACAACGAGGGCGGCGAAATCTGGGTGCAGGTCAAGCACTGGGGCGCGGATATGATACTGACGGTCCGCGACACCGGCGTCGGCATCCCGGCGGAGAGCCAGAGCCGTATTTTTGAGCGGTTTTACCGGGTGGATAAAGGGCGCAGCCGCAAACAGGGCGGCACCGGGCTTGGTCTTTCGATCGTCAAGCATATCGTGAATTTTTATCATGGAAGCGTGAAGGTAGAGTCGGAAGTCGGAAAAGGTTCAACGTTTACGGTGAAACTGCAGATCGCGGAAGCAAAATAAAAAAGAGTCAACCTAAATTCCCTATAAAATAGCGGAATTTTAGGTTGACTCTTTTTGGAGTTTGTAGTATGATTGCTTTAAAGCGTAACAGTTCAGCTCTTTAAAGCGAAAAATAAATCATGGTTTGAAGCATAAGAGGAAAATCTGTTACATACGTTGAAAAGGTTCAGGAGGATGATATTATGAGAAAGACAAAGAAATTAGCAGCCCTGATGCTGGCTGGCGCAATGGCGGCATCCCTGGCAGCCTGCGGAGGACAGACAGCAAGTACGGACACGACAGCAGCGGAGTCCGCAGACGGAGAAGAAAGCAAAGAGGCAGAGCAGACAGCAGACGGCGAGACCTATAAGATTGGCGTATTACAGCTGACCCAGCATGTGGCACTGGATAAGACCAATGAGGGCTTCGTGGCAGCGCTGGACGATGCAGGCATCAAATATGAGATCGACCAGCAGAATGCAGCTGGCGAGCAGTCTGCATGCCAGACGATCGCAGAGAAACTGGTCAACGATAAAGATGATTTGATTTTTGCAATCGCAACCCCGGCAGCACAGGCAGTTGCAGGTGTGACGGATTCGATTCCGATTCTTGTAAGCGCCGTTACCGATCCGGCGGCTTCCGGTCTGGTAGAGAGCAACGAGGTTCCGGGCGGCAACGTATCGGGTACTTCTGATCTGACTCCGGTTAAAGAGCAGATTGATCTGATGCAGCAGATTATTCCAGATGTAAAAAAGGTCGGGCTTCTGTATTGCAGCGCGGAGGCAAACTCCGTTCTTCAGATTGACATGGCGAAAGAAGCACTTGATACAGCTGGTATTGAGTATGAAGATTACACCGTTTCCAATTCCAATGAGATTCCTACCGTTGTAGAATCTATGGTTGGCAATGTAGACTGTGTATACACACCAACCGACAACATGATCGCAGCTGGTATGGCAACCGTAACGATGGTAACAAATGAGAATAAACTTCCGGTTATCTGCGGCGAGAAAGGCATGGTAGATGCAGGCGGTCTTGCTACTTACGGTATTGATTACTACCAGTTAGGCTACATGACCGGTGAGCAGGCCGTTAAAATCCTGACTGAGGGCGCCGATATTTCTAAGATGCCGATCGGTTATCTGGACGCTTCCAAGTGCGAGCTGAGTGTCAATGAAGAGACAGCGCAGACGCTGGGAATCGATGTATCTGGACTTGAGAAATAAAGAGTACCAGAAAGACCTAAACTTCAAATGAGATGGACTGTCAGATCAGAAGCATAAAATAAATATGCCGATCTGGCAGTCTTTACAGTTAATCAGATGAAGAAAATACGAAACACGGGGAGGTAAAAGTTTGAGCGGTTTATTAGTATCCCTGCAGGGCGCGGTCGCACAGGGCGTTCTTTGGGGAATCATGGTATTGGGAGTTTACATTACATTCCGCCTGATGAATATCGCGGATATGACGGTAGACGGAAGTTTCGCGCTGGGTGCCTGCGTTTGTGCAGTCCTGGTAGTCAACAAAGGAGTAAATCCGGTGCTGGCACTTTTAGTTGCAGTGGCAGCCGGTGTCGTGGCTGGTGCGGTAACGGGTATTCTTCATACTGTATTTGAGATACCAGCGATTCTGGCAGGAATTCTGACCCAGATTTCCCTCTGGTCGATCAACCTCCGGATCATGGGAGGAAAGAGCAATCTGCCGCTTCTGAAAGTCAAGACACTTATCAGTGGTCTGGCTACTTCCTTCGGGATGACTCAGGCACAGGCATCGATGATCGTTGGAATTGTGCTGGCGGTGGCGGCTATTCTGTTTCTTTATTGGTTCTTCGGAACCGAGATCGGAAGTGCGATGCGTGCAACCGGTAACAACGAGGATATGGTGCGTGCGCTGGGCGTGGACACTCGTATGGCGAAGCTTTTATCCCTGATGGTTAGCAACGGCCTGGTCGCTCTCTCCGGCGCACTCGTCTGCCAGAGCCAGAAATATGGTGATGTTGGAAGTGGTACGGGTGCGATCGTCATTGGTCTGGCGGCGATCGTCATCGGCGAAGTCCTGATGGGACGATTGACCTCTTTTTATTGGAAACTGACCTCCGTGGTTGTCGGTTCGGTCATTTACTTTGTGATCCGTGCGGTTGTACTCCGCATGGGTATGGATGCAAACGACATGAAGCTGCTCTCTGCTGTCATTGTAGCACTGGCACTCTGTATTCCGGTAGCACTCGCTAAATATCGGCTGAGAAAAGATTATTCAGAAGGGGGCGAGGAGTAATGCTGACGATAACAAATGTAAAGAAAACTTTTAATAAAGGAACTGTTAATGAGAAAAAAGCCTTAAACGGTATCAACTTACACCTGGCACCGGGCGATTTCGTGACGATCATCGGCGGAAACGGTGCTGGAAAATCCACCATGTTAAATATGATCGCAGGCGTATATCCGATCGATTCTGGTAAAATCGAGA
>ERZ791909.2738-NODE-2738-length-10200-cov-3.713948_pt1 | contig 10200 bp, 6 predicted proteins | sample MGYA00510143_ERZ791909 | MGnify/ENA primary metagenome ERZ791909 (study PRJEB30046, sample SAMN00792093) | human gut metagenome | study: EMG produced TPA metagenomics assembly of the A metagenome-wide association study of gut microbiota in type 2... | reverse complement strand
TAGTTCTGTGCAAACTATGGTCTCTTGAAAAAATTATGTGTGTCTAATTAACAAACAAATTCATTCTATGAAGCACAAATTAACGCTTGTACTACTCTCATTCTTTCTGGGAGTGCAGTGTATGGTCGCCCAGCAAATGAAGGTGACCGGTGTAGTGATTAATGAAGATGATGGGGAGCCTGTTATAGGTGCATCCATCGTAGTAAAAGGAACCACTATTGGAACCATTACCGATTTAGATGGTAAATTTGAGTTAGAAACTCAGAAAGATGCTAAGCTAATTATTTCTTATGTAGGTTTACGGACTCAAGAAACTACAGCTCAGCAAAACATGAGAATTGTTCTTTCTTCAGATTCTCAAGCTATAGATGAAGTTGTTGTCGTAGCTTATGGTACCGCAAAGAAAAGTTCTTTTACAGGTTCCGCATCCACGGTGGGTGCCGCTTTGATGGACAAACGTCCATTGAGTAACGCCCTCTCCGCATTGGAAGGAAACACTTCCGGAGTACAAATGACTTCCTCTATCGGACAACCGGGAGAAGCTGCCAAGGTAACGATCCGTGGTTTTGGTTCTGTAAACGCGGATAATGCTCCTTTATATGTAGTGGATGGCGCCATCTTCAGTGGTGATATCTCTTCTATCAGCCCATCTGATATCGAATCAATGACAATTTTAAAAGATGCCGCTTCTACATCTTTGTATGGATCTAGCGCAGGTAACGGTGTGGTTTTGATCACGACCAAGAAAGGTTCTACCAGCAGTGGCGCAGGTGTTACCTTGAGTATCTCACAAGGTTGGTCTAGCAGAGCTTATAACGATTACGCAAAAGTAGGTGTATACGATTATTATCCTTTGCAATGGCAAATGTTGAGAAACGCAAATATGTCACTCGGACAAAGTGCTGCCGACGCTGCCGCTAATGCTTCTAAAGATATTATCAACAAATTAAAATATAATCCTTTCGTAGGAATCGCCAATGACGCAATCGTGGGCACAGACGGTTTATTGAATCCATCAGCCTCGGCTTTAAAATGGGGTGAGGACCTTGATTGGGAAGATGCCGCTTACCGTACCGGACATCGCCAAGAATATAATGTAAGCTACAATACAAAAACAGAAAAGAGCGACACATATGCTTCCATAGGCTATCTGAATGATAAGGGATATATGATTAAGACAGACTTTGAGCGTTACAACGCACGCTTGAACTATAATATCTATCCAGTGAAATGGTTCAAGAGTGGATTGAATTTAGGTTTAAGTCGCACAAATTCCAATTATTCTACTTCTACTTCTAGCAACTCCGCTGGTTATGGTAACTTATCTCGTTTCATTCGTTCTATGGCACCGATCTATCCGGTACATAAGCATGATATTGAGACAGGGGCTTATTTGGATAAAGAAGGAAACGTAGTTACTGATCCGGCTTTATATACCTATGATTATGAAGGAGCCCGTATCTCCAGCAATGGACGCGACGGTATCGCTGAGGCCCTGTGGAACGATCGCTTGATGTCTACCACAAACTCTAGTGCCCGTACTTATGTAACGATCACTCCGATCGAAGGATTGAACTTAACAGTGAACTACGCATTTGACAATAAGGATGAACGCCGTAGAGTATATGAGAACCCAGAGGTAGGTGACGGAACCGCAGGACCGGGACGTTTGAACATCCGAAATAGAAACTACTTGACCCAGACTTTCAACCAATTGATCAATTACACAAAGACTTTTGGTAAACATAACATCGAAGCTTTGTTAGGCCATGAGAACTATAGCTACCGCTTCCAACATAACTATGGAATGAAGACCAACGAGATCGTTTCCGGAACATACGAGTATGGTAACTTCGTAAACGTAAGCTCAATGGAGTCTTACACACGCGAATATAAGAAAGAAGGATACTTCGCTCGTTTGAACTATGATTTCGATGATAAATATTATGTAACAGCCTCGTATCGTCGTGACGGTTCCTCTCGCTTTAGCAAGGATAACCGTTGGGGTAACTTCTGGTCATTCGGAGCATCTTGGCGTATCAGCCAAGAAGATTTCATGGAAAACTTGACTTGGGTGGACAATTTGAAACTGAGAGCATCCTACGGTGAAACCGGAAACGATGCCATCTATTATACAGATGATGACACACAACAGGATTACTATCCTTATCAAACCTTGTATAATTTGGGTATCAACAACGGTTCGGAAGCAGGTCTCTACTTCCCGACTATGGCAAACAATAATTTGAAATGGGAGACACAGGTTTCTACCGACGTCGCTTTAGAATTCGGATTGTTCGGTCGCTTAAATGGTACGGTCGAGTTCTTCCGTAAGGCCTCCAGAGACTTGTTATTCAATGTTAGCCAGCCGTTATCCAGTGGTGTCGAAAAGATCGTACAAAACATTGGTAAAGTTCGTAACCAAGGTGTGGAAATCGACTTAAACTACCAAGTATTAAAATCAAAAGATTGGAAATTATCAGTCGGCGCAAACGCTACATTCATCAATAATAAGGTGACTCGTCTGCCTGATGCCAACCGGAAAGATGGTATCATCAAAGACTCTAAGAAATTGATGGAGGGACATTCAATCTATGAGTTCTGGTTACGTCAATGGTGGGGTGTTAATCCTGATAACGGAGATGGATTGTATATCTTTGATGCCGAAAACAACACCGATGCGAATGGTAATATTAAAGATGCGGTAAAAAAGACACTTGTAGAGAAAGATGGTCAAGTATTGACAAACTCTTATAGCTATGCGAAATATGATTTCAGTGGTTCTGCCGTTCCGAAAGTATATGGTGGTTTCAATATCAATTTGAGCTATAAGGCATTCGACCTTTCTACCGTATTCTCTTATTCATTAGGAGGTAAGGTGCTTGACTCGAGTTATAGAGGATTGATGGATGTAGGTGAGTTCGGTTATGCGATGTCACCGGATCTACATAACGCATGGACAACTCCGGGCCAGATCACAGATGTACCTCGTTTGGACAATAACTCAGGTCATGCGACTAGCATCGGACAATCCTATTCTACACGTTGGTTGACAAACGCAAATTACTTGAACTTGCGTACTGTCACTTTGGCTTACAACTTGCCTAAGTCTATCCTAAACGTTATCAACATCAAGAGTGCACGCGTCAATGTCAGCGCAGAGAACTTATTCATGTTGAAAGCCCGTCAAGGTCTGAATCCGCAAGCTAACTATGCCGGAGTATCTTACAATGAATATATGCCGGCTAAGAACTTTACGATCGGTTTAAATGTATCGTTCTAAATTCATAATACATCAAACAAAGGAAAAGATATGAAAAATATACAATTATTCAAACACATCGCAGCAGGACTGCTTCTAAGTGGCTCTCTGGTCGGCACAAGCTGTTCCAGCGATTATATGGATACAATCCCAACCGAGAACGTTTCATTCACGACAGTATCCACTTCGCTCGACAATCTTTATCTTGCACTGAACGGTATTCATCGTAAGATGGTATCTCAAGACTTAGGCAACCAAGGTTTGGGAGGTGAGCCCGGTTTCATCATCGGTCGAGAAGCGTTGGCTGATGATTTGACATGGGACACGCAGACTTGGCATCAAGGTTTCTTAAACTGGAGTTATCCAACGAACGCAACAAGTTCGTACAACTCCGGTGAGTGGGAAACTTATTATAAGTTCATTTTGAATGCAAACAACATCTTGAAAGCGTTGAATGATAACTTTAGCGATGAGTCAAAACTCACAGATAGCGAAAAAGCGCTTGCGAACCATATCAAGGGCGAGTGTTTGGCAATTCGTGCATGGAGTCATTTCAATCTAGTACAATATTATGCGAAACCATATCGTAACGGACAGGACAACTCTCAACCGGGAGTTCCTTATCGTACGAGTCCGGAAATCGAGCCTATGGCACGTAATACGGTAGAAGAGGTGTACACGAAGATTCACGGGGACTTAGACGAAGCGTTGAACTTATTGGCAGACTATGAGCCAAATGATAAGAATCATTATAGCCTAGCATCGGTTTACGGATTGAAAGCACGTGCTCTTCTGACTCAACAGAAATACGCAGACGCAGCTACGGCCGCAGTGAATTCTATCAATGAAGCAGAGAAAGATGGCTGTAAGATCATGTCTCAGTCTGAATTGATGAATGGTTTCGCTAATATCACTTCCGCTACGAAAGAGGCTATGTATGCCGCTATGACGCAGAATGACCAAACAGTTTATTTCTACTCTTTCTATGCGTATATGTCTTGGAACTTCAACTCCAGCTCTATCCGCACAGGTATCAAATGTATCAGCCAAAGTACTTACGACTTAATGTCGCCAACCGATCTTCGCCGTCAATGGTGGGATCCGACAGGAAAGGCAGAAGTACCCGCAACTTCTTACAACCAGCGTGTTTATCAGAACCGCAAGTTCACGGCACGCTCTACAGCTGATGCTGTAGGTGATTTTGCCTTCATGCGTATCAGCGAAATGTACTTGACAGCAGCCGAGGCTTTCGCTCGTTCCAATCAAGACGCAAAAGCAAAGGAATATTTGCAAGCCTTGTTGAAAGAACGTGATCCAGAGTACAAGGATTTGGGTAACACAGGCGCAAAACTAGCGGATGAGATCATGACACATCGCCGTATCGAACTTTGGGGCGAAGGTTTCCGTTGGTTCGACTTGAAACGTCTAGGTTTGCCATTGGATAGAACCGGGTCTAATTTTGACGCTACTTTCTGTGGTTTCTTGCACAAGGATCCGAATGCTGATGGTTGGATCTTCGAGATTCCAAAAAAGGAAACAGATTTCAACGACTTGATCGAAAAGAACTATTAACACTCTTTTTACGTTAACTTACATTAATCACAATCCCCAAAGTATACTTTAACAGGTTATCTTTGGGGATTTCTTATATCACTATTTATGAAAACAAATCATTTATTTTCAGCTCTGCTCTCTTTAGCGCTTATATGTCCTGGAATAGCGCAAGAAACACATTATCAACGTCCTCCTGCAGTTATCGAGGAAGTGGCCTTGGCCAAGCTTTCTCCTATCATCCGAATTAGTGATAACAATCAGTGGGCACTCCAGTTAGAGCGTTCCCCGTACCGGTCTATCGCCAAGCTTGCGCAACCGGAGCTTAAATTAGCGGGAATGCGTATCAGTCCCGAAACATTCAATACGAGCCGGCAAGCCGAATATACGGGTGCCAGTTTAATGAACATCGCTACTCAAGAAGAAATCAAGATAGAAGGAATTCCTGACAACGCAGTAATCACAGAAGCCTCATTCTCTCCTTCATCCAATAAGGTAGCTCTATTCGTGGAAGAGGCGAATGGCGTATATCTTTATAACTGTACCCCGGAACAACCCGTAAAATCAACGCGACAAGTGGAGCGGAGATCTTATGGATTAGCGACAATGAGTTTATTACGCTTATGGTTCCAGAAAACAGGGGGAAGGCACCGGAGAAACCCACAGTCCCATCCGGGCCCATCATTCAAGAAAGTACTGGAAAGGTGATGCCCGCTCGTACCTATCAAGACTTGCTGAAAAATCCGTACGACGAGCAATTATTCGACTATTACTTCACCTCCCAATTGGTACGTATAAAAGAGGGCATTGTGTACGAGATCGGAAAACCGGCAATCTACGGCAGTACACTTTCATTATCCCCGGATAAATCTTTGCTACTTATCGCGACAGTCCATCGTCCGTATTCCTATCAAGTACCGGTATATAACTTTCCACAAAAGTTCGAGGTTATCGACTTACAAGGTAATTCCATTTATACGTTAGCGGATAATCCAACCATTAATATACCGATGGGATATGACACGACCTCGCCTTATCCCCGCCAATTCGGATGGAGATCGGATCAACCGGCTACCGTTTACTGGGCGGAAGCGCAAGATAAAGGAGATCCTAAGCAAAACAAGACCGATTTCATGGATATTATCTACCAAATAAGCTATCCGTTCAACAGCGAGAAACAGGAAGTCGCAAAGACAGAGAAACGTTTCCGCAACATCCTGTGGAATGACGATGCTTTCGCTTTATTGATCGAGACTTCCCGGGAGACTCGAAAAAACAGGACATTTACTTTTAAGCCTTGCTCTTCTGAGTCTCCGGTTCTATTATTCGATGTATCCACCGACGATAATTACAACAATCCGGGAAATCCACTTACGGTTAAAAATGCGTATGGTAAATATATCGTTTATATCAATAAAGCCCACAATGAGTTATTGATGCTTGCCCAAGGTGCCTCTCCTAAAGGGGATATGCCTTACCTTAGCCGTTACAATTTAAAAACAAAAAAGAACACAGAACTTTGGCGCTGCGAGGACGGATATTATGAGACCATCCTAAAGGTAGCGAATCCGGAAAAGCTGCAATTGATCACTTCACGGCAATCCATTACAGAACCGGCGAATCTCTGCTCTCGTGACTTGAGAAAGAAAAAATTCGCTCAATTGACTCATTTCGCCAATCCATATCCGGCCATGGCAAACGTTAGTAAACAAAAGATCAAGTATAAACGTGCGGATGGTTTGGATCTAACAGCGACCGTATACCTCCCTGCCGGATATGATAAAGCGAAGGACGGTCCATTACCTGTCTTAATGTGGGCCTATCCGAGAGAATATAAAAGCAAGGCCGAGGCTTCTCAGGTACGAGGTTCTCAATACATGTTTACGAATATCAACTATGGTTCTCCCGTCTATTGGGTTTTACGTGGATTCTGTATAATGGAAAATGTCGAGATGCCGATCGTTAGTACCAGTGAGGGAGCGGAGCCGAACGATGATTTCATTGAGCAATTGACAATGAACGCCGAGGCGGCCGTAAAAGTCATTTCCGAGATGGGTGTAGGTGATCCGAATCGTGTAGCCGTAGGAGGACATTCCTATGGAGCTTTCATGACAGCGAATCTATTAACACATACCAAACTGTTCAAAGCCGGCATCGCACGTAGCGGAGCTTACAACCGTACGCTTACCCCATTCGGCTTCCAAACAGAGACCCGTACGTATTGGGAAGTGCCGGAAATATATAATGCCATGTCGCCATTCATGTCTGCCGATAAACTACATGGAGCTTTATTAATCATACATGGTGAGATGGATAACAACTCCGGAACCTTTCCGATCCAATCCGAGCGCCTGTTCAGTGCCCTAAAAGGCCACGGGGCGATCGCACGTTATGTCGTATTGCCCTATGAGAGTCATGGCTACGCCGCCAAAGAGAACATATTACATCTATTGTATGAATGTGACCTATGGCTGGATCGTTACGTCAAGAACGCAAAAAAGTAAGTAGTACTGACTTTGTCAATGAAGTATATATCCTCTGACAGGAAAAGTATATTTCCTCTAACCAGTGAAGTATATCTTCTATGAGGAAGCCAGCCGGCAGCCACCAATTACCCTAAAACAACGATGCCCATCGTAAGGTTATAAGAATGCCCATCGTAAACTCCTTACAATGGGCATTCTTAACTCCTTATGATGGGCATTCAAAGAAAGCCCTATCTGAGATTCGTTTATTTTAGCAATGAACAAGGACAAAGATGATCCTTCTCGATATCCTTGAAATAGTTATAAGTACCTACCTTAAGATCCGCGCAAGCCGCCTCATCGCAAACAATGATTCCCTTCGGATGCAACTGCAAGGCGGTAATTGTCCACATTTGGTTCACGGCGCCCTCAACGGCTTGTTGCAACGCACGAGCCTTGTTATGACCATTTACCATGATCAATACCTCCTTAGCGTCAAGAACCGTACCTACACCAACCGTTACAGAAGTCTTCGGAACTTTATTCACGTCATTATCAAAGAAACGGGAGTTAGCGATAATCGTATCTGTAGTTAACGTCTTGATACGAGTACGAGAACTCAAAGATGAACCCGGCTCATTGAACGCAATATGGCCATCAGGACCGATACCACCCAAGAACAGGTCTACGCCACCGACCGCTTTCATGCGAGCCTCATAAGACGCACACTCAGCCTCCAAATCCTCGGCGTTACCATTCAAGATATTTACGTTCTCCGGTTTGATATCGATATGACTGAAGAAATTATTCCACATGAAAGAATGATAGCTTTCCGGATGATCTTTCGGAAGGCCGACATACTCATCCATATTGAAAGTGATCACGTTCTGGAACGATACGACACCCTGCTTGTTCAATTCAATCAGGTTCTTGTACATACCCAGCGGAGAAGATCCGGTAGGCAAGCCCAGTACGAATGGTTTTTCAGCGGTTGGATTCGCGGCTTTGATCTTCGCTGCTACATAATTGGCAGCCCATTTTGAGAGTTGCTCGTAATTAGGTTCGATAATTAGTCTCATAACGTTATGTTTTTTAATTGAAAGTTGTATCAACTTTCTTGTTTATAAATTAGATTTGTCGTTAATTGTTTTCAATTTCCCAGCCATTTCCTTGCCCAAAGCTAAACACTCCTCGTATTTAGTAGCGCTTAAACCTTGCTTCTGCTCAACCGGCGTACCGACAGTCTCCCACTTCATCTTCTCGCCAAAAGCCGCCAAACGTTTCACGGCGGCTCCAGCCCATGTGAAAGACCCGAAATAACCGAAAATACGATTTTTCACTTCACGCAACTCGATCTTACTCAACACAGCTTCCACCTCCGGGAACAATTGATTGCTATAAGTCGGGCTACCTACGATCACTCCTTTATATTTGAACACATCTTTCAAAATATAAGAAGAAGGGCTTTTGCTAACATTATGCATCACGATATTCTTAATGCCATTATCAGCCAAAGAAGCGGCGATCGCCTCAGCCATCTGCTCCGTGTTACCATACATGCTGCCATAAATAATAACCACGCCTTCCTCACCTTCGTAGCGGCTCATACGGTCATAGATATCGATCGCTTTCGACGCATATTCACGCCAAACAGGTCCATGGGTAGAGCAAATCGTCTGGATATCCAAGCCCGAAAGCTTCTGTAATGCCCTTTGTACTGGACTTCCATATTTTCCGACAATGTTGGAGTAATAGCGAATCATCTCTTCCCAATAATGCTCCACATTCATCTCCGTATCGATCACACCACCATCCAATGTGCCATACGTACCGAACGCATCCGCAGAGAATACGATTTTATCCGTAACGTCATAAGTAACCATCACTTCCGGCCAATGCACCATCGGAGCCATATAAAATACAAGCTCATGACGACCCGTATTCAAGGTATCACCCTCTTTCACCTCAAACAAGCCTTCCTTGATGCCATGATATCCTTCCAGCATTCCGAAAGTCTTATTGTTTCCGACAATCTGTACGTCCGGATATTGCTGACGCAACAAACGGATACTTCCCGCATGATCCGGCTCCATATGATTTACCACGAGATAATCCAAAGAACGTCCGTCCAAGGCATCCGCTACTTTTTTCAAGAAAATATCAGAGTAACAAACATCGACCGTATCGATCAATACGGTTTTCTCGTCTACGATCAAGTACGAGTTATAGGAAACGCCGTATGGCAACGGCCACATATTCTCGAAGAGGGCCTTTTGACGGTCATTAACTCCTACATAATAAACTTTATCCGCAATTTCTTTTAACTTGTACATCTTTTTTAATTGATAATTGATAATTGAAAATTGATAATCACGAAGCGTGTGCTCTCTAATCTTCAATTTTCAATCTTTAATTTTCCATTTCTTAGTGCTCTCCAGACAAACCAGCACCCTGCCAAAACAAACGGGATACTTAGCCATTGCCCCATATTCAACATCATTCCAGCCTCGAAAGGCTCTTGGTCATTTTTCACGAATTCTATGAAGAAACGAGACCCGAATACGCATATCATAAATACGCCGAAGATAAGTCCTTGCTTTTTCCAAGCCTCTTTCTTGAAATATAGCCACATACAGATAGCGAACGTCACCAGATAACAAGCGGCCTCATACAATTGCGTCGGATGGCTCGGAGCTGTAAAAATAGGCTCCGCCCCCATTCTCCATGCGTGTAAATTATCGATAAAACGAAATCCCCAAGGCAAATCAGTGGAATGACCGTAAATCTCATGATTCATCAGGTTTCCCAGACGAATCATAGCAGCTACCAATCCTGTCGGAACCACCAACTTATCGAAAGCCCATAACATACTTTTATGGCTTACTCGCTTCGAGTAGAAATAAATGGCGATAATTATACCTA
>ERZ791909.2726-NODE-2726-length-10263-cov-2.440635_pt1 | contig 10263 bp, 5 predicted proteins | sample MGYA00510143_ERZ791909 | MGnify/ENA primary metagenome ERZ791909 (study PRJEB30046, sample SAMN00792093) | human gut metagenome | study: EMG produced TPA metagenomics assembly of the A metagenome-wide association study of gut microbiota in type 2... | reverse complement strand
CTCGGCCAGCCGTGAGCACCCGTGCCGCGTGATTGCCGTAGTACCGGATACCAATCCTGCCGATCAGTCCGGCGAAGGCGAACCGAACGCGGCCGAAGTGGCCGCCGAGGTGAGCGCGAGTCGCGATAATCCGGCCGTCGATTTGACCGACGGCCCGAACGATCCGAACGATTCCAACCTGAACGCCCAAGTGCGATTCGGCGCGGACGCCGGTGCCGGTGAGATCATCATCTTGCGTCCGCGCGGTGGCCTTATCAACCACCCGGATACGCTGGTTATCCCGCTGCTTGTGCCGGATGCGCCTGTAGTGGCGTGGTGGCCGACCACACCGCCGTCGAACCCGGCCAAGGATCTGATGGGTGCGATGGCCCGCAGTCGCATCACCGACGCGTTGCACTCCAATAATCCGGAGGCCACGATTGAGCGTTTGCGCCGCAATTGGACACCGGAAGATATCGACTTGTCCTGGACACGACTGACCGTCTGGCGCGCAATGCTCGCCTCGATGCTCGATCAGCCGCCGCACCTGCCCATCACCGCCGCGAAGGTGACCGGCAAGGCCGACTTCCTGCCTATGGAAATGCTGTGCGCATGGCTGCGTCTGAAACTTGGCGTACCAGTCGAAACTGAGTTCGTGCCCGACGCGCAGGCCGTGACCGGCGTGTACCTGACCCGTGAGGACGGTGTGATCTCGCTGGAACGCCCGTATGAGGACCAAGCGCTGATCTCGCTGCCCGGCCAGACTCCGCAGGAAGTGTCCGTGCCGATGCGCACCATCGAGGACTGCCTGACCGAGGAACTGCGTCGCATCGATCCCGATGAGATCTACGCCGAGGTCATCAACGAAGGCTGGGATCTGATTCGTCACTGAAGTCGGTAGAACCCGTTGCCACAGCGGCGTTGGAATGAGTTCGGCAATTGTGGCCGAGCCATGCCAACGCCGTTGCTCATCGTTTCCTACCTCATGCGATGCCGAAGCTCATGCCCGCGGAGTAATAAAGTGACATATGCGATGTCGCACAATGTGGATTGTGTTGTCAACTGACAACACAATCCACATTGCAAAGTACGACACATACCCCATACAAGGACCATACATGGCAACTCGAAAACTCATTGTGTATCCGAATAAAGATCTGATGATTCAGGCTGGCGCGCAACGTTTTGTCTTGGCGCTACTCGATTTGCTCGCCGAACGATTGCCTGATGGCACGCATCGCACGCGTGTGGATGTGGCGCTGTCTGGCGGTTCGGCCGCGCAGCCGCTGGGCTTGGTGCTGAACGATCCGCTGGCTGACGCGATTGATTGGTCGCGCGTGCATTTCTGGTGGAGCGACGAACGTTTTGTGCCGGCTTACGACACCGATCGCAATGCTTTGGAGGCCCGTCGCCTGCTGCTTGACCAGCTGGTGGCAGATGGCAAGCTGCCTGAGTCGAATATTCATGAGATGGCGGCCGATACCCGTTCAGCCGATGACATCGCCGATGTGATGGATCAGGCCGACAGCGATGATGCTTCCGTTCGCGCCGCCGCCGATGCCGCGAATGATGCGTTGCTGGACGATGTCGCGAGCGACTATGAGCGCGAGTTGGTGAATGAATTGGGGCCGGAACCGGTAATCGATCTGATGATTCTCGGCATGGGACCGGACGGTCACTATGCGTCGCTGTTCCCTGGTCATGATGAGGTCAAGGTTACTGATAGGCTCACCGTGGGTGTGAACCACTCCCCCAAGATGCCGCCGCTGCGTGTTTCATTGACCGCGCCGCTCATCGCGCGTTCACGCCATACGTGGTTCTTCGCCGCCGGTGCCGGCAAAGCCGAATCGCTGGCCCATGTCTTCGAGCAGCCCAACAACCCGGATTACCCGTCCTCCTACGCCAACGGAGTGGACGAGTTCATCTGGTTCTCCACCGAAGAAACCGTCACCGAGTTGTGAGTGAATTAAGCCCCCCTCTGATGAGGGGGCTTAATTCGTCTATGGCTACGCCTCGATCTCGGACTTGCCCTCTTCGCCGCCGGCCCCTGCAATTAGGGACTCGCCTGCGGCGAGGCTCAGTGTTGGCTCGGCGGCATAGCCGCCTCGCTCCGAAGAGGGCCGGGGAGCCCACAGGGCTGTCCTAAACCTGAAATCACGAGGCTACGCCTCGATTTCAGGCTTGCCTTCTTCAGCCCACAGCGTGTGGAACACGCCGGGCTTGTCTACGCGACCGTAGGTGTGGGCACCGAAGAAGTCACGCTGGGACTGGGTCAGAGCGGTAGGCAGGCGCTTGGAGCGCAGACCATCGTAGTACGCCAGGGAGCTGGAGAACACCGGGGTCGGGATGCCGGCCTCCACCGCGCGAACGATCACGCGACGCCATGCATCCTGCGATTCGCCGATGATCTTCTCGAAGTACGGATCGAACAGCAGGGAAGCCGGCGGGTTATCGCCCCTGAAGGCCTCGGTGATGCGGTCGAGCAGGAACTGGGCGCGAATAATGCAGCCGCCACGCCAAATGCGGGCCACTTCGGACAGGTTGATATCCCAGCCGTATTCCTTGGCACCGTCCTGAATCTCGTTCAGGCCCTGAGCATAGGCCACGACCTTGGAAGCGAACAGAGCCTTGCGCACGTCCTCGACGAACGCGGCCTTGTCTTCTCCGGCCAGATCGATGGTCTTGTTCGGTCCAGCCAGACCTTCCTTCTGAGCGTCTTCACGCAGCTCACCGTGCGAAGACAGTGCACGAGCGAACACGGCTTCACCGATGGCAGCCACAGGAGAACCACATTCCAGACCAGTCTGCACGGTCCACGTACCAGTACCCTTCATGCCGGCATGATCCACGACCACGTCCACGAACGGCTTGCCGGTCTCGGCATCCTTGTGGTGCAGAATCTCAGCGGTGATCTCGATCAGGTAGGAGTCAAGGTCGCCCTTGTTCCATTCAGCGAACACGTCGCCAATCTCCTCGGCATCCATGCCGAGTCCACGGCGCAGAATGTCATACGCCTCACCAATCACCTGCATATCGGCATACTCGATGCCGTTGTGCACCATCTTGACAAAGTGGCCGGCACCATCGGTGCCGATGTGGGTCACGCACGGTTCGCCGTTCACCTTGGCGGCGATGGACTGAAGAATCGGGCCCAAGGTCTTCCAGGATTCCGCAGTGCCACCGGGCATCAGAGACGGGCCGTTGAGCGCGCCTTCCTCACCACCGGACACGCCGCAACCCACGAAGTGGAAGCCCTTGGCACGTACTTCCTTCTCACGCTTGATGGTGTCCTTGAAGAAGGAGTTGCCACCGTCGACGATGATGTCGCCCGGTTCGAACACCTCTTCCAGCTGCGCGATGGTCGCGTCGGTCGGAGCACCGGCCTTGACCATGATGATGGCGGTACGCGGACGCTTCAGGGACGCGGCGAATTCCTCGAGCGTTTCGGCCGGCACGAAGTTGCCTTCGGTGCCATGCTCGTTCATGAGCTTCTCGGTACGCGAGTAGTGGCGGTTGAACAACGCCACCGTGTTGCCATGGTGCGCCAGATTACGCGCCAGATTGGAGCCCATCGTGGCCAGTCCAATCACACCAATGTTTGCTGTAGCTTCGGCCATGTGCCTTGCCTTTCGTTTGATTGTCCCATCGTCATCACGCGCGTCACAAAACAGCGCATCAGCGGAGGGAATCATTCCTTCAACGCTTGAAAGTGTATCCCGCTTACCACCCACACGCGAGGGCTGTCTTAGGTTCTACGCACCTTCTGCCCGCGAAGCGTAATTACTTGCCGGCCATTCACATACGCCCGGCCTTGGAAGGGTCGATATGCATGGTCTGGAAGCGATTGGCCATGTAAGCGTCGCTGTAGCGTTCGCTGAACCACATCGCGACCGGTGAATCCTGCGGCTGGCCGGCCATGCGCCCATACCAGCAATCCAAGGCCATCAGCGTGAAGGCAATGTCGATCACCATCAGCACCGTGCATACCGCAGTCAGCGAATACCGCGCTTTCCATGGAATGCGATTAATCAGAGCCAGCAGTCGCGGTAACAGCCACTTGACCCACACCACACCAATCAGTCCCCAGAAGAACATGAATTGGCCTGAAGTACGTCCGTCGATGGACAGCCAACGGCCGGTGTAATCCCACGCGGTAATACCAAACGCCGCTTCCATGAACCAGCTGGTGCAATATTCGAACGCGCCGCCGATCACCGCCGAAGCGCAGAAAATCAAGAACGGATTCGCCTTCCACAGGCGATTCAGGCACACGGTTACCAATACCGCACCACAGCCGTAAATCGGCGAGAACGGGCCCCACAGCAAACCAGCGCGGTCCTGAAGTTCACCGTTATACAGCGCCATATGGTAGATCGTCTCCACAATCAGGCCACCCACCGAAGCGATGGTAAACAGCCAGAAGATATTGAAAAAGTCCAGCGCAATATAGCCCTTGCCGGACTGGTCGCGGCCTAGCATGCCGGCCGCCACAGCCGATTCATAATCATCGCGATCGTCCATACGCCTGAGCGCGCGCTGCAGACGGCGTTCCTCGCTCAGGGAGGGATCGGCGGTCACCGAAATCACGACGAGAATAATCATCTGAATCAGCGGCAGCAGCAGGTTGAAGCCAAGGCCGGTCAGGGCCAGCGACAGCATGCCGTCGGCCAATGTCAACGGCATCAGCACGTAGGTCCAGCGCGCGGCATACCGGCGATGATTGCGCAGCAGCATCACGCCGAACACAATCAGGCATGCGGCACTGACTACCAGCACCACCGCATGAATCGCGGACAGGATGAAGGTCAGGCTCATCGCATCGACGTGCACATGACCATCCAGAATCTCGCGCACGGCATAGAGGATGGAAATCACCATAATCGGCAATGTGGCGAGTCCGTCCAGCAGCACGACCGCGCCATAGATGCGCGCCAGAATCGGTAATCGCTTGGTGTTCAGGTTCAAGCCGGCGTCGTCCAGTTCGACGGCCACCAGATCGGCCACGACTGCGGACTCGGCGTCACGGTTCTCCCACGGCTTGCCGGGGGTAGTGGCCGTGCCATCGTCCTTGAATTCAACCATGGTTTCCTCCCCACATAGCGTCCCCTCACCCTATCACCCGATTGCGGTTTTGCTGAACTTGATGGGCGGTCGGTACATGTCTGTCTACATTGCCGAGCACCGAGCCTATCCATCGCGTTCAGGAAACGTCCAAAAACCATCCAGAAATCTTGTCAATAAGTTCCAGAACGCCTTTTGCTCTGCCCAGCGACACACGATAAGCCGCTGGGCAGCGGCGTTATTCCGCCAAAAACATCATCAATCACCCCATTAATCTCCGGCAGCCGTATTACGCTACTACAAACGTAGCGCTACGATTAACGTATCGCTACGGAAAACGTAGCAACCAAGCAACACCAAGCTCCGGAGGTATCAGTGGGCAATATCTTCAAGGTCCTCAGACGCGACTTCCTGCGCCTGTTCAAGGTGCCGGCCGCATGGGTGATCCTGTTCGGCATGGTGTTCATCCCGCCACTGTATTCGTGGTACAACATCGTCGGCTTCTGGGACCCGTACGGCAATACCAAAGGCATCACCGTCGCCATCGCCAACAATGACGACGGCACCGACAACGCGCTCATCGGCAAGCAAAACCTCGGCGATCAAATCGTCAAGCAGATGAGAAGCAACGACCAGCTCGGCTGGACCTTCGTCACCGAAGCCGAGGCCATGGACCAAGTGGAATCCGGCAAGGCATACGCAGCCATCATCATTCCCAAAGACTTTTCCGACGATCTCGCCGGCGTGGTGACCGGCGGCAAGAGTCGGCCCACTCTGGAGTATTACGTCAACGAAAAAGCCAGCGCCATCGCCCCCAAAGTCACCGACGTCGGCGCGTCCACTGTGGACCGCACGGTCAATTCCACATTCGTCTCCACCGTATCCGAAGTACTTACCGAAGTCATCAATACGGTTGACGGCAAAGCCATCAGTACCGAAGACACCACCAAAGCCAAGGCCCTCACGGCCCTTGCCGAGGCCTCCGACGATGTGCAGCACACACGCAGCACCATCGCCAAGCTCACCACCAAACTCACCGACACCCCAGAGCAGACACGCACCGCACGTCAGGCGCTGGACGACGCACGCACACTTGGCATCGACACTGCAGAAGGTCTGGCCGGCGTCTCCACCCTGATCGGCACTACCCAGACCAGTCTGAACGGCTTCGTCACCTCCACGTCCGAAGCGCTTGACCAAGGCTCAAGCCTGCTGAGCCAAGCCGCAGCACAGGCCAACCAAAGCGTGGGCACGGTAACCGGAACCATCAGCGCCGCCAATCAGCAGGTAGGCGGACTGATCAATACGGCGGAAGACATCAACCAAGCGAACGCCGACATCATCGACCAACTCAAAGGGCTGCCGAACGCCAATCGAGAACCGCTGCAATCCGCCATTGCCACACTGGAAAGCCGCAATAGCGAGCTTGCCGGCGCACTGGGCAACCTCGATAGCCTGAACACCACTACCGGCAATGCCTCCACAGACACCGCCGGATTGGCGCAGCATCTCAATACCGCCACCCAAACCACGGTGCGCGAGGCCAATACCGCTCGCGGCACCATCACCTCCGGCGCCATTCCTCAGCTCAACACCGGTCTCAACGCCCTCAGCTCGACCGCCAGCACTCTGTCGACCGGCATCACGTCGCAAGGCTCACTCATCGATCAGTCGAAGCATACCCTCGACCAACTCGACAAAGCAGCCTCCACCACGGTGACCGCGCTGCGCGACACCGATAAGGCGCTGGCCGGCGTACAAACCAAGCTCGATACGCTGGTCACCGACATCAAAGCCCTGAGCATCTCCAGTTCACTCAGTTCCCTGATCGGCACCGACGGCAAACTGGATGCCGCCACAATCGCCGACTTCATGCTCTCCCCCACTGTTATCAGCGAACAGGCCGTCTATCCGGTCGCCTCCTATGGTTCCGGCATGGCACCGCTGTTCACCACCCTGTCTTTGTGGGTGGGCGCGTTCGTGCTCGTGGTCATTCCCAAACTCGAAACCGACGATGAGGGCATCGACGATCTCACGCCAACCCAAGGCTATCTCGGTCGCTTCCTGCTGCTGGCCACGCTGGCTGCCGTCCAAGGCCTGGTCACGGCCATCGGCGATCTTGTCATCGGCATTCAATGCGCGAGCGCCCCAGTGTTTCTGCTCACCTGCGTCATCACCTCACTGGTGTATATGTCGGTGATTTTCGCCCTCTCCACCACGTTCATGCACGTGGGCAAAGGCGTATGCGTGGCGCTGGTCATTCTGCAGGTGCCGGGCGCCTCCGGCCTGTACCCGATTGAAATGATGCCCGCGTTCTTCCGCGCCATCTACCCGCTGCTGCCGTTCACCTATTCGATTGACGCGATGCGTGAAACCATCGGCGGCTTCTACGACGGCCTCTGGTTCGCCTATATCGGCAAATTGCTGATTTTCGTGGTTCTGGCCTTTGCGCTTGGCCTCGGCGCCCGGCCGAAACTGGCCAATCTCAACCGCCTGTTCGCGCGGGAAATCAAGGAAAGCGACATGATTATCGGCGAGCCGGTGCACATGCCCGGCAGCGAATACCGTGTCACTCAGGCCATTGCAGCACTGGCCGACCACGACGAATACCGTCATGCCATCGAACGTCGGGCCGCCAAATTCGCCTACCGTTATCCCCGGCTGCTGCTGGGTGCGCTTATCGCCGGATTCGTGGTGCCGGCCGCGCTCATTATCGTGTTTGCGCTGACCACCAGCGAGAAAATCGTAGTCATGGGCACATGGCTGGCATGGGTGCTCATCATCATGGGCTTCCTGATGGTCGTGGAATTCATGCGCGATTCCATCCGCCGCCAAACCAAGCTCGGCAACCTCTCCGACGAGTCGATCCGCGCCATGCTGTACGGGCATAAGGCCAAGCGTCGCGACACCTCCGCCGAACGCCACGAAGAAGCGGACCCGAGCGCCGCCGTTACCGCAATCATCCCCACTATTCCGCCGACCAAGGAAGGCAGGCACGCACGATGAACACCATGTGGAAACTGTTTACCGGCGACATCAAACGCCTGACCAGCAACGTGGTCTCCATCATCATCGTGATCGGCTTGGTGATGATTCCCGGCCTGTTCACCTGGTTCAACGTGGCCGCATGCTGGGACCCGTTCTCGAATATGAAGAACCTGAAATTCGCGGTGGCGAATGTGGATGAGGGGTATCGTTCCAACCTGATCCCGGTGAAAGTCACGGTCGGCGATCAGGTGGTGAACGCGCTGCGCGCCAACAGTCAGCTCGATTGGACGATCACGTCCAAAGCCGATGCCGTCGAGGGCGCACGATCCGGCAAATACTACGCGGCCATCGTAATTCCGAAGTCGTTCAGCAAAGACATGATGACCTTCTTCTCCGACGACGTGCAGCATGCCGAACTGACCTATTACCGCAACGAGAAGAAGAACGCGCTGGCACCGAATCTGCTCAACGAGGGCACGGATGAGGTTGCGGCGGAAATCAACACCACGTTCGCTAAGACCATCACTTCGGCCGGGCTGGAAATCGCGTCTTCGCTGGCCGATCAGCTGTCCAAGCCCGAGACCAAAGAGCAACTGAATACCTTCAACGCCAACATCGCCAATTTCGCCACACAGCTTGACGATACGGCGGACCTGCTTGGCACATACAGCGCATTGACCGATACGGCCGGCGCCTTGCTCGACACCTCGAACTCACTGATCACTCAGGTTTCCTCTGCCGCCAAACAAGGCGGCAAGGATCTTGCCAGCGCCAAACAGGAAGTCACCGACGTGGCCGGAGCCCTGGGCACCACCGCTGACGCGATGAGCAGCGCACTGGACGCGAGCGCCTCCAGTTTCGGCGCGGTGTCCGACTCCATAGACAAGCTGTATTCCGACGCGAATGCTGGTGCCACCACGGCCGCCGACGAATTGGACCGTCAAGCCACGGCCATTGGCAAGCAGACGGAGAAATACACTGAAATTCGCAACACGTTGGCCGGCATACTGGGCAACGACTCATCCATCATCACGGCGATTGACCGTTCAATCGCACGGCAAAACAGGCTGCGGCAAGCGCTGAATACGGCGGCGACCGATATTCGCCAAGGCAATCAGGACGCGCAGGATCAGCATGCGCAGGTCAAGAATCTGGCTGATCAAGCACAGAACAGTATTGCCAATATCAAGTCAGATTTCTCGGCCACGGTGAAACCGCAAATCGACTCCCTGTCGTCCACCGTCGCTGACGCCTCCGGCATACTGAGTTCCGGCGCCACCCAGTTGGACTCCACGCTCGGCGACCTGAAAGGGACTTCCGACGACGCCAGCGATATGCTCAGTGACGCTCGCACTACCTTGGACAAGGTGTCCGGCAAACTGCGTTCCGCCGGTGCCGAACTGGCTTCGTTCAACAGCACACTGAGCGACGCACTAAACAGTGGCGATATGGGCATGGTCAAAGAGGTGCTGGGCAATGATCCCGAAACGCTGGCCAGTACGTTGGCCGCACCGGTGCAGCTCAGGCGCAAGGCCGTATTCCCGGTGGCGAATTTCGGTTCGTCGATGGCACCGTTCTACACGCTGCTGCCGCTGTGGGTGGGCGCGCTGCTGATGGTGGTGACGCTGAAAACCACCGTGTCTCGCCGGACGCGCAAAGCATTGGGCGATCCGCGGCCGCATCGGCTCTTCCTTGGGCATTACGGGGTGTTCGCGCTGATTGCGCTGCTGCAATCCACGGTGTCGCTCGGTGGCGATCTGCTGTTCCTGCGCGTGCAGGCCGTGCATCCGCTGCTGTTTATGTTGTCTGGATGGCTGGCCTCGCTGGTGTTCTCGTTCTTCACCTATACGATGGTGGTGAGTTTCGGCAATGTGGGTAAGGCAATCGGCGTGCTTATGCTCATCGTGCAGATTTCGGGTGCGAACGCTGCCTACCCGGTGCAGATGTTGCCCGACTTCATCGCCAAAGTCAGTCCGCTCTTGCCGCTCACCCATGCGGTGACGATGATGCGTGCGGCCATCGCCGGCATCTACGACATGGATTACTGGCGGGCCGCCGGAATGCTGCTGGCATTCGTGCCGCCGCTACTGTTGCTTGGGCTGTTGCTCAGGAAGCCACTGGTGCGGTTCAACCAGTGGTATGTAGCCCAAGTCGAGAGCACTAAAGTGCTGAGCTAGTAGGTATTATCCGGGAGTTGCCTACAAACGGCATGGACTTACCACCCTCAGTCTGGCT
>ERZ791909.2699-NODE-2699-length-10347-cov-2.663817_pt1 | contig 10347 bp, 11 predicted proteins | sample MGYA00510143_ERZ791909 | MGnify/ENA primary metagenome ERZ791909 (study PRJEB30046, sample SAMN00792093) | human gut metagenome | study: EMG produced TPA metagenomics assembly of the A metagenome-wide association study of gut microbiota in type 2... | reverse complement strand
TTATATCCACAAAGCTTCCCATTGTAACCCCGATAGAACCTGTCCAGCAGTTTCTGTCGGCAATTATTTTGTCACATGAAGCCGATATGTAATATCCGCCGGATGTGGCCTGAGACTGCATGGAGGAATATACCGGCCGTCCGGTAGTTTCCTGATATTCCCTTATCTTCAGGTAAAGCTGGTCAGAAGCGTACACGCTGCCTCCCGGAGTGTTGACATAAAGTATCATTCCCTGATTCTGCGAATCCTCCATCATGGCATCGATGGCATTGAGAAGATACTGATGATTATATGTGTCTGTGCCATACTCATCTATTGTGCCCTCGACACAGAGAACGCCGATATAGTCATAACCGAAACCTGTAGATACAGCAGTGCTGTCGCTGCCGGCAATTTTATCAAATGCGTTGCTGCAGCCTACGGAAATGAGCATTATTCCAAATATAACAGCCGCTACTATAATCAGGGCTTTTGCCCATGTCGGAAGTTTGCGCTTCTTTGCAGCGGCGCCGCAGGCCATTGTGTCGGAGTTTACTGAAGTTCTGCCCTCGCCGGAGCCCGAAGGTGCTGTCGCCCCGTGATAATCATCTGTGCCGGAGCTGTTGCTGCCGGAAAAGGGCATGTCATCGGAAAACTGTCCGTCTGAGTAGTACTGAACTCGCTTGTTATTGTCCTGTTGATCCAAAATTATAACCTCCTTCTGCAGATGTTGCTGGATATTTATATTTCATTTTACCATGAAAAAAAGCTCTTGAAAAGGGAAATATAAAGGGTTGACAGTGTACTATTACATGTGGTACACTTGAGGAGAAAAGGGAGGTAAGCTGATGTTTGAGCTTGACTTAAGAAGCCACAAATCAATATATGAGCAGATAACAGACAAGTTCAAAGAGCTTATTATGACAGGAGAGCTTGAGTGCGGGGCCAAAATACCGTCGGTAAGAGATCTTTCAAAGACCCTCGGTGTCAATCCCAATACCATACAGAAAGCTTACAGGGAACTTGAGAGACAGGGCTATATTTATACTGCCACAGGGGTGGGGACCTTCGTGGCTGATAAAAGAGATATAAAGCCCGACCATGAGGCTGTTGAAAAAGCTAAGGAAACCATACGGGGAGGTTTCAAAGAACTGCTTTATCTGGGTCTCAGTGCAGAAGAGGCGATGAAAATCGCTCAGGAGGTAATAAGAGAGAAGGGAGAAGACAAGTGATACGGCTGGAAAATCTGTGCAAAAGCTACAGCAGTAAAAAAGTGCTGGATGATTTTAATATGACCGTGCCAAAAGGGGCAGTGTACGGTCTAATGGGGCTTAACGGTGCAGGAAAAACCACTGTTATGAAACATCTGGCAGGTTTCCTCGTGCAGGATTCCGGTACGGTTACCATAAACAACCAGCCGGTAGTGGACAATGAAGAACTTAAGAACCGGGTACTTGTCATCCCTGATGAGGTATTCTTTTTCAGAGGATACAGACTTAAGGAAATGAGGGGGTATTATAAAAACATATACAAAAACTGGAATGACAGTCGCTTTGAAGAAATGACAAGGGAGTTTGACCTGGATGTCGGGGGGAATCTGGGGAAATTCTCAAGAGGAATGAAGAAGCAGGCAGCCTTCTGCCTGGCCATGTCAGCCATGCCTGATTACCTCATTCTCGATGAGCCCATAGACGGTCTTGACCCTGTGGCTCGCAAGAAACTCTGGCGCTATATAATGGGAGATGTTGCCGAAAGAGAGATGACGGTAGTCATCTCGTCCCATAACGCAAGAGAGATGGAAGATGTGTGCAACTACATAGGGATAATCCATAACGGAAAGATGATATTTGAAGCGGATCTGCTGGACATGGCTCCGGTAACCATCAGCGAGATATTTGCAGAAAAGTTTGAAGGAGGTATGGGAAATGACTAAGAATTCTTTTGGCCTTTCCAAGCCTCTTATGCTTGAGATATTGAAAATGTATTGGTATGTGCCGGTTCTTTCCTTCGTATTATATTTTTTCACCGGCATATTTCCGATACTTATAAACATTCGGCGTCTGGCAGAGATGGACTATTATATCTATAACATTATGGCAGGATGGAATCTTGGAGGGATTCTCCTCATAGTGCTGCTGCCTCTTGTGATGTCAGTGCTGATGATGAATTTCATACATAATGAGAGTAAGTCACTGACACTTCATTCTCAGCCCATATCAAAATCCAAGCTGTTCAACACCAGATTTCTGGGCGGATGGCTCATGTGCATTACACCTGTGGTGCTCAATGCCCTCCTCCTGGCTGCTATAAGTGCGGTGAAAGACATACCTTGTGACGGAGGCAATGTAAAACTTCCGGATATATTGCTTTGGTTCTTCACACTGACAGCGGCTTTGACATTTTTTTACGGACTTTACTCGCTGACAGGAGCTTTGACAGGAACCACAACCATGCATGTGCTTACATCCATAGTGATGTTTGTTATTTTTCCGGTAATATGCTTTATAATAATGACATATTGCTCCATTTTCCTGAAAGGATGGGAATTTCCATCGGAATGGCTCAGCTACCTTTCTGTGGATATAAATCCGGCAATCAAACTTCTTTTCAGAAATGGGATAGTATCTGTAAAAGAATGTATTGTATATTTTGCTGTAGGTCTTGTTCTGGCATACGCCGGCAAAAAAGTATACATGACAAGAAAGCTGGAACTCATAGGAACTTCGCTGCTGTCTTCGGTGTTTGAAGAAATTCTCACCTATCTCATCACCTTTGTCGGAATGGCTGTGTTCGGTCTCGCTGCATGCTACTTCAGTGAATCTGACGTAGTTACTGTTGCCGCAATGGTGCTGGGGATGATATTTACCTTCACGGTGGTGAAAATAATACTATACAGAACCATAAAGATTTTCAGCAGAAAAGCTTTAAGAAGCCTTGCGGTATGTGCTGCAATCGGTCTGGTGTTCACACTTTTTACGATATTTGATATAGGAGGATATAGCAGGCATGTGCCTGAAATCGAAGACATAGAATCCGTGCAGGTTTCCGGAATTGCCAGGGAAAGCTACGGAGGATATATCTTTGGCGATTTTGCCGATGAGTATTGTGTTGAAGAAATAGAACTGAAGTCGGAGGAGTCCATAGCACTTGTGAGAGATCTTCATACATATGTGGTTGAAAATGGGCTGTACAATTGTACCGATTCCGACCCTGAAAGCAGCATGAGCGGAGTAACTCTTTACTCCTACGATGGCACTGAGAACCTGATTTCCAAAGAGTACATAACTATTTCATACAAGCTTAAAAACGGAAGATACTTCAAAAGAGTTTTTGACGTTTCGATGAATCAGAAAATAGCCCATATGATTGATGCCATCATGGAATGCTCTGAATTCAAAGAAGCTTCCAGACTTGTCAACAGGGTAAATGCAGATAGAATAGAGTATGTGGAAATAATAAACCAGTGGACGGAATATTTCGCAGATGCGTCAGATGAAGCCATGCCTGAAGTTACTAATATAAGGATAGAAAACAAAAACCTCATAATGGAGCTGCTTGAGGCTAAGGATAAAGACACCGAAAACAGGGGGTATCTGCAGAATAATGCATCTTTTGAAGAGTACATCGGTGAAATATCCATAGTATTTGAATCCCCAAAGAAAGAACGACACAGGTTCGGCAAGCCTGATTCCGAGAAAGCCGTATATGTAGAAATTTGCTCGGGAGATACAAATGTGATAAATTTCCTGAAGAAAAACGGTTACGGAGAAGCGGCGCCGGCCAATGAAAAATAGCATAGGTAACAGTGAGAGAGGGTGTTTTGTGCAGATGATGAAAAGTCATCTTTCAGGGCACCCTCTTTTTGGAAGGGTTTGTTATGAGAAAATGGTTGCGGAGGCAGAATGTTACGAAAAGTAGCTTCAATGTATGAATCTGTTTATTGACTATGGGACGCTGCTGCGGATAATATGAAGCAAAACAGAGAATCAGGAGGATTGAATTATGAGCATAGGTGAGAAAATAAAGAAATGCCGGATGTGGAAAACTTAAAGAGCCTGTCTGCTCTTTTCGACATCAGTGTCGACTACCTGCTGGATGACGGAAGCGATTTTGAAGGTACGGCTGTAAAGGAGGCAATAGATCTGAGCATATATAAAAAAGGAGGAGCGTGCAGGTCAAGACAGGAGGCAGTCGTAAAAGCCAGGTATCCGGAGGCCGAAAATATTTATGCCCTCCTGAGAAAAAGAAAGCTCACTCCGGCAGAAAATGTGGTAGACTTTATAGTACAGCCGGGTGTTCTGCACATTGCTGATTCACTGCAGGATAATTCCTCGTGGTACCTGGTTGAGCAGCAGGGCAGACAGTTTATGGTGAAGGTAACAAAAGAGTTTATGGAAAACAGACCGCTGACATCAGCCTTTGCGGGAAAGAAGAAGATAGTAGGAAATAACATATTCAAGAAATTTTACCGGATATAAGAGGAATATGAAGAATAAATACGAAAAATACAGAACTATTATAATCGGTGCCGGTGCTGCAGGCTTGTATTGTGCCAGCATGCTGAAAGAGGCTGCAGCGCCGGTGCTCATACTTGAGAAAAATAAACAGCCGGGCCGCAAGCTTCTCATGGCCGGCGGCGGCCAGTGCAACCTGACCCACGGCGGATCCATTAAGGATTTTATAAGCCATTACGGTGATAACGGACGGCTCATAAGAGGCGTGCTTCAGCGCCATAGCAATATGCAGCTCGCGGAGTTCCTTGAAAAACTTGGCGTTAACACGATTATGCGGGATGATGGGAAGGTATTTCCTGCCTCTATGGATGGAAGGGATGTACTGACGGCTCTGATAAGGGAAATCAGCAACAGAAAAATCCACTTGAAATGTGAAAAGGGTGTAACAGACGTTAAAAAATGCCGGGATGGCAGCGGATTTAGGGTTGAGACCGGAGATGAGGTTTTTCAGTGTGAAAATATTGTTGTAGCTACCGGCGGATGCTCTTATCCGTCTACCGGCTCTGACGGCAGCATGTTGCGGATTCTCAGAGATGGCATGTGTATTGATGTGAAAACACCAAGACCCGCCCTTACACCGGTATTTGTTAAAGACTACAGATATGGATCCTTAAGCGGCATAAGCTTCAGGAACATCGGTGTTACGATACATGCTCAGCAATCTTCAGAAAGTGACAGCTCTGCAGCAGTCAGAAAAGTCAGTGGTGATCTGCTGTTCACTGAGCGAAATTTATCTGGCCCCGTAATTCTCAACTCATCAAGATATATGACTGCCGGAGACACACTGTGTATAAATTATCTATATCCCGCTTCAGGATCCGAACTCGCTGCCAGGTTCAGGGCGGATTTTCCGGGAAATGGCAAATCGCCCAGAACTTACATGAGCGATGAACTGGGGCTTCCGAAACGCTTTTCAGCCCTTATTGAAGAAAATCTTGGAATCAAGGGCAGAAAAGTATCTCAGCTGAGCGGAGGGGATATGGCACGCATGGCTGAGGCTCTTACGGCTGGAAAAATGATAATAGAAGAACTTTCGGGCTTCAGAGAAGCTATGGTGACTGCAGGAGGGGTAAGCCTGGATGAAATAAGCCGGAAAACCATGGAATCAATCAGATATAAGGGGATGTACATCATAGGAGAAGCATTGAATGTGGATGGCGATACGGGCGGGTACAACCTTCAGTTCGCATATTCATCTGCAGCTTCTGCTGCGGAAGCTCTTAATAACAGCCTTTGCAGCAGCACGGCCTGATTTGACAGCACCTTCCATAGTTGCGAATGAGGAGGTAAGGGTGTAATCCCCGGCCAGAAAAAGACCCGGTATGGCTGTTTTCTGAAGAGGGCGCAGCTTCTGCTGACCTTTTCCCAGAGAGTAAAATTTGTCTTTTTCGTATACTTTGCGGACGCTATTTACAGTGCCCTCCAGACATAATGAAAGGGACTTCATTTCATCAAGCACCGTTTCAACAATTTCGTCGGTGCTTTTTTCAATGTAATCAGCCGGATTTCCCAGTATTACCGAGAGACGGCCCGGAAACTCTTTGAAGGTGGAATGTGACTGCTCGGCGAAACTTACCATATCTGTACCCGGGCCGAAGACTGTAACATCACGCCCAAAGGCAGGCCTGCTGAGTGATAGCTGTATGGTGCAGGCAGACATGGTTTCGAGAGAAAACAGGCCGCTGCGTGGGAACTTATCCTTCAGCGAATAAAGGATTTTTCTTGCCGATGTAATATCAGTGGCGAGAACAATGCTGTCTGCAAAAAATTCATCAGCCATACCCTCTATGTCAGATGATGTTTCAACACCCATGGCTTTGCCGCCGTCCATAATGATACGGCTGACAGGGCAGCATGTAACAATTTTTCCTCCCTGCTTTTCAATCCGGCGGCTTATGGGTATGCACATGACATCGCTCATGCCGCCTTTAAATGCACCCAACCTCATTTTGTAGAACTTAAAGATAGCAGGAAGAAAAAGCCCGAAAAAAACAAATGCGGAATAGTTTTCGGGCGGAAGAAAAAATATACCGCTGCTGAGTGGTTCCACCACTAGTTTTTTTGCCCGGCGACTCACTTTATGACGATCAGCAAACTCTGCTACGGAATAATTGTCAGCTTTGTCTGAAAAAATACATGAAATCAGACCTGACATAAAAAAAGGCACAAGAGAAAGCTTGTCAGCAGCAGAAAGGCAGTCTCTGTTTCCTAAAATACCCTTCCATGTTATGACAGGCGCCAGGAGAGGAGCCAGACCCAGTACCACTTTTTTATTTTCATCCTTCACCATTATTTCTGCCGTGTTTTCCCATTTTAATATACTTCCGGGTTTAACCCCGCATTTTCTCAGCAGCCTTGGAAGCGAACTGTAATATCCTATATACCGGTGAAGGCCGGACTCGACAGTCATTCCATGGTCATCAAAGGAAGCCGTCCTTCCTCCTATGTGGTCTTGTGCCTCGAGTACAAGAACTTTCAGACCTCTAGAAGTCAGTTCATATGCGCATGACAATCCTGCCAGACCGGCTCCCACTACGATTACATCATAACTGCAGAACTTCCTGCCGCAGCAGATCTTCCTTTCCCGGGCTGCTGTATTTTTGTTCATAAAGCCTTTGCAAGCCTCCTCCTTATGCCTTGATAAACTGAATATATTTGTTAACATAGTATTCTCCATAAAGCGATAAATAATCAGCTTGAGACATAGATTTTTTAACGGCAGAGAAGAAGTCTGTTATTCAAATGCTCTCTGAAGCTGTTTTATGACGTTCAAGTAAAAATACTTGACACTGTGAATAAAGGGTGATATACTACATCATGGTGTCAAGCAAAAAGCTTGACAACGATCCGCAGTCTCAAGTCCGGCAGCAATGCCGCGAATATGAGCATAGGACAGAGAAACGAACCGGATCGGGAGGAGTTCATGACAAAAGATTTTGGAAAGATTGCAGAGACCAGTCTGCTGTACGATTTCTATGGCGCTTTGCTAACAGATAAGCAGCGAGAGGTAATGGCCCTCTACCATGAGGAAAATCTTTCTCTTTCTGAAATTGCGTCGGAATTCGGCATCTCTAGGCAGGCGGTTCATGATACCTTAAAAAAAGCGGAACAGGCGCTGAAGGAATACGAAGAAAAGCTTAAACTTATGGAAAAGTTCGCAAGGACGGAAGCCGCCATTGCGGAGATAGATCATGAGATTGAAGAAATAGAAAAGCGGGTAGCCCTATGGAGAGCAGGCTGTTCGGCCGGCGCTGCAGGCGAGTCAGAGGCATGTTTTGCCGGAAGTTCTGCAGGAGCCGCGGAGAAAAGCCCTCTGGCAGGGAACGCCGATAAAGAGGATATGCTTATTATTGGGCAGCTCAGGAAAATCAAGTCTGTCATAGACAGTCTGGAGGAATAAATGGCATTTGAATCATTATCCGAAAAACTTCAAAGCACGTTTAAAAAACTGAAAGGCAAGGGAGTGCTGACGGAGGCCGACATAAACGAGGCCATGCGGGAAGTAAAACTTGCCCTTCTTGAAGCGGATGTAAACTTTAAAGTCGTAAAAGAATTTGTATCCGAAGTCAAGGAAAAGTGCATGGGGCAGGAGGTCCTTGCAAGCCTGACGCCCGGACAGCAGGTAATAAAGATTGTAAATGAGCAGTTGACACAGCTCATGGGCGGAACGGGAAGCAAGCTGACATATTCACCCAGCGGTTTCACAGTACTGCTGATGGTGGGTCTGCAGGGTACCGGCAAGACCACCACCTGCGGCAAGCTGGCCGGATATCTTAAGAAGAACGGCAAAAAACCAATGCTCTGTGCCTGTGATATATACAGGCCTGCAGCAATCGATCAGCTGGAAGTTGTTGGCCGGTCCGTGGGAGTTCCGGTGTATGTGGAACGTGATAACCGTTCTGCTGAGGAAATAGCGGTAAACGCCCGTAAGGAAGCCGAAAAAAAAGGCTTTGATGTCCTGATTGTTGATACAGCAGGACGGCTTCAGATAGACGAGGACCTGATGGAAGAACTGGCAAGAGTCAAAAAGGCGGTACGGCCTCATGAAATTCTGCTGGTTGTTGATGCGCTTACAGGTCAGGACGCGGTTAATGCTGCAGAGGGATTTAATGAGAAACTGGGCATTGACGGTATCATAATGACAAAGATGGACGGTGATTCCAGAGGCGGCGCTGCACTTTCTGCCAAGAAAGTTACAGGCAAGCCGGTGAAATTTATAGGTGTCGGAGAAAAATTTGATGCACTGGAACCTTTCCATCCGGAAAGAATGGCAAGCAGAATCCTCGGAATGGGGGATATGCTTTCATTGATAGAAAAAGCTCAGGAAAGCTATGATGAAGAACAGGCTGCTAAACTCGAAAAGAAGTTCCGAAAGAACGAGTTTACTCTTGAGGACTATCTGGATCAGATGGAGCAGATGAACAAAATGGGCGGACTGAGCAAGCTGATTGAAATGATGCCGGGCATGGGCGGCAAAAAAGTCACTGATGACGAAATAGAAAAAGGCGAAAAGGAATTAAAGCAGATGCAGGCCATCATCTATTCCATGACGCCGGAGGAAAGGCAGAACCCTCAGGTTCTCAACGCCAGCCGCAGAAAGAGAATTGCGGCCGGATCAGGCCAGCCTGTCAGCAAAATAAACAGCTTAATCAAGAAGTATGAGGACACCAAGAAACTGATGAAGCAGTTTACAAGTCCCGGCTTTATGAAGAAAAATAAAAGATTTAAAGGATTGTTTTAAGGAGGAAAAACAAAAATGGTAAAGATCAGATTAAAGAGAATGGGAGCACACAAGAAGCCTTTTTACAGAATCGTAGTTGCAGATGTAAGAGCACCTAGAGACGGCAGATTTATCGAAGAGATCGGATACTACGATCCGATGAAGGACCCTAAAGTAATAAAGATCAACGAAGAATTAGCTCAGAAATGGCTTTCCAACGGAGCACAGCCTACAGACACAGTAAAGGATCTGTTCAAGAAGACCGGAATCATAAAATAACAGGAAAGCGGTGAAGACTAATGACTAAACTGGTTGAAGCAATCGCAAAGTCACTGGTTGATAATCCGGATGGTGTTGTGGTGTCAGAGACGACCGGACGTCAGGGTACGGTAATCCGCCTGAAGGTTGACCCAGGCGATATGGGTAAAGTTATCGGCAAGCAGGGCAGGATTGCAAAGGCATTCCGCACTGTTGTCAATGCCGCAGCAACAAAGGAAAACAAAAAAGTAACAGTAGAAATTGTGAAGGAATAGCTTTTAATGACGGATATAGGCACATATTTACCGGTACAGGTATTTATGTGCCTATAGTAATAATCAGGAGAAAAATGGAAAAAATTAAAATAGGAAAAATCGTCAATGCAGTGGCCCTGAAGGGTGAGGTAAAGATATATAATTATTCCGATTATAAAGAAAGATTCGAAGAAATAGAAAAAATTCTTGTCATGGACGGCAGAGAATTGAGAGAAATGAAAATAGAAAACATCAGGTATCAGAAGAACATGGTGATAGCCAAGCTTGGCGGTGTAGATGACAGGACACAGGCGGAAAAACTGAAGGATTGTGATGTCTTTATCACCGAAGAAGATCTCAGGATATTGCCTGAAGATACCTTTTATATAAGAGATCTTATAGGATGCGCTGTTGTGGATGATGCAGCAGGGCAGAAAATAGGAACGGTAAAAGATGTGATACAGAACTGTGCTCAGGATATCTATCAGATAGAACTGACTTCGGGAGGAGAAGCTCTCGTTCCGGCAGTAGCTCAGTTTATAAAAAAAATTGACATAGAAAACAAGATAATAAAAATCAATGTTATTCCTGGCCTTATCGGGGGGGCGGAGGGGGTTTAAAA
>ERZ791909.2698-NODE-2698-length-10349-cov-2.460365_pt1 | contig 10349 bp, 4 predicted proteins | sample MGYA00510143_ERZ791909 | MGnify/ENA primary metagenome ERZ791909 (study PRJEB30046, sample SAMN00792093) | human gut metagenome | study: EMG produced TPA metagenomics assembly of the A metagenome-wide association study of gut microbiota in type 2... | reverse complement strand
CCGGCTAACCATCCGGAAACATCCGTATCACAGTACTCATAAGGAGGTTTCCATGAATCAGATTCCGCACTCCCATCCACTTGACAAATTAATATCGGATGACCGTCTGTTTCTTCTGGAAGCAATCCTACCCTTTGTGGAAGGACCTATGCGCATGCCACTCGTTATCTATCTGAAAATGATGGAACTCCAACAGATCATGCGTGTGATCAACAATCAGTCCTATATCCGTCAGTGTGATTTCAACCGTGATCTTCATAATCAAAATGATATTCTGGCATCGCTGGCCCAGTGTGGCTTTCCGGATATCGCCGATCAGATGAAAAATATGCAGCAGGCAATGAATATGATGCAGGTTATGAATGCCATGAACCGGACCGATTCTGAGTTTCCGGATTTTCAAAGCATTTTCCAGGCTTATGACCAAACCGTTCAAGCTGAACCGGATAACACATCTATATCCACAGATACAGAATATACAAATAATAATCCGTCCATACAGGGGAACAGAACAGATGAGAAAATTCACGATTCCTCCACACATGAAAACACGAAAAATACCAGTACGACTGATCAATCATTATCCCAACATAGCGACAATTCCATAGATCACATCATGCAGTTGTTACAGGAATACGACACGAACACCCGGTCTGCAACCTGACCGGTCATTATAGATTATAAATACATATAACCGGAATCAAAATAAATCCTATAAAACAGAAAGGACGATCCATTGCCATGAATCAATTTGAAAACGATCCCCGTCTGAAAAACCTTATGCCCCTGAAACGTCAGATTATTCTGGAACTTGCAAACGGTTCCCACAATGCTACTATGGAACAGATGTTTCCTCAGATCATGCAGTTAAACCGGGAGCTTCAAAAACGTAATCTTTCTTTCTCAAAAGAGGAATCCAATCTCATCATGGATATTATGATGGAACAGGCTTCCCCTGCTGAACGCCAGAAGATCGCCATGTTCCGTAATTTCCTGTAAAATATAAATACAAAATAAGCAGCTTTACCTGCCTTGCAGGCTCACTGCTTATTTTGTATTTATATTTATGAAATAATATGATTTCTACGTTCTTCGAACTCCCGAAATCATCCCACAACATGCGCATTCCGAGCATCCGCTCTACATGCTTATGTTGTTTTTTCCGTCAAATAAATAAGCAGCTTTGCCTGCCTTGCAGGCTCACTGCTTATTTGCTTGACAGATTTATTTCATCACAATGTTTACAATTCTTCCCGGTACATAAATTTCTTTTACGATATTGCCAGTCAGCTTGTCTGCGATAGCTTCTTTTGCCTTTGCAATAACATCATCCTTTGGATCAGCCTTATTGATTGAAAGAGTTGCTTTCATCTTACCATTGATCTGGACTGCAATCTCTACTGTAGACTCAACAGTCTTTGCCTCATCAAATGTTGGCCATGATGCCTGATAAAGATATCCATCGTAACCAAGAATACTCCACATTTCCTCTGTGATATGTGGTGCAACCGGATTCAATAATGTAAGGAGTGTCTTCATCTCACCCTTTGTCACTACATTCTTCTTATAGAAATCATTTACAAGTGCCATCATAGCAGCAATAGCTGTATTATACTTCAGATTCTCAAAGTCAGTTGAAACCTTCTTGATCGTCTGATGCATCTTTGTCTCCATATCCTTAGAGTAAGCATCACCATCTACTACGATATCCTGCAGTTTCCATACTCTCTCAAGGAAACGACGACATCCCTTTACACCATCATCTGACCATGATGCAGCAAGATCAAAGGCTCCAATGAACATCTCATATGTTCTTAATGTATCTGCACCATATGCATTTACAATATCATCCGGATTTACAACATTTCCTCTGGACTTACTCATCTTCTCGCCATTCTCACCAAGGATCATACCATGGGAAGTACGCTTCTGATATGGTTCCGGTGTAGGAACAACGCCCTGATCATACAGGAATTTATGCCAGAATCTGGAATAAAGCAGATGAAGTGTTGTATGCTCCATACCACCATTGTACCAGTCAACCGGCAGCCAGTATTTTAATGCTTCCTTGCTTGCAAGTGCCTCTGTATTCTTTGGATCCGTGTATCTCAAGAAATACCACGATGAACCAGCCCACTGAGGCATGGTATCTGTCTCACGCTTTGCAGGACCTCCACAACATGGGCACTTCACATTTACCCAATCCGTCATAGCTGCAAGTGGAGATTCTCCATTATCCGTTGGCATATAGCTCTCTACCTCCGGAAGCATCAGCGGAAGTTCACTTTCATCAAGAGGTACATAGCCACATTTATCACAATGAATGATCGGAATTGGCTCGCCCCAGTATCTCTGACGGGAGAAAACCCAGTCACGGAGCTTATAATTAACTTTTGCCTTACCGATTTTCTTTTCTTCCAGGAACTCGATCATCTTCTCTTTTGCATCTTTTACCTGTAAACCATTTAAGAAGCCGGAATTGATCAGAACACCTGTTGCAACATCTGTAAATGCTGCTTCATTGATATCTACTTCTTCTCCATCCTTTGCTACAACCTGAATCAGCGGCAGATTGAATTTCTTTGCAAATTCCCAGTCTCTTTCGTCATGTGCAGGAACCGCCATGATCGCACCTGTACCATATGACATCAGTACATAATCGGATACCCAGATCGGGATCTCTTTCTCATTTACAGGATTGATTGCTACCAGACCATCAATAGCTACACCGGTCTTATCCTTTGCAAGCTCAGAACGCTCAAAATCAGACTTTCTGGCAGCCTGCTCTCTGTAGCTTTCGATCTCAGACCAGTTCTTGATCTCATCTTTATATTTATCAAGCAATGGATGCTCCGGTGATACAACCATATAGGTTGCTCCAAATAATGTATCACATCTGGTTGTGTAGATACGAAGCTTATCTTCTTTTCCTTTGATCTGGAAATCCACTTCTGCACCTGTAGAACGTCCGATCCAGTTCTTCTGTGATACCTTCACACGCTCAATATAATCAACAGTATCGAGACCTTCGATCAGCTTATCTGCATATTCTGTGATCTTTAACATCCATTCAGATTTGACCTTACGGACAACCGGTGCACCACAACGCTCACAGACACCATTTACAACTTCCTCATTTGCAAGACCAACCTTACAGGATGTACACCAGTTGATCGGCATTTCTTTCTTATATGCCAGACCTGCCTTGAATAACTTCAGGAAGATCCACTGTGTCCATTTGTAATATTCCGGATCCGTTGTATTGATCTCACGATCCCAGTCAAATGAATATCCAAGGGAATGAAGCTGTGCCTTAAATCTTGCTACGTTATTCTTTGTTACTTCCTTTGGATGGATCTTGTTCTTGATCGCATAATTCTCGGTCGGAAGTCCAAATGCATCCCAACCCATTGGATAAAGAACATTATAGCCCTGCATTCTTCTCTTTCTGGCTACAATATCGAGTGCTGTATATGGCCTTGGATGACCAACATGAAGTCCCTGTCCGGATGGATATGGGAACTCAACTAATGCGTAATATTTTGGTTTACTGTAATCATCTGTTGCAGCAAAAGCCTTGTTATCATCCCAGACCTTCTGCCACTTCTTCTCAACAACTTTATGATTATATGCTGTTGCCATGTCATTTCCTCCTGAAAAATGTTTGTAAAGTGTAATAGGAGCCTAATCATATATGACCAGCTCCTACTATCTCTCTTATATTCTGATCGAATTAAACTCTTGAAAGATACTCGCCTGTACGTGTATCGATCTTGATCGTATCTCCTTCATTTACAAATAAAGGAACATAGAGTGTTGCTCCTGTCTCAACTACACAAGGCTTTGTAGCACCTGTAGCTGTATCACCCTTTACACCAGGCTCGCACTCTGTGATCAGTAATTCTACAAATAATGGTGGCTCTACACCAAATACAGAACCATTATGGGAAACAAGCTTACAGATCTCGTTCTCCTTAACGAATCTCCGATTGCTGCTTTATTCAATGGAATCTGATCGTATGTCTCCGGATCCATGAAGTAGTAAAGATCACCATCATTGTACAGATACTGCATATCTTTTCTTTCGATATGAGCCTTCTCGCACTTCTCTGTTGGACGGAATGTCTTTTCTACAACACCACCACTCTTGATATTCTTAAGCTTTGTTCTTACAAATGCAGCACCTTTACCAGGCTTTACATGCTGGAACTCTATAATCTGATAAATATTTCCTTCAAATTCAATCGTAACACCATTTCTGAAATCACCTGCTGAGATCATCTCTGCCATAATTTTCTTTTCCTCCTTAAGATATGAACTTCTTGTGACATTTTATAATATTCTACAGAATATTTCAACTACTTTTTACCAATTCACGGATTCCCGGACGATTGGTGGCCGTGATATGTCTCTTTCATAAGTCGCTTACGCTCTATTATTTTAAAAACAAAACATTGCGTATTAGTTTTTGCTTTTAATTAAGTACATAGTTTATACTATATTTTGCTTATTATTTCTTCCACTATATGCTCAGGAGTCAATTCTGTGACAGGGATTGTCAGATCTGCCGCACGTTCATATAACGGGGTGCGGTAGGTTAAGAGATCTCGTACCTTTTGTTCCGGATTGCCGCCTGCCAGAAGTGGTCTGGTGTTGTCACCGGATAATCGTGATATGACTTCTTCCGGAGTGATCTGTAAATAAACGACTGTTCCAAGAGTTGCAAGCTCTACAGCATTCTCCTCTCGAAGCGGAAGTCCTCCGCCGGTCGAAAGTACCGCGTGTGTCAATGACGTATTTAATTCTTTTAATGTATCTGTCTCCAATTGTCTGAAATATGCTTCGCCCTTTTTACTGAATAATTCTGCGATCGTACAGCCACATTTTTCTTCTATATACTGGTCAGTATCTATAAATGTATATCCATATTTTTCAGATAAAAGCTGTCCAACTGTTGTCTTTCCGGATCCCATAAATCCTGTCAAAATAATATTATCCCGTGTTTTTTTCAACAGTTTCTGATAGATCATATCTGCTGTTTTCTCATCCACCGATATATCATTCCACAGTTCATATGCAATTATTCCTTGATATAACAGCATCTTCAGACCATTATAACTCTTTGCTCCTGCCTGTCTGCACAAAGACATAAATCTGGTACAGAATGGTTTATAGATCAGATCAATTCCCACTGATACCATCTGGTAAAATGCCGGATCTTCAATTATTACCTCATCACTATGCGGATACAGACCCTTTGAAGTTGACTGGAATACAATATATTTTTTCTCCGGAAGTTTGTGATAGTCTTGAATGCTCATAGCAGTCATATTCTGCTTTCCAAAGAAATCATTCATATGATCTGCGATTGCCTGTGCTTTCGATACCGTACGGTTTAAGATATATACATGTCCTGCTCCATTTGCCCCACACATATAGGCTACAGCCTTTGCAGCTCCGCCGGCTCCTAAAATAATGACATCATGCGCATCAAGTTCTACTCCATAAGATCTCACCTCACGAAGAAGCCCCAGCATATCCGTATTATAGCCTTTATATCCATTTTCTGTCCGCACCAGGGTATTAGCAGCACCGATCGCCTGTGCCCCTTCATCCAGCTCTGACAAATATTTCATAACCTCATTCTTATGCGGTACAGTCACATTTAAGCCCAGAATATTCAGTGCATAAGCTCCTTTCACTGCCTCTCCAAGGTCTTCTGCTTTTGTGTGAAATGGTACATACACATTATTTAGTCCAAGTGTTTCACTTAATGTATTGTGGATCAGCGGCGACATTGTATGCTCTACCGGATCTCCTAACAGACCAAGCGTTCTTGTCTTTCCATCTATCATCATTTACCTCTTCTCCTTATGATCTGTCTTAACCAAAATGGCTTATTTTTTTCTCTTTCTTCCGCTCATATACATATGTCCTCTCACCGCATTATGTAATAAAAAGGAAACATTAACATAGTAGCATCTTCTGTTTGTTCTTACAAGAATTATTCCAAATATACAGAAATAAGGCGGACATTACTGCCCGCCTTGTAATATATAAGATTGTTTGTCAATTCTTATATTTGTTAAGCCAATACAAATTTTTTCGTATAAGCTACATCATTTGCTGCAACCTGAATTGCACTATCTGATTGTGTCAGATTGAACAATGGATCAGATGCTTTTACCTTGATCATTGTATAGATCGGTTTTGTCTTACCATTGTAGTATACTTCTACAACTATGTAGGTGTAGTTTCCACCATATGGTGCGAACAGTTCATCTGTTGGCTTCAGGTTATTGGAATCTGTAAACTTATCCTTAATCTGTATCTTCTTTGTCGATGCACTATCTTCCACAATGCCTGCTTTTTCCTTATCGGATGCCGGTGTATTCCAGATCATACGATCTGTACCCTCTGCATATGCTGGACGATTGTTTGCCATATCTGTATCATCATAATCCAGATCATAGTATACGTTAATTGCATCCACTGTTACATCATTTGGAACATTGATCTTGAAGTCGAATTCCGGTGATGTTGTCTTATCTGCTACTTCATCCAAATATACGGTCTTACCAATTGACTCAGATATCTCTTCGTCCTTTGCCATTTCTTTCTTGAAATCTGTATCAGGATCATAAACATATAATGTAGGTTTTTCCTTTACTGCTTCTGCACTGTTTACAATAACGTTGATGAAGAGCTTTCTTTCATCATTATTTCTTGTTGTAGGACCTGTAACCGATCCATGACCGGCTCCACAGTATGTAATTGCTCCGTTACCATAAGATGTTGTGTAGATGTAGTAGTTCTCCATTCCATCATATGGATCTGCTGCATACAGGGATGATCTCTTCTTCGCATCACTTGAGTTGTTAGAACCTGCCAGTGTATACCATACAGTTACATCGCCTGCTTCCAGATCAAGTGCATATACCTGCTGATGTGTACCTGAAATATTCAGGGAATCACCAATCTTGTATGGATACAATGTGATCAGACCTTCATTTAACTGTTTTGCCTTTACAGTCTGTGAATTTGCTGACTGATCAGCTGTTGATGATGCTGACCATGCTGTCGCACTCTGGAAATCACTCTGTGCATATACATATGGTAAGGTGTATGTTGCACCACCGCCACCATTCTTATCATAGTACAAACTGGTCATTGACAATGCACTTACATACATTCCAATGTTTCCAACCTTGTTATAGCTGGATGCGATCTGTGTCATATTAGCATTAATACTGTTTACAAGACTCTTTCCTGCGATTGAATTATTTACATATGGTGTAATACAGGTCAGCGTCCTCCGACTTGTATGCCAGTGATGTATTCTTGTCTGAATACGTTGGCTTGCCGCCCTCCTGATAAATGTATCCTGAGGTTCCAGCCTTTGCTTCTGTCTTTGTAAAATATCCGGTATCTACACCGCCCCAGTCGTTGATATATGAATACTGGTCATATGTTACTGCATCCTGATAAATGTATCCGGACGTTCCTGCTGTAGCTTTCTTTTTATAGAATGTACGGGTATAATTTGCTGTTAAATCCATGTAAGCATTATCTTTTTCCCATCCATTCAACGGACCCTTCCAATCATGTGTTGTTCCATATGATTCCGGCTCATAAATATATCCATCTTCTGCCAAAGTTCCCTTTATCATTCCGGCTGGTGAACCAGATGAATTCTGCTTTGTATAGATATATCCATCTTCTGTCAATGTTCCCTTTACAAGGCCTTCCCGTGTAACACCTGTAACATATCCGTCATTTACGACCTCATATGTGTTGGCATTATTTGTAAGATCTACATGGAATCTGTTCATTCCAACAATATCAAGTAATGACTTTGTCAGATTAACAGCACCTGCATCTGCATACGGTGTCATTGTGTCATGGAAGAAGAATAAATCTCCACCATTTGATACATAATCCAGAATGTATTCACAAGTACGCTGCTTCAAGTCTACCTTGAATCCACCAAAAGAATCGGATGGACCAAGAACCAGAATTGAATACTGCTTCTTCATGAAATTTTTACCATAAGAACGTCTTAAATCTTTCTTATACACATCTAATGCATCTAATTCTTTATCCTTTGCATCTCTGTACTTCTCATACAGTTCTACAAATTCACTGCCGAACATTGTAGATGAAATCTTTCCGCTGGCAAATGTAATATCTGTATTTGTACTGTATACAGGCCAGAATACCATATAGTACTCACCGGTATCGATCGTATAATTAAGGAGATCGATCAGGTCACTGTTTGAAACAGATGACTTGAAACCACCAAGGAACGTATTATAAGTACCTCTTGCTCCATAATTTGTAGAACCTGTATATGTGCCCTGTAAGGACTGAATAGCACCCTTGATGTAGCTATCCAGGTCTTCTTTTGGCTTAACGGTCTCAGATACATATTTGTTATAAGCTGCCAAAGCAATTGTTGCATCTGTTGCATACTGCTTCTTGTTTCTACCTTCTACTGTACCGCCATTCTCCAGCTTATCTGCCTCTTCTACCCAGGTATCCAGACAGTCATATGTGTCTGCCTGATTATCCTTTGTTGTAAAGGCAGCTTTATCAGCTGAAGCTACTACCATATCAAGACTGATATCGTAATCCTCTGCTAAGGTATCTGCAAAATTTGAAAGATAATCATCATTACCCTTCTGTGAACCATAGAACAGATCTGTGTCATATGGAACGATACCAAAACGATTCTCATGACGTCCCAGACATTTATACTGTGCAACATCTGCTGTATCAAGTGCTGTCTGATTTGCATAGGTGTTATACTTCAGAATCTTATGTGCTGTCTGTGACTGAATATCAAAGTACAATGTATCTGTTGCTCCCCAGGATGTTGCTCCCTGTCCTTCTGACATGGTCTGAACCTGTAAAACATTGATATCACTGATTCCGTCTGTGTTGTTTACGATCTTGCAGATACCACGCTCTTCTGCAATGATATTATCCTTACTATCCATAATAAGGATCTGCCAGTATGCAGAACCGAAGAAATCCTGATCCAGTGCAATATTTACTGTCTTATTCTTTACTGCAGAACCGGATGTTCCTGTTGATGTATCTATATCACCTGTTACATAATAGTCAATCGTCTTATCATGATCAAACTGTGTATTCTTATTCTTGTCAATACAGATTGAATATTTATAACTCTTTTCCGATCCTGCTACAGAGAAGGTAAATGATAAATTGGTTGTCTTCAGATATGTGCTTGTAATACCCTCTGAATATTCAACCGGTGCACTTGTAACTGTAAGACGCGCTCTTGATGTAGACTGTTTAACAAGATTGTTAATCGCTGCATTTGTATCCTCTGAGAATACTGTTGCATACGACTTGATAGCCGTCTCATCTGTTGCATCCTTATACCATGTCTTCTGCTGTGCCTCTGAATCAAGCATTGTCTGCTTTTCAGCAATCTTATAAGTGTACAGTGTATCACCATACTGCTTATTTGAATTATCAATCTTCTGTGTATCGGTTGCATCTACGCCCCATAATACATTTGTTCCTTTGGATCTTCTGTTATTGATCACATTCAAAAGGTCATACATTCTGGATGATGGATCCAGATAGAAGTTCTTTCTTTCCAGCTTGCCTGCATTATACCAGTAGCCCTGACTCTTCTGCGCATCTGTAAGACCATTGCCGTCTGCATCTGTTCCATTTACCTTTTCAAATACCGAAGTCAGTTCATTGCCAACCATGATCGGTCTTCCAAGATTAACGTAAGATACAAGCTCATCATACTTATTCTTTGTCAGGTCATTACCATTTTCAACAACATATGTTGTCTTATACTTTGTTGAGCCAATCACCGGTGTTGCCATAAGCTCAGAACCTGTGATTGATCTTGTCATCTTGTAAGAACCGGTACCACCCATCTCCTTCAGAACACCTGTATGGTAATACATAACAAATGTAGGAATTGCGGATACTAACTGTTCTGCACTTGGTCCGATATAAGCAAATACACTGGAATCGTATATCTTACTCAGATCTCTGTCCAGAGCGCTGATATCTCCACCGATATATACAAGGTCATATGTAGCAGCGATATCATCTGTCATACCGATCAGTGCCTCTGATGAAACCTGTGTAAGCTCAATATCTGAATATGAGATACCATCGATCGCATATGCAATCTTTGCCTTCGTCAGATCAAAATCATAATACTCACTGCCCGGTGAAAGCTCCTCCACTGCATAGCCCTCAGCTACATCCGATGGAACGGTATAATAATTACCATAGATTTTTTCTCCGTGTGTATTGGTACCATTTGTCCATGCACCGGATCCATTCTTAACCGA
>ERZ791909.2690-NODE-2690-length-10371-cov-2.246510_pt1 | contig 10371 bp, 9 predicted proteins | sample MGYA00510143_ERZ791909 | MGnify/ENA primary metagenome ERZ791909 (study PRJEB30046, sample SAMN00792093) | human gut metagenome | study: EMG produced TPA metagenomics assembly of the A metagenome-wide association study of gut microbiota in type 2... | reverse complement strand
CCGTTCGAATGCCAAAACCCAGTCCGCCATGCTTGAGGCCATGGCCGAGGGTGCCACGACCATCGGCGGGCAGCGTATCGCCTTGCCCAAGCCGTTCATGGTGATCGCCACCGAGAATCCGATCGAGGAGGAGGGCACGTTCAACCTGCCCGAAGCCCAGATGGATCGTTTCATGATGAAGGCCGTCATGACCTATCCTTCGCCCGACGAAGAGGCTCGGATGCTGGCCATGCTCACCCGCCGCGGCTCCGACATGATCGGTCCCGACACCATCACCGGCGAACGCATTTCCGTGTCCGACGTTGATTTTTTGCGCAAGGCGGCACGCCGCGTGCATGTTTCCGACGCGATCATGCGTTATGCGGTCGATATCACCGCCACGTCACGAGGTGCCGGCTCCCGCCCCATCAAGGGACTGTCATCCTTGGTGCGTTTGGGTGCCTCGCCGCGCGCCACCATCGCCTTGACCCGTATCGGCCAGGCGAAGGCGTTGCTGTCCGGGCGCGACTATGTGGTGCCCGAGGACCTCAAGGCGTTCGCTCATGAGGTGCTGCGCCACCGTATTATGCTGACGTTCGAGGCACTGGCCGATGGCGTGGTCAGCGATCAGATCGTCGACAAGATCGTCGAAACGGTTCCTGTTCCGTGAGTTCCGATTCCGTTCGCAAGAAAATCGAGGCCCTTGGCACTCAGCTGAGCCTGCCTACCGTAAGGAAGGCTTTGGGCGCGCTGGAGGGCGAACACGCATCCGGGCGTCGTGGCGGCAGCGGCGATGCGATGGATGTGCATGCCTATGAGCCAGGCGACGAATCCCGTCTTATCGATTGGAAGACCAGCGCCCGCCAAGGCCGCCCCATGGTGGTCGAGCGTGAGCGCCTGTCGACGTCACGGGTCTGGTTGCTGATGGACGTGGGCCTGGAGATGACTGGCGTATGCCCTTCCGGAGAACGCGCATGGCAGGTTGCCGCCAATGCGCTGCGTATGTTCGCCGCACTGTCGTTGCGCCGGTCGGACGATATTTCGCTGGTGTTCGGCGATGAGTCCAGCATCACCCGCGTACCGTTCAACGGTGGGTTCGCGCAGTTCGAACGCACGCTGGACAAGGCGCTTGACCGTGATTGGGATCATCACCGTAATATCGACGCGCTGCTGGAATATGCGCGCCGTATCAAGGATCGCGAGGCATTGATCGTATTGGCCACCGATGAGCATGCGATGGAGGAGCGGCATATCACCACGATCCGTCGTATTACCCGCACCCATCCGATGGTGCTGATCGATGTGGCGACGATGAATCCGTTCAAGGCCGTCTCATCCCGCCACGCTCCCACCGACGGCTTGAGTGCACGGCGTGTGCCGGCATTCCTGCGCAACGCCAAGGCAGCGGCCGAGGTCGATACTCATCGCGCGTATATGGCCGCGGCTTTGGAACAGGAGCTCACCCGTGCCGGTTCCCATATCATTCGATCCGCATCCAGCGAATCCATGTTCGATCGTTTCGTCGCCCTGGTGTCCCGGGCATTGGCCCGCACCACACGCAATAGACTGGGTACTGCACCCGAACTGGTCGGACTGACTTTGGCTGGTGATCTATGATGCACAGCATGTTCCCCATCATCCCGCTCGCCACTGATCCCGGCGATCTCAGGCCCGTGGAGTCGTTGGCCTTGACCACTCCCCTGGTGGTGGCCATCGTCGCATGCCTGTTGCTGGCGGTAGGTCTGATCGCGTTGATCATCATGCTGTCTCGCCCCGCACGCAAACCTCGGAACAGCGACCGCGCGCGTGGCGCTCATAGCAATGCCAGCTCCAAGGCCGAGTGGCGTGCCCGCATCGACGATGTGGTGGCCCGTCATGAATCCGGAGCACTGCCCCGGCATGAGGCTTTCGTCGAATTGTCCGTCATCGCCCGTGATTTCGCCGGTGCCGCATCAGGCAAGGAGCTTAGTTCCAGTACGCTGACCGATTTGGCGTACCTGAATCGCACGCCCGCGAATCGCCAAGGATTGGACGCATTGAAGCAGACCATTGGCGCGTTGTATCCACCGGAATTTGCCGATGATGCCCGCAACCGAATCGCCCAGACGACCAGCGTGCAGCAGGCCGCCGAGTGGGTGGCGAATCTGGTGGAAAGGTGGCGTTCATGATGCTGGCATGGCATTGGCCTTGGGCCGCTCTGGCCGGCGTCTTGGCGACGCTGGCGATTATCGTGCTGATTGTCGTGTTCGCCCGCCGTAACGCCGCCGACGACACCCCTGTATTCTCGATGGACGACGATCTCAATACCGAGCACGCTTCCCGCCTGTTCCGTCAATGGCGCGCTTTGGGCCGTCTCGCCATCAGCGTGCTGGTGCTTGCGCTGGCGCTGGCCATTGTGCTGGTGGCTCGCCCCAGCCAAGTGGATGCCGGTGACGAACGCGCTTCCAGCCGAGATATCGTCCTGTGTCTGGATGTGTCGGGGTCCACGCTCCCCTATGATCGCGAGGTCATCGACACCTATTTGGAACTGGTCAAGCATTTCAAGGGGGAACGTATCGGTTTGAGTATCTTCAACTCGACCTCACGCACGGTGTTCCCGCTGACCGACGACTACGAACTGGTCACCAAACAGTTGACCTCCGCCAGCAAGGCGCTGAAAGGCGTCGAGTCGCAGGATGACATCGATAAGATGTCCGATGCCGAATATCAGGACATCGCCAATTGGCTCGAAGGCACGCAGAACCGCAAGGACGCCACCTCCTTGATTGGCGACGGCGTGGTGTCTTGCGCGGCGATGCTCCCCGGTTTCGCTTATGGCGAAGCCAATCATGCGAATGCCGACCGTCAGCGTGCGGCATCCATCGTGCTGGCCACCGACAACGTCGTGTCGGGCAAGCCCACCTATTCGCTGACCGAAGCGTTGGATTTGACCCAGCAGACCAAAATCACCGTGGACGGCCTGTATTCCGGGCCGAAAGCCAGTGAATCGGACCAAACCACAACGGATATGAAGTCCGCGATCGAGTCGCATGGAGGCATCTTCCTCACCCAATCGAATGGCGCGTCGATAGATGAGCTGGTACGGGATATTCAGTCGCGTAGAGATACGGATGTGGAGAACAAGGCGAAATCCTCGATGGTGGACGCTCCCGGTCTGTGGACGCTTGCTCTGGCCGTGATACTCATTATTTGGATCGTATGTGCATGGAGGTTGAGGCGATGAACGGATTCACCTTCTCCCCCGCCTTGGGCTGGGTCGCCGGCGGACTGCTGGCGGCCGGGCTCGCCGTACTGGCCATTCTCGAAATCGCATTATTTGTTCGTCGCCGTGCTTCCAGTGACGAGACCGCGTGGGCTTGCATACGACGTACGCTTATGCTGCTCATTGTCGCGGTGATGGTACTGACTCCCAGCGTGGTATCGTCTACCACCTCACAGGCCATCAATGCCACCGACGTCATTGTGGCGGTGGATACCACCGGGTCGATGGCGGTGGCCGACGCCACATACGGGTCCGAGAAGACCATTACCCGCATCGATGCCGCACGCCAGGCCGTGCATGATGTGACCGCCGCTTATCCGGACGCCAGTTTCGCGGCGTTACGGTTCGGTGCTTCGGGGACGCTTGATGTGCCGCTGACCCCGGATGCGCCGGCCATCGATAATTGGGCCAACACGTTGGCGGTGGAAGCCACATCCGTGTCGGCGGGCTCCAGTCTGGATGCTCCGATCGATCAATTGCTGCTGACCGTGAAGTCGATTCGTGAAGCGCACCCGGATGATGCGATTGTGCTGTACCTCATCACTGACGGCGAACAGACCTCGAATGTGACGCGTCGTACGTTCTCGTCACTGCGCCAGTATCTCAATGATGGGTTTACCGTGGGCGTCGGCTCGACCGAGGGCGGCAAGATTCCCGTCATCGCCGATGGCGTCAGTGCCGGCGATTCCAACACCACGGACCACTGGGTGGTCGACCCGGATACCGGCGAACCCGGCATCTCCAAGATGGATGAGAAGAACCTTAAAGACATTGCCGACGAGATCAGTGGCACGTATGTGGCCGTGAACGCTTCACAGACTTTGGCGGATTCGGTTTCGGCCAAGTCGTCGAAGCAGTGGCGCATGGCCACCACGGTCAGGGAACGCACACGCACCACGCCGGTGGTATGGCCGTTGGCCATTGCGTTGGCGATATTGCTTGCCATGGAAGTCGGTGCATGGATCGCAACCTCAAGGAGACTGCTGTGAGAAACAGTAACGAAATCCACGAGAACGACGGCTCGGCGAATACTCGGATGCGGGCGAAGTGTCCGCTTTGGGCACGTATCGTCCTGGCTTGTGGCGCCGTATTGCTGTTGCTGGTTGCCGGCGTGGCGGCAGTAAACCTGTCCGCTTCGATTACGTTCAATCAGGCCACCGCATCATTGAACGCCAATATCAAAGCGGCTCAGGACGAGTCCACGGATATCACCACGCTCAAGGCGCAACAGCAGCAGACCGACGCGCAATTCGACGAGGCCGGGCGAATGCGCACGCTTCTGTTGCCGCAAGTCAAGGACGCCATCGACACCAATGCTTCGATTTCTTCCGAGCTGACGAAGATCACCCTGAAACAGGCCGAGGCGCAGAACAGCGGTTCCGATTCCGGGCAAGCCCAGTCGGCACAGCAATCCGAGAATTCTTCATCCAATGCCAAAAAGGGCGGCGCGTTGACCGACGAACAGAAGAAGCAGGTCGAGGAGCTGATGAAGGCCAATCAGCAATCCACCGATACCCAGTCGAACACCACCCAATCCGAGCAGAAAGCGACGCAGAACAAGGGTACCGGGGCTACCAAGCCGTGGTAAGCAGTCGTTCACAGTTGTTCTTTTTTCTCACACCCTCACGGGTCATGGCTTTATCGCGGCTGTTTCCCGGTTTCGGCTGTCGGCTTTGGCATTTATCCAATTTTCGATAGGCCATGGCTGATCCAAGGTATGTCCAAACAGGCTATTTGTGGATAATCGTTACGACTATGCACAACACTTGGGGATAACTTCACCCAAAATCGGCAAGCTAGAACCACATTGGTCGTTCCGGCTGGACAAGCATGAGTCTTGTCCTTTTAGCTGGATATATGAATACCTACACCAGCAACCCAGCACCCATCGATCCCACCGGCGGCTTTGCCGGCAATACGGTGACGCCGTTCGATTACGGCACTTGCCCTTGCCATGCGGCGGTACAGCGTAGTCGCGACCTCGTGTCCGTCCAGCGTGCGGCCACACTGGCGCAATCGGACCAGACGGCGGTGGCCGTGAACCGCTCCAGCAACATCGTGTGGACCGGTAAAGCCGCCGATCTATTCCGATCGCGGCTCAGTCGCACCGCACAGTATTCGGCCAGTCTCGCGCAAGACATGGAGACCACCCACCGATTGGCTTGGGGGTCGTCATGAGCGAGCACGATTACTGGCAAGTGGAATCGTCCGTTTACGGCGGAGGGGGATATGCGCCAGCCACTCTTGAAGAATATGCCGCCATAGCCAAGGCTCTCGATGACGAGGCGGCAGGATTTGCGGCCATAGCCACGGCTTGGGAATCGGCCGCATTACAGTTGCAGTCACATCGGCATAGTGCGCCGATGTGCGTCACCTTGCAGTCGGGCGATCCGAGCGCCGTTGTTCCCGGCCATGTCACTGCACCATATGCCGCGCTGGGCAATCGGTGTTATGACCATGCAACGGCATGTCAGCGGTTGAGCGATGATCTGCGTGGCGCGGCCGATCTGCTGATTCGCGCACACTCTCTGTATTCTCAGGCGGAGATGACGGCTCGGCGCATGTTTACCGAATTATTGCAGGCCGGCACACAGGCCAAACCGGGATATGCCGCGGCGGGTGTTGCCGCTGTGGCGGCGGGCGGCTTTCTGGCCGGCTGGACTATTGACGGCAAACCGAACCCGGCATGGATGTCCACGTTCACCTATCCGTTCCAGGAAGGAGTGCTTAGCGGCGCGGGCGGAATCATTGGCGGCGTACCTATCGGCAAGAGCATTGCGCACACCGATGAGGTCAACAAGGCTGCGGGGAAAATCGCCAATTTCTCCGGCCCGGCGAAAGACGTCGTCCAAGGCAATCATCTGGACGTGCGCGAGGTGCAGGCGAATGCCGACGTTGTCCGCGCAAGCGGATCGGTGGCCGAGTCAATGGAGAATCTGCGCAGGCTCGCCGAAGAGCGGCTCGGCAAAATCGAGCTGAACAGCGGACTCGAATATGGGACCATCGCCATTCAACGCTATGAACGATCTGATGGAACCAACTCCTGGCTGGTCACCATCCCGGGTACCGATGGACAGCCTGACTCACCATTCGGCTGGGCGCAGAACGTGGAACTGATGAGCGCCGATCAGGAGCGCCGCAGGAAAGCGGACAGCGCTCGCACGGTTGCCGAGGCGATGCGTCAGGCTGGTATCGGCAAGGACGAGCCCGTGGCGCTGATCGGCCATTCCCAGGGTGGTATCGTTGCCGCCACGCTTGCCTCGGATTGGGCGGAGGAATATACCATCGAGCATGTGGTGACAGCCGGATCGCCGGTGGCCAATCATCCGATTCCGCAACGCACGTGGGTCACCAGCGTGGAAATCGATGATGAACTGGTCGCCGCACTGGATGGTGCCGCCAACCCGGTCACCGATAACTGGCTCACCGTACAAGGGCATGTATCGCCCGCGCCCGCGGCAACACCATCCACAGTGCATTCGGACGGCTCATGCACTCCCGGCGCAACGCCCATCACCGGCCTGACCCCATATGACGCCGCACCCGTGGCTGGTTCGACCAACGGCAGGGAGTTGTCGCATTGGCTCAAATACCATCAGGCCGCTTATCAGAACGCCACCGCCCTCGGCTCCCCCGCCGTGCAGCGCCACGAAGCGCATTTTCAGGAAGTCATCAACGGAGAACTCAAGGAAACCCGCTATTACCAAGGCCGCATGACCCAGTCCACAACCATTGCTCCCGGCGAGCGCACCACCGAGTTCAGCACGTTCGGCGGTTAAAAGTAAATACCACACTTGACAGAGTTGTCAAGAAAGGAGTTAACAATATAATGACGAGTAGGAGATGGCTCATCAAACTGATGAAGCAAGCGGCGAAACGCAAGAATATTACGTTTGAGAGTATCAGGCAAAGAGGGAGTCATGAGATATTCCAACTCGATGGACTCATGATTCCCATCCCACGCCATAACGAAATCGACAACGACCTCGCGAACATCATTTGTAAGGAAGCAGAAGCCAAACTCGGGAAAGGCTGGTATCAGCAGTGAAAACATATCAGGTCATCGTTCGTCCTGGCGAAAAATACTGGATTCTTGAGATTCCCGGTATCGGTTTCACGCAGGCAAGAACAACAGCAGAGATTGAAAGTATGGCACGCGACCTTATCACCGTCATGACGCAAGATGCTGATTTCGCACTCACCATAGAGACAAAACTGCCGCAATCCGTACAAGAGCACCTTGATGAAGCTCGGCGACTGCGCAAGGAAGAAGCGGAATGCAGATCGAACGCAGCGCGGGAAACTCGCGCCGCGGCACAAGAACTACATGGCATGGGTCTCGCCCTACAGCAAATAGGCGATATACTCGGGGTCTCACGGCAACGGGCACATCAACTTGTCAATGCTGTCAATGCTTAGCATCAATCGGCTACCCCACAATGCAATCACCGCAGAGACGCGGCTAGCGCCACTTTCCCGGGATTGTTGCGCCAGCATGCCCGACCCCCCTCTATCAGCGCAACATTCCCGGGAGAGTGGCGCGCAAAGAGTGTCAGGCGCGTCGCTCGATGAGTGCGCGGCCGGATGCGAGGCGGTCGAGCACACCGGTTTTGGCGATGGCCAGCATCAGATACCAGGCCATCACGCCGCTGATAAGCACGCCGCCGGTGACCTCGGAAATCATGTGCACAATGCCACGCGGGCTGACGAATGACACACCCACGTAACGAAACAGCATCAGATATGTGCCGTATTCCAAGGCGACCAACGCACCGGATGCAATGGAAATCGGCAGATTGAACATACGGTAACGGGTCAAGGCGAACGGAATCTCAGCGAAAACACCTTGCAACAGCGCCGAGATAATCACGAAGCCCAAATCGAACTGGCTACCAATCACCGTTCCGATAAGGTTCACGTACAGCGCCGCTCCGGGTTTGCGCAGAATCAGCACCGCCAGCGTACCGGAGAAGTACCAGACGGCGTGCACGATGCTGGCGAAACCGGGCAGAATCGCGCCGAATACCGAAGAGATCGGCATGTACGCGAAGTTGAATCCCCAGAAGATCACGCCGCAGGCCGCACCCAGCGTGGCACCGACCGCGATATCCAACGGCTGCCATTTCAGTGACGATACGGCAATCGGACGTTTCGGAGGAGTATGAATGGTGGTTGCAGGCATGGTGATCTCCTAGCCTTAAAGGCCGCACACAGTAATCGAACCACGGGCGTTCCTTGACCTGTGCGGCTCGGGCGGGAACGCCGCACCACAGTATAGCCGCTCGGTTCACGGCTGGAAGTACCCTTGGAGGTTATGAAGCTTACCGATATTTCCCCCGCAATCGCATTGACCCCGCTCGACGGCCGTTATCACAAGGCCACCGCCCCGCTCGTCGAATACATGAGCGAACCTGCCCTGAACCGCGAACGCATGCGTGTCGAAGTCGAATGGATGATTCTTCTGGCCAACGGCTTTGAGGGCAACGGCAACCAGCCGATCGTTGACGGCGTCAAGCCGTTCACTGCCGAAGAGCAGGCCTTCCTGCGCGCCATTCCCGAGGACTTCGGCGCCGAAGGCATCAAGCAGCACGCCGCTCATGAGGCCATCACCCACCACGATGTGAAGGCCGTGGAGTACTACATCGATGATCAGATCGACAAGGCTCCGGCCGAGCTGACCAACATCAACGACGAGCTGAAGACCCTCGTGCACTTCGCCTGCACGTCCGAAGACATCAACAACCTCTCCATCGCCCGTTGCGTCAAGAACGCGATGGAAAACGTGTGGACCCCGGAGTTCAAGCGCATCATCGACTACCTCGCCGGCAAGGCCGAGGAATTCAAGGATATGCCGCTGCTCTCTCTCACCCACGGCCAGCCGGCCACGCCGACCACACTCGGCAAGGAGCTCGCCGTCTACGTCTACCGTCTGAACCGTCAGCTCAAGCACATCGAAAACCAGGAGTACCTGGGCAAGATCAACGGCGCGACCGGCACGTTCGGTGCCCACTTGGCCGCATGCCCGGATGTCGACTGGATCGCTGTCTCCCGCGAGTTCGTCACGAACCGCATGGGCCTGACCTGGAACCCGCTGACCACGCAGATCGAAAGCCACGACTGGCAGGCCGAGCTCTACTCGACCGTCTCCCACGCGAACCGCATCATGCACAACCTGTGCGTGGACGTGTGGATGTACATCTCCCGCGGCGTGTTCGCCCAGGTGCCGGTCAAGGGTGCCACTGGTTCCTCCACCATGCCGCACAAGGTCAACCCGATTCGTTTCGAGAACGCCGAAGCCAACTTCGAGATCAGCTGCTCGCTGCTCGACACCCTCTCCGCCACGCTGGTGGAATCCCGTTGGCAGCGCGATCTGACCGATTCGACCACCCAGCGCAACATCGGTTCCGCGCTCGGCTACTCCTTGCTCGCCCTGACCAACCTCATGGGTGGCCTTGAGTCCATCCACCCGAACACCCACGTCATCGAGCGTGAGCTGGATGAGAACTGGGAGGTGCTTGGCGAGCCGATCCAGACCGCCATGCGCGCCTGCGAGCTCAAGGGCCTGCCGGGCATGGATAAGCCGTACGAGAAGGTCAAGGAGCTTATGCGCGGCCACACCATCAACAAGGAACAGGTCGAGCAGTTCATCGACCAGCAGTCCTTCGACCCGGAAACCGCCGCTCGCTTGAAGGCTCTGACCCCCGCCACCTACACCGGTGTGGCCAGCCAGCTCGTCGCTTTCGGCCGCTGAGATAGGCGCGATGCGAGTCCCTCGAGCCCATCGCATCCACCACACTACTGCGCTGAGTCACAAACCAAACCGCAAACTGAACCGAACAAGGACAGGCGTCAGGTAACCATTTCATGACTACTGAACAGGAGCAGTCCACTACGGAAGATCGCCCGGACAAGGCGACCTCCTCCACTACCGACCGGCCGATCGCCTCTGGTGACGGCCGGTCGGCCAGTTTTGCTGTCAGCGGACCGGACAGCCCGGCAACCGACGACAGCAACGATTCCGGACCGTACATCGACGACATCGCTCCGCGCCGCACGCGCGACTTCGGCGATCTGACCCGGGCCGGTCTGTCGCTGTTGATGGCCGCCGTGGTCATGGTGTTCGCCGTGTA
>ERZ791909.2684-NODE-2684-length-10386-cov-10.724712_pt1 | contig 10386 bp, 18 predicted proteins | sample MGYA00510143_ERZ791909 | MGnify/ENA primary metagenome ERZ791909 (study PRJEB30046, sample SAMN00792093) | human gut metagenome | study: EMG produced TPA metagenomics assembly of the A metagenome-wide association study of gut microbiota in type 2... | reverse complement strand
CGAGAAGTGGTTCGAGTGGCCGCTTACGCCGGCCAGCGCCGGCATGACGGCCGCCGAGCTGATCGGCGAACTGTACGAGACCATCAGCGCGCTCAACCGCGACCGTGGCTGGAACCTCACCATGGTCGCGCCGGCACGCTTCGGCGAGATTGTCATCGACCGCGAGGCCGGATGCCTGCGTGCGAAATGCGCGTGGAAGGCCAAGGATCCAAGCCAGCTCGGTCCGGAACCCGCCGGATACGTGAAGGGAGCCTGACATGGCCATTGGAGAGACCGTCATCACCATCGTCGGCAACCTCACCGCAGATCCGGAACTGAGGACCACCGGCCAGGGCGCGCAGGTCGCCAGCTTCACCATCGCCAACACGCCACGCCAGTACAACCGGCAGACCGGACAGTACGAGGACGGAGACGCGCTCTTCCTCCGCTGTTCGGCATGGAACGACCTCGCCCAGCATTGCGTGCGGTCATTGGTCAAGGGCATGCGGGTTATCGCCCAAGGCAGGCTCAAGCAGCACTCGTATCAGGCGCAGGACGGCACCAATCGGACCGTCGTGGAGCTGCAAGTGGACGAAATCGGGCCATCGCTGCGGTACGCGACGGCGGAGGTCGCCCGCATCAGCCGCCAGGGCGGTCCCGTCTACGGCAACCCCGCATCGACGCAGCCGACCGTCAACACCGGAGCGGGTGGCTGGAGCCAACAGCCGGCCCAGTCCACGCAACCGGCCGCACCTGCCGATGATCCGTGGGGCGCTCCGTCGGACGACCAGTCATCATTCGGAGGTTTCGGCAAACCCGATCCGGAATTCTAAGGAGCAGCAATGAAAGCCAGCGAACAACAGGCGCTCATCCCGCAGGAAGCGACACCTGACACGCTCATCGACCTCATCGGCAAGACGCAGCAGGTCACCAAGGCCGCGGCCGTCGTGCTCAAGGCATGCCGCAACGTCATGGACACCAAAAACAAGCAGGAGCACATCGACAAGTGGGGCGGCATCCACGCCATCACCGAAGCCGTGTACGACTGCGCAGACCTCGCTCAGCGCATCCTCGACGCCGGCCTGGCCATGGAGAACATGTGCGCGAAGCCGGCCACGTCACGGCAGATGATCCTCATCGACGACCTGCGCCGCAGTCTCGACATGGACGATGGCGACGTGGAGGCGACCGTCGATCCGGACACCGGCGAGATCGACTGAACCACAGGAAGGAGAAGAAGAGATGTGGTTCATCATCGACGACCAGATGGCCGACGACAGGCGCATCCGCCGCCTGCCTCTCGCCACCGTGGGACTGTGGGTCAAACTCTGCGTCATCCACTCCAAGGGCATCTCGATGCAGGCCAAGGACCCGGCCGCGTATCCAGGATACTTCGACAAGCTCGACCTCAAGGACGCCGGCGGCACCATGAAACAACTCCAGCAGCTCATCGACATGGGGCTCATGGAGGAGCGCGGCGGCGGCTGGAGGCCCGTCTACGCCGAAGGCATCTGCAAGGAACCCAAGACGCTCACCGAGGAACAGCGCGAGGCCCGGCGCAAAGCCGGAAGCAAGGGCGGACGGCGTAAGGCCGCCAACCAAAAGGCCAAGCAACCGTCTAGCAACTTGCTAGCAAACAGCCAAGCGAACGGAGAGCAAAACAGTAGCGAGACAGGTAGCGAAACGTCTAGCAACTTGCTAGAGGACAGCCAAGCAAAAACATGGCATAAAACCGATACCTATACCGATATACCCTCTCCGACCCCTCCCGCCAGCACCTCGAAGCAAACCGATACGCCGGACGCCGGCTTCGACCGTTTCGCCGAAGCCTATCCCGGATCCGTCGGCGCGAAAGGCCGCAAGACCGAAGTCGAAGCCAGAGCCCTGTACGCGGCCATCGCCGGAAACCCCGTCGAACTCGGCCGACTCCAGACCGCGCTCCGCCGCTACAAGCACGCCGTCAACGACGGTCAAATCCGCACCGGCCACATCCCACGGCTCAACACATGGCTCCGCGACCAATGGGAGACCTGGGCTCCCGAGCCGATCTCGCCGCCGCCAAGCCACAAGCACACCTGGAACTGCGAACACGTCCATCGGCTCATGGATCCGCACGAGGACGAATACGACCACACCGGAAGCCTCCGCAACGGCAACCCAAGCGAATGGTGGAAGGCATGCCAGGCGTGCGCAGACGAACTCAACAACCAAGAAACCAGCAAGGAGAAGCAATGAGCAACTACCAAAGCAACGAAATCAAGCTCATCAACCCGAGCCTGATCGACCCACACCCCGACAATCCGCGCAAAAACATCGGCGACGTGACCGACCTCACCGCCAGCATCAAAACCAACGGACTCCTCACGCCCCTCAGCGTCGTACCCAACGGCGAGCGCTACATGGTCATCGCCGGTCATCGTCGCCTTGCGGCGTGCAAGCAGGCGGGGAGCGGAGCCGTCCCATGCTTCGTGCTTGACCTCGACCCGTTGCAGCAGTTGGAGGCCATGATCACCGAAAACTGCCAGCGCGAACAGCTCACCGTCCTCGAGGAGGCCGACGCCATCCAGGGCATGCTTGATCTGGGGGCCACCACCGCCGCCGTCGCGCACAGGCTCGGCCGAAGCAGCGACTACGTGCGTGACCGCGCCAAAGCCGCCAGCATCAAGACCGAAGTCAGAGCATCCCGCGACGATTTCAGCCAGCTCACCATCGGCCAGCTCGTGGCCATAGCACGATACGACGGCCAGCCGGACAGGCAGAAGAAGCTCGCGCAGGCTGCCGGCACCTCGAACTTCGACTACATCCTCCGCAACATCGAACGCGACGACCGCGACCGGCAATGGATCGAATCGGTCGCCGCGCTCCTCAAGAACGCCGACGGCATAAACCTCATCCCCGACCCCGAAAAGCCCTACAGCGACCCGGAATGGCGATACGCCGGCTGCATGTTCCCATCCACCGGCACCCCCGAAGAAATCATCGAGAAGATCCGCGAACAGAACCCCGCAGCCGTATCCATCCACACGGTCTCGCAGCAGGTCTACCTCTGGACCCGCCGCGACAAGACCGCCGACGCCGAAAAGGAAGCCCGACGCGCCGCCGAACAAGCCGAACGCGACGCCCGCCGGCACGCGCTCGAGAAATACGCCGCCGCATCCGCAGACAAGCGCATGGCATGGCTCCACGCCAACCTCCACGCCATCAAACGCGCCCAGCTCATCGAAACCACGGCCCGGCTCGGACTCCTGCAGATCATCGACCCATTCCCAGGCGGCCTCGTCGACGCCCTCACCAGCTGGAACGACCACACCGGAAGCCGCGAGGAATACGAGAAGATCACCGGCATCACAGCCGAAGACGCCCCGACAGCCGCGCGCATCAGCCTGCAGACCGACGACTGGCCAATGGAAGCCGTGACCATCCTCGCCGCTCGCATCGAATGGTTCATCGACCCAACCGACTGGACCACCGTCAACGACACCAGCAGACGCATCCCCGGCTACTACCAGATCCTCCAAGACCTCGGCTACACGCCCGCCGACGACGAGACCAGCCACCTCGACCAGCTCATCGCCGCCATCACCGAAGCCGACTCCGACGAAAACGAAGAAGACGAGGAGAACAACCAATGACCATGAAACAACTCGAAAGACTTGCCCAACTCCTCACCGACACCGCCCAGACCGCCAGCACAATCGAACTGCGAGCGCTCGCCGGTGGCAGGGCGGATGACGGCATCGTGGCGATGGCGGCGGGGTTGAGGGCCGACTGCACTTCTTGTTTGGTGCTGGTCGACGGTCTGATGCAGGAAGGGGTGCGTTGTGAGTGAGTTCGATGATTCGAAGCGTGCCGCTTTGGAGCGTCAGGGATGGCATTGTCTGCGTTGCGGGACGAACATCCATGACCCGTCTCGCTGGCCCGGACGCTCCGGCCATCACCGTCAACTGCGGCGGGCGGCGGATCCGGATGTGAGGCACAGTCCGGCCAACATCGTCGAGCTGTGCGGTTCGGGCACGACCGGCTGCCATGGGTGGGTCCACCAGCATGTGAAGGAGGCCGAACGCCTCGGGCTGATAGTCCCGCTCGGCATAGATCCTCTCTCCACCCCAGTGCGCGACTGGCAGGGGAGATGGCTCTGGCTCAACCAGGACGGCACGGCCACGCCATTGACCATGCGCGAAACATTGACAATTCAAACGGAAGGAATGACAAATGCACGAGAATAACGGCAAACCGGAGGCGCTGCTGTGGATCGACTTTGAGACCACAGGCGTGGACAGGCGCAAAAGCCTGCCATTGGAGATCGGTATGGAATGTACCGACATGCTGGGCGAACAAAAGTTCGGATCATTGTCCCGCATCATCCGCCCGGACAGACTCGACCTCCTGTCCATGAGCCCCGTCGCCTTCTCCATGCACACCGACAACGGCCTGCTGTTCGAACTCATGGGAGGCTCCGTGCGCAATGACAGCATGGTCGTCGTGGCCAACGCCGTGGAGGAATTCCTTGACTCGCTCTCCCAGCGCTTCTCCCTCGTCCCCGCGGGGACCAACGTGGACTTCGACCTTGACTTCCTCCGCCGACTCAACCTCAACCCTGACGCGTGGCTCACCTACCGCAAATACGACATGGCCACCATCCGCCGACTCGTCACCGTGCTCGGCGCCCCGGATCCATACCAGGGCGACAGCGGCCCGCACCGGGTGAAATCCTGCATCGCACGCGACATCAAAGACTACAAGGCCATGCTCGAGACACTCGCCGTCAAGACGGGAGACCACAAGTGAGAAAGACCATCAGCCACCTCGCCGACCGGCTCGGAGACGCCATGGCCACGCTGTTCACCCTCCTCGCGCTGCTGCTCATCCCGCACGCCGTCATCAGGGCGATCATCGGACAGGCGCTCCACCAGTGGACACCAATCACGTGGCTCGCCATCCACACCGCACTGACCATCGCGGCGCTCGCCACCAGCCTCGCCAGCTATGCGATCGCCGCACTGCTCGCACCGCCAAGACCGGAGACCTACCAATGACCGAAGACCAGCAAGACCAGCTCGTCATCAGCCTCGACACGCAATACGCCGTCGCGCACGCCATCTACAACCGATTCCACGCCAACGGCCACCGCAAACACCTCACGTGGGAAAACCTCGACGACGACGGCCGCGAACCATGGCGCCTGATAGCCAAGGACGCGATCACCGAGATGCTGGCCAGCCCGGAGATCGGAGGAACGGCATGAGCCACATCGCGATAATCCTCCTGGCGCTCGCCTTCCTGATCGGCTGGATGGGTGGCCGGGAATGAGCATCATCGTCCCATTGCACAAGTGGCGGTCGGCCGACCCGGCCATCCTGATCGGCCGCCGCTGCATCGCCCGCACCGACGACGACGTCGTCATCGACGGCCGGCTCGAACTCATCCGCCGGCCGGACGGCACCGCCACCCTCCGCTTCCAAGGCATCGGAAACGACATCATCGACCATGATCCGAACACATGTTCCAACGGCATGAGCGGCCTCGCCATCTACGGAAAGGACTGAACAATGAGAAACACCATCTGCGCCACACTCACCGCCATAACCCTCGTACTCTGCGCCGCGCTCGCGGGATGCGGCAGTGCGTCCAAGACGTCGGCCCCGGCCCACGCCATCGCCGCCACCGGCACCACATGCTCCAAAAGGTCCGGCGACGGCATCAAGGAATGCATCGTCACACTGTCCGACACGAGGCAAGTGGACTGCGTCGTTTACTTGGGCTACGAGGAGGCCGGCCTGTCATGCGACTGGAGCCATGTGAGCGGTGCAGACAAGGAGCCACAGTGAAAATCTGGTCGCAATGCGGCGCCGTATGTATCGCACCAGAGGACGACGAGGAACGGCAGGCGTGCGAAATCGCCGTCAACGCCCTGCTCAGATGGTCGGCGGAACACGACAAGGAAAAGGAACAACAATGAAAGACAGTGAAGCAGACATCGCCATCGGCGTGCTCAACAAACTCATCGACCAGGAACTCGAAGCCGTCCGCGCCGCGACAAGGGACGGCAATACCCCCTTCGGCACCTACGCCCAGACCCGACATCATGCCTTCCTCTACGCCAGGGACGAGATCAGGAAGGCGCTCGCCGCAGCCGTGGATGAAAGGGGTGCGGGGAATCCGTTCCTGCCGCAGCGTGACGAGCTGGTCACGCAGGATATGCACACCTGCGATTTGTGCGGCCGGTGGTGTTCAAGTCCCGTCTATTCCATAGGCCTCATCTACGGCGGCCAGGCGAAGACATTCACCGAGGTGTGCGCCGACTGCATGTGGCGTCTCAAATTCCAGCCGGTCAAAACCATCCCACTGGACAGCTACCGTCTTTTCGAGCAGTGGCTTCTATCTCGATCAGAAGCTGAAGAAGAAACAAGAGGACGTTATGATCGGTGAAAGCCAGCTTGACTTCGAAACCCAATACCTTCAAGGCGAATCCATCACGGTCTCCACAGACAAGACCATCACGCAGATCGCCTCCGACGCCTACGTGCAGGGCTTCATCGCAGGACGACTCAAACCACCGACCGAAATCGAAATAGACGCCGCCCTACGCTACCTCAACAACAACGCGCTTATAAGACAGGACATCACCCACATAACAGTCAAAAACGCGCTCGCCGACATGTGCCGGGAAATGAGATACGCCTTGACGAAAAGCACCACCAACTGAAAGGAAACACGACAAATGAGCGAGGAAACACTCGACCCGCCACTGCCGCCGATCGACGCGCGCGCCGAAGCCGTCGCCGAACGCCTGTTCGGACTCAAATTTGCACTCCGCAAGGACGATCCGAAACACATCCACGACGAATGGGAGCATGCGGCCGACTGGATCCACGACGGATACCTGCGCCAAGCCATCGAAGTGCTCGCCACCGCCGACCAAGCGCAACCCGCGAGCGCCGACGGATCCGATTATGAGGAGCGGATGCGCGTCGAATACCGTGAGTTGACCGCCCGCGCCGGCAGGCTCAGGGACATGCTGCAGCGGTATGCGTATGGCACGCTTGACTTCGAGCCCGTCTGTCCGATCAGCCTGTTGAGCAGGCAGCTTGATGTCATGGATGAATACGCCAATCTGCTCCGCCATAGAGCCAAGATCGAACACGTCCACCTCGAAAAACAGGACTCCGCCACCGAATAAACAAAGAACCCGACCTTCCGGCCGGGCTCTGGCATTACCACAAACCAGACTACCACGCCGGAGGGAATCGAACAAATGCACGAACCGACCAACGAATCCCAACCAACCACCACCAACACCACAACAAACACCAGCCAAACAACACCAGCGCTCGCCGGTGTGTGCCTCGTCTGCGGCGGAGAATGCGCTGTCGGCGACACCATGTGCGCGAGATGCGATGGGCTGATGCGCGGCTGGCTGCGGGAATATCCATCATGGTTGGATTCGCTGCATGAGTTCCTGGACTCTACCGCGCACTACGGAGGCCGCCAGCCTGGACGCGTCAACCTTCCAGCCGCGCCGACGCCAATCCGATTGCCGGTGCTCGACCACATGCAGGACATCGAGGATGCCGCAATCGCACTCTGGCGCCGGTTGTACGCTCCGCCCGCCATGCCTTGGGCGACCTATGGCGTGCATCCGCCGCTGGTGGACATGCTGCGTGTCTGCGCCGGCAGTCCTCGACTGCGCCGCATGCCTGACATCGCCGACTTCTACCATGAGTGGGAGTCGATGGTCCGAAAGACGCTGGACATCATCGACGTGCCGCCTTCCAAGCACGGCATCGGAAGATGCCCGAACCCATTGTGCGGTGTCGAACTGTCGGCGCCCATCGACGCGGTCGAGGTCACCTGCCCCGTATGCGGCGGCACTTACCGCGTGGTGGACGTGCGGCTCGGCTTCCTGAAGGAGTGCATCGCATCCGGCAAAGCGTTCACGGCAGGGGAATGCGCCGAACTCCTGCGCGAATGCGGGTTCCAATGCGGCGTGAACACGATCTACTCGTGGCGCAGTCGTGGCAGGATCCAACCAGCCGGCAAGAACGGGAAGGGACAGCCGCTCTACCGTCTCGCCGACGTGCACAGGCAGCTTTCCCGACGCGACTCGATTTGACGTTTCTCGAAGTGCAAGGCATAATTGCCAGTGGATTAGAGGGTTCAAACCGAGGTGACTTGGTTTGAACCCTTTTCTCATATCCACCTTGGATTCTCCTAACTCCTTGGGCTACGTAACACCGTCCTGTCCGAACGGCATATCGGACACGCTCCGCCCACTCACGTCAGAGTGGGCATACACTAACAGTGGCAGGCAAGCCAATCCCGCGCTTACGTGATGCGGTGATGCTCAAACCGCCTGTCCATGCCTTCGTAGGAATCAGTGGCAGATCACACCGGTCGCAGATCTTCGGATCCTCTTCCTTGCGGCCGCGTGTATGCGCGGGTTCGAATCCCGCCGAAGGCGCTCCATGAATAATCTCGGGAGGGGATATCCGCAGATGACGGGATCCCTAGTCGACACGTGGTCGGCCATGCTAGGACTTCATACGAAGGAATGACCATGAGCAAGCGACGCAACGAGCGGGTCAGCAACGGATACCGGCGGCGCATGCTCAGGCAAAGAGTGCTGGCCGCATACGATGTGTGCGCCATCTGCGGCAAGCCAGTCGACAAGACATTGAAGACACCACATCCGATGAGCGCCGAAGTAGACGAACTCATACCGGTCTCACGGGGCGGTGATCCATACAGCTTCACTAACTGCAGGCTCACGCACCGCATCTGCAACAGGATGAAGAGCGACAAGACAGACGAACACGCACGAGCGCTGCTGGCTGGCAGACAGGAAGTGAAATCAAGCTCGATGCCGTTCAAAACGTTCGGCATCTGACCCGATACCAGGGCAGGGTACCCGGTCATACCCCCTTGGGGTAGCCTCGGGTGCAGTGCCGATATCCCTCCCGGAATGCAAACGTCGGAAACAGGGAAAACAACGAAAGGTCGGAAAGCGAGGGAAGCGCCGATGAAGTGCGAACTCTGCGGCAAGGAATTCCAGCCATCCGGCCACGGGAGGCCTCAGAAGTACTGTTCCAAATCCTGCCGTCAGAAAGCGGATTATCGTCGGAAAAAGAACAATCCCGCTCAGGCGAGGAAGAGCAAACCTGTTGAGGCGAAGAGAAAACCGGAGCGGGAACTCGACAGACGGAACTTCGAACGGATGATGGACGGCTCCCATGAGGACACGCTCCGCGAAATCGTCGGCAGACTGCGCGAGGCTCTGCATGACCCCTCGACGCCGGCCAGCGCGTTGCCGTCGATCAGCAGCAAGCTCGCCGAATTCGACGAACGGATGCGCATGGCCGAGGAATCCGGCAGCCTGTTCGATGCGAATGATGACGTGACGGAGGTGGCGGAGGATGTCGGAGCGTCGATTGTCTGAGATCGCCCAACGGCTCGTGCAGCCGGAAGACGTCACGTCGAGCGACTTCAACCTGATCAACAACGCGGCGGCCAAGGCCGGAATCCACTACGACCTGTGGCAGAAGGGCTTCCTCTACCTGCTGTTCGCCAAACGCGCGGACAGCAAATACGCCTGTGGCTCCGGTGGGGCGGTACTGTCCAGCTGCAGGCAGATCGGCAAGACGTTCACGGTCGGCACCGCGATGTTCATCCTGTGCGCCGGACGCGCCGGGACACTGGTCATCTGGACCGCGCACCACACGCGCACCTCCGACGAGACGTTCGCCGACATGTGCGACCTGACACGCAATCCGAAACTGTCCAGGTACGTGCGGAACGTGCGTCGAGCGAACGGCCAGCAGGAGATCCGTTTCACCAACGGCAGCCGCATCATGTTCGGCGCCCGCGAGAACGGTTTCGGCCGAGGACTGCACTCCGCAGACATCGAGGTGTTCGACGAGGCTCAAATCCTCACCATCAAGGCTTTGGACAACCTGATTCCGATCGTGAACACGAGTCCGAACCCGTTGATCGTGTTCATGGGCAACCCGCCGAAGCCGGGCGACCAGTGCGAGGCGTTCGAGGAGAAACGTTCCACCGCGTTGTCCGGCAAGTCGGACGACATGCTCTACGTGGAGCTCGGCGCGGACCGAGACTGCGATCCGGACGACCGGAACGCGTGGGCGAAAGCGAACCCGTCGTATCCGAAACGCACCAGCGAGCAGGCGATACTGCGCATGCGCAATCTCCTCGCCGATGATTCGTTCCGCCGTGAGGCGCTCGGCATCTGGGATGAGACCGCCACCGCGTACGCCATCAGCCCCGACCTGTGGAAGGCCGCCGAGACCGACGACGTGCCCGAAGGCGGCACGGTGAGCTTCGGCATCGACATGCCGCCCGACAGGAGCGTGCTGACCATCGGCGCCGCATTGCGGTACGAGGACGGGTCGG
>ERZ791909.2683-NODE-2683-length-10387-cov-2.174894_pt1 | contig 10387 bp, 13 predicted proteins | sample MGYA00510143_ERZ791909 | MGnify/ENA primary metagenome ERZ791909 (study PRJEB30046, sample SAMN00792093) | human gut metagenome | study: EMG produced TPA metagenomics assembly of the A metagenome-wide association study of gut microbiota in type 2... | reverse complement strand
ATTTCAGCTTGCTGCAGGATATCTTTACACTTTTCTTCCTGCTTTGATTCTGTCTGTTACAGGCGCGATTCTCGGAACTATGGTGAGCTTTTACCTGGCTCGCTTTTTAGGAAGCGATTTCGTACATTTGTTCTTTGGTCGAGAAAAAACTCTGGAATATGTTGAAAAGCTCAATTCAAAAAAAGCATATATGGCCGTATTCCTTATATATCTCATACCGGGAATACCAAAGGATGTTGTCAGCTATGCCGCAGGAATTTCAGAAATGAAATTTAAAGCTTTTCTCATACTTTCAGTAATAGGAAGGCTACCCGGTATGATGGGAAGCATAATGATAGGCAGTATGTGGCATAAGCAGGAATATTTCGGCATGATTGCATTATGTGTGCTGGCAGTTGCGGCTTTTGTTACCTGTATAATCTTCCGAAAAAAAATAAACGGCTTGCTGGACAAAATATATAATAAAATTACCAGCTAAAATCTATATTGATTCTGTGGCGGTTCAGAAACATGCTTGATTTCGGAACCGCTGTTTTTTTGTTTATTTATCGAACATTTGTTCATTTTTATGTTGACATCGAACGCACATTCTGTTATATTATAGAAAAGAACAAACGTTTGGAAGGGGTGTGAGCCTGATGACAAAGAAATTCAGAATAACAAGCAGAATAAGATTTACAATATTCGTCGTACTCGTAATTGTATTATTCACCACAGCAGTAAACTTTGCTTTAGGTTTTAACGTTGCAGACAGTTCTACAATTCCGGAATATATTCAAATTGAAGTTGAGCCCGGTGATACTCTTTGGTCGATTGCCGGCAGCTACATGTCGGAGAACTCAGATATCAGAGAGTGTGTTTACCAATTGTGCAGGATAAATAACATTACAGCCGCTGATCTTCAGGCAGGCATGACAATTCAGGTCCCGATTAACTAATTCAATGAAGAAACGGTTGATTTGACATCTCAGTCATTTCGCCGTTTCTTCGCACAAATTCAGGTGGTATAAATCCTTGACCGTATATAAAAAAATCGTTTAAAACGCAAAATAGAACCTCGTTTTTTTCAGCATTGAAGTAAGCTTGCCACAATCTGCCACTTATGTTAGAATCAATCATGTAATATTTTGCATATAATCAAAAGGAGGCACATAATATGGATAGACAACAGTACAGATGTCCCAAATGCGGCAATACAGCTTATGAAAGCGATAGGTTCCAGGCAACAGGCGGAAATTTCGCAAAGCTGTTTGATGTACAGAACAAAAGGTTCACAACAATAACATGTACAATGTGCGGTTATACAGAATTATATAAAGCACCGGAAGACGGGACTATGGATATCTTAGATTTTCTGATTGGTTGATAACAAATTTAACATTATTATGTATAATCAAATGCATCAAAAAAGCCTCGAATACAAAGAGGCTTTTTCAAAAGGTGTTAACTATTCCCAAAATTATGATTTTAGGAATAGTTTTCCATGAGAGCAGGAATAGTATCCTACTCCTGTCGGCTTCTGTTTTCCATAGCTTTCTTATCAAGATAGCTTTGAAGTATTATAACAGCTGCCTGTTTATCAATTACTGTTTTTCTTTTTTTTCTGCTTAAGTCAGCTTCTATCAAAACTTTTTCTGCCATTACAGTTGTCAGCCTTTCATCCTGCCAGACTATCTCAATACCTTTAATTCCTGTACTTCTCATTTTATTTTCAAGCATTTTTCTGAATTCATAAACTTTTTCTGTCTGGATACTGTCACTTCCATCTAATTTTTTAGGAAGTCCCATGACAATTGTATCACATTCATATTCTTTGACTAAATCCAGTATCTTTCCCGTATCTTTTCTTATCCCTACCCTCTCCAGAGTCATAAGCCCCTGAGCGGTATATCCTAACGGATCCGATATTGCAATCCCTACGGTTTTATCTCCTATATCAAGCCCTATCTTTCTCATTTTTTCTCCTTTAAACAAATAATAGACCATGCCAAAAACGGCATGGTCATTATTATTTTAAAATCATATTACATATCAATATATGCCTTGAGCATCTCCGCAACCAATTCATCGCGATCAACACTTTTTATCAACGTTCTGGCATTGTTAAAACTGGTTATATATGACGGGTCTCCTGAAATAATGTATCCAACCAACTGATCTATCGGGTTGTAATCTTTTTCCTGAAGGCACTGATACACTTCTTTTACAATCTGTTTGTTAGTCTTTTGTGTTTTAAAAGAATCAAACATCTTGGTATTCTTATCCATACTTATTATATCCCTCTCTTTAATAAACCCACTGTACCTGTCTACCAAAATTATACTATGATAAAAGCTTTTGTGCAACATCAAAGGCATCTTTTATTTTTGAGGAATCCTTTGCACCTGCCTGTGCCATATCAGCTTTACCGCCTCCACCGCCTCCGCAGGCTGCAGCAATTTCTTTGATCATTTTACCGGCATGATATCCTTTTTCTACAACATCGTCAGTAAGTGACACAAGGAAAGTAACTTTCTGCCCGGACTTCGTTGCAAATACCATGCAGGTATTCTTTTCAGATGCTTTAATATCATCAGAAAGGTTCCTAAGATCATTTATAGATAAATCGTCAAACTCTTTTGTTATAAGTCTGATTCCGTTTATTACAGCCGCATCTGACATCAGCTTGCCAACTTCATCTCCCATGGCAGCCTTTTTTAGTTCATCTATCTCCTTTTTTGCTGTCTTCAGCTCATCGGAAACAGACTTTACTCTATCAGTAACATTATTTCTGCTGCATTTAAGTATTTCAGCTGCTCCCTCTAACTGTTTTTCAGCCTTTAATGCTTCAGAAAGAACTCCTGTTCCGGTAACAGCTTCTATTCTTCTTACTCCGGAAGCAATACCACTTTCAGATAGGATCTTGAAGGCACCGATTTCTCCGGTGTTCTTAACGTGAGTTCCTCCGCAAAGTTCTATTGACCAGTCTCCGGCATTGACAACTCTGACATTTTTTCCGTATTTTTCGCCAAAAAGAGCCATGGCTCCCATTTCCTGAGCTTTCTTCATAGACATTTCAGCAATATCAACAGGCAGAAACTCATCAATAGCATAATTGACCATTTTCTGTATTTCATCAAGCTGCTGTCTGCTTAAAGCCTCAAAATGGGTAAAATCAAATCTCAGCAGATTCTCATTTACAGATGAGCCTGCCTGCTGAACATGAGAACCAAGAATTTCTCTGAGCGCTCTCTGCAGAAGATGTGTGGCGGTATGGTTTCTGGCAGTTCTGTTTCTTCTTGATACGCATACATTGGAGTATACCGCATCATTTACACAAACCTTTCCCTCTTTTACCTTGCAGGAATGGAATATTATTCCGTCCTTCTTTTCCACAGCATCTACAGAAATGGAAATGTCCGGAGTTAACATAACACCTGTATCGTAAAGCTGTCCTCCGCCTGTTGGATAGAACGGTGTTTCATCAAGCACAATTTTAACTTCATCACCGGCAGAAGCGCTTTCAGAAAGCTTTCCTTCCTTTATAATGGCTTGAATCTTACATTTGTGCTGTAGAGTCTCATATCCGACAAAAACTGTTTCAGGAAGGCTTATTTCGTACTCTGCTTCTTTCCACGCCTCATCCTCAGTTGACTTACGGCTTGAACGTGCCAGTTCCTTCTGTTTTTTCATATTTTCTGCAAAACCTTCAGTGTCTGCAGACATTCCGTTTTCAGCCAGTATTTCTTCTGTAAGTTCCAGAGGAAATCCGTAAGTATCATAAAGCTTAAATGCCTTTTCGCCATCCAGAACAGTTTTTCCCTGGGTTTTCAGCTCTTTAACATAGTCCTCGATTATTGCTTCTCCCTGATCTATGGTGGCTGCAAACTTATCCTCCTCCACAGAAATCACCTTTTGAATATATTCTTTTTTCTCTACAAGTTCAGGATATGCTTCTCCGGAGACATCTATAACCTTTTCGGACAAATTCTTAAGAAAGTTTCCCTTTATTCCCAAGATTCTGCCATGTCTTGCCGCTCTTCTGATGAGCCTTCTGAGAACATATCCTCTTCCTTCATTGCTAGGCATTATGCCGTCAGCAATCATAAAGGTCATGGAACGCAGATGATCAGTTATTATTCTTATTGAAATATCGGTATCTGCCTGACCGTCTTTATATTCAATGCCACATTTTTCCACAACTCCATCCAGAATGTGGCGAATAGTGTCTATATCAAAAATAGAGTCAACACCCTGCATAATGCAGGCCATTCTCTCAAGGCCCATTCCCGTGTCAATATTAGGATGCTCCAGGTTAGTATATGAGCCATCTTCTTCCTTTGAAAACTGAGTGAAAACATGATTCCAGAATTCAAGATACCTGTCGCAGTCACATCCCGGCTTGCAGTCAGGTTTTCCACAGCCGTATTCAGGTCCTCTGTCAAAATAAAGTTCTGAACATGGTCCGCAAGGACCCAGGCCTATTTCCCAGAAATTATCGTCTTTGCCAAGCCTTACAATACGTTCCTCTGGCATGCCAAGGCTCTTCCATATTTCAACAGCTTCATCGTCATCTTCGTAAACTGTGGCCCAGATTTTTTCAAAAGGCATATGAAGCCACTCTGTCATAAACTCAAGACCCCATGTAAGAGATTCTTTTTTGAAGTAATCTCCAAAGGAAAAGTTTCCCAGCATCTCAAAAAAAGTGCCATGTCTTGCTGTTATTCCGACATTGTCTATATCTCCCGTCCTGATGCATTTCTGACATGTAGTCATTCGCTTTGATGGCGGGGTTTCCACTCCTGCAAAATAATTTTTAAGCGGCGCCATGCCTGAGTTTATAATCAAAAGGCTTTTATCGTTTTTAGGAATGAGTGAAGCACTCTTTTCCGGATAATGACCTTTGCTTACATAAAATTCTCTGAATAAGCGTCTTATTTCATTTAAGCCTAACTTTTCCATATGTAAAATTCCTCCTAAACTAATAAAATATTTTATCATATCACAAGTAAAAAGTCTACGGAAAACCGTAGACTTATCTTACATTTGGTTTCTGAGATTCTTGGCCATTTCAGTTACATCCTGGCCTACATTCATCATCTCCTGTTTTACGCCTTGCATATCTTTGACTGTGTTCCTGGCATCGCGTTTAAGCTGCTGTTTTGCAGCAGGTTTCATTATTCCGTAAGCAACGGCAGCTGCCGTTCCGATGGCCGCCAGTGTAACCATTGTACCCGTTTTCTTCTGCATAATATCACTCCCTTCAGAAATTATTATCTGAAAAAAGTAGTCCCATTATGACTTGTATATAATAGAATTTTACTTAATAAATCCACCGCCAATTACTTTGTCGCCGTCATAAAAGACAATTGACTGTCCCGGCGTAACTGCCCTCTGAGGTTCAGAGAAAGTTGCTGTAATTTTTTTATTGTCAATCGTTAAAATCGCCTCGGAAGGAATGGCAGAGTATCTGATTTTTGCAGAAACTTTCTTCCCGTTCCAATAATCCGCGTCAGCAGCTGTAAAAATATAATCATCGCATATGACTTTCGTGCTGAACAGATCTTCATTACTTCCGATAATAACACGATTTGTTTTTCTATCTATTCTTAACACAAATGCAGGTTTTCCCAGCGCAATTCCCAAACCTTTTCGCTGACCAACGGTATAATGAGAAATTCCTTTGTGTTTTCCAAGGATATTTCCTTCTTTGTCCACAAAATCTCCCGGAATATCTTTTATGCCACAGCTTTTCATATAATCATCATAACTTTTTCCTTCCGGAATAAAGCAAATTTCCTGGCTGTCCTTTTTATCAGCATTATCTAGTCTGTTCTCTCTGGCTATTGATCTTATATCATTTTTATCAGAAAATTCCCCCAGCGGAAAAATAATCCGGCTTAGCACATCCTGTCCAAGTCTGTAGAGCATATATGTCTGATCCTTTTTTTCGTTAGCTGCCCTTCTGACAAAATAAAAACCTTTTTCATGATCATACACAATTCTGCAATAATGCCCTGTGGCAATATAATATGCGCCGATTCTGTCTGCATTCTCAAGAAGCTTTTTAAATTTCACATTGGGATTGCATACTACACAAGGATTAGGAGTCCTGCCTTCTGAATATTCAGATAAAAAATTATCTATAACTGTTTCTTTGAAGATTTGGGAAACATCATCAGATATAAGAGGTATTTCAAGCTGATCCGCCACTCTTTGTGCATCATCTCTGCCTTCTGTATTTTCTCCGGTTACATCAAAATAATATCCTGTAACATCAAATCCGTTTTTTTTCAATAACAAAGCAGCGGTAGTGCTGTCCACTCCGCCGCTTAATCCGAGCAAAACCTTATTTTTACTCTTCAACTTCTCCATGTTCGTCATCCTCGTCTGCTTCCGGATCATACCCTTCCAGAGCTTTGTAATACTTATTATTCTTCTGAGCATAATCATAGATGGCATTCTTTATAGCCTTGTCCGCCAAAACTGAGCAATGTACCTTTACAGGAGGAAGTCCTCCCAGCTCATCTATAATCTGCTTATTGGTAATTTCAAGAGCTTCCTCTATGGTTTTTCCTATTATCATTGAAGTTGCCATGCTGGATGATGCAATGGCACTTCCGCATCCAAAAGTTTTGAACTTTGCATCTGTAATGGTTTCACCTTCTACCTTTATCTGAATCTGCATCATGTCGCCGCATACGGGGCTTCCGTATATTCCCGTTCCGTCCGGATTATCAATTTCTCCTACATTTTTAGGATTAAGAAAATGATCCATAACAATATCGTTATATAAAGCCATATTGATTACCAGCCTTTCTTTGAATTTACTGATGATATTTCTCTTAAACGTGCTACAATTTTTTTAAGGTTGTCCACAACATAATCTATGTCCTCTTTTGTGGTAAAATCACCCACAGTGAATCTTACGGTACCATGAATCATTTCAACAGGTACGCCAAGGGCTGTAAGAACGTGAGAAGGCTCAAGAGAAGTTGATGAACATGCTGAACCTGTAGATACGCTTATTCCGAACTGATTCAGAAGAAGCAGTATTGACTCGCCTTCAATATATTTAAATGTAATATTAAGGTTTCCCGGATGCCTGTTTTCCATGGTTCCGTTAACATAAGTATCTGGAATTTCTGAAATGATTCTATCCTTTAAATAGTTTCTCAAGCTGCTGCAGTGTTCCACATGTCCCTTGAAATTTGCCTTTGCAAGTTCTGCAGCTTTTCCGAATCCTACGATGCCTGTAAGATTTTCTGTGCCTGCTCTTCTCCGGTTTTCCTGAGCACCTCCATGCAGATAATTGTCAATCACCACACCTTTTCTGATATAAAGTGCTCCGCTGCCCTTTGGACCGTAAATCTTATGTGAAGACATGGACATCATGTCAACTCCCATGTCTTTTACATCAATATCTACATTTCCCAGTCCCTGTACTGCGTCTGTGTGAAAAAGCACGCCATGCTTTTTTGCAATTGCTGCAGCTTCCTTGATAGGCTGGACAGTTCCTATCTCATTATTTACCAGCATAATGCTTATAAGTATTGTTTTATCCGTAATTGCTTCTTCCAGCTGCTTGAGGCTGATTCTTCCGTCTTTATCAATGTCCAGATATGTTACCTCATAGCCCTCCTTTTCCAGATATGCGCAGGAGTGAAGAATTGCGTGATGTTCTATCTTTGTGGTTATAATGTGGTTACCTTTGGATTTAAGCTTTTCGGCAGTACCAAACAATGCCCAGTTATCTGATTCAGTTCCTCCGGCTGTAAAATACACCTCTGAAGGTTTTGCATTTATCAGGTCTGCCACCTGCTCTCTGGCATGTGTAACCGCATCTTTTGATTCCAGTCCTTTATCATATAAACTCGATGGATTTCCGAACTTTTCTGTAAAGTAAGGAATCATTTCTTTTAAGACTTCTTCTTTTACAGGAGTCGTTGCCGAATAGTCCAAATACACATTTCTCATAATCAAAACTGCTCCTTTACTTTTTATCCAAAGTATTATACCCAAAAGGAGCTCTATTCAAACATTTTATTAGAAAAATTGCTCTAATTTGTATACATTGTCTTCTTTGCTGCAAATAATGCTATATTCATATAAAAATTCCTCCTTACCATCAATTCCTTCCACTTTCCATTTAATTGTAACATACCCGTAAATTATGTCTTCGTCAGCCTCTTCAATGTCAATACTTGTTATGGAATATTCTCTTACCTGTTCTATATCTGTTTGAAAGTATAGCTCTATGTTCTGGAGATCCTCCTCCATCAGATGACCACTTTCAATGGACTGTATTGTTTCAACTGCTTCCTTTTTATCAATCTCTCCTGCATAAAATCCGCTTAGAGTATCTGTGCGGCGGCAAATCAGTTCTCTGACAACAGCTTCCTCTCCCCCTGCAGAGGCTATTGCAGTGCAGAAAATCACCATAAGCACTACTACCGACGCTCCGGCTATAATATGTTTTTTCATAATCTACCCTTTCTCCCTGATCAGGTTACACAAAACCTGAATTCCCCCTGGTTTTAAATTGCACAGATATTATAAAATAAAAAAGCCGAAAAACCTGTCGGAATTTCGGCACATCTCAATAAAATTCATTGTTTTAAGGAAGTTTCTATTTCTCCTACTTCTTTTATCTCATCCTCTATATCTTCTTCAATTTTATGGAGTTTTTCTTTAATTTGCTCACCTTTTTCTGAATTTTCAGCTTCTGATTCATCTACTATTTCTATGGCATCCAGCTGCGCTCTGAGATTACGTTTAAAGGCATCGAGATACTTGCGGTAAAGGACTTGCTGCTCTTTCTTTTCTTCTTCCGTAAGTCCTTTCTCTTTTTTCTTGCGAGCCAGCTCATTTATTCTGTCTATCATTTCCTGAGTGATCATAAATATTCTATCCCCCTTTTTCCTGTCTGCTGATATTATATCATTTATCCATATTTTTTTCTACAAAAATGCTTTATGTGAAATAAATTGTCTTGACAATATGTATGGTACGGTATTTATAATTATTTATAAAAAATGCATGATGGAGGGTATAATGAAATTCGTCGTAGAAAAAGAAATTTTTGAAAAAATACCTGATTTATGCTTTGGCGTCGTCATGGCAGAAGGAATAACAAACAACATAAATTGTGCGGAAATACATAATATACTATCTGAAGCAATAAATAATACGGCATTACGCTTGGATGGAACCAAAGTTAAAGAATCTTCGGAAATAATTCCATACAGAGAAGCTTTCCGATCCCTGGGCATCAATCCAAATAAATATATGTGCTCCATTGAAGCCTTATTTACACGCATTGCAAAGGGAAAAGGAATGCCGTTTATAAATCCTGTTGTAGACCTTGGGAATGCTATTTCTCTCAAATATACGCTTCCGATAGGCGCCCATGACCTTAAAAATGCCCATAGTGACATATGCGTTCGGTTTTCCTGCCCCGGTGACACCTTTCTTCCTTTTGGTGAAAGTATTGAAGAAACTCCTGAAGAAAAAGAAGTTGTGTATGCGGTAGGAAATCAGATTCGTACTCGCCGATGGACATGGCGGCAGAGTGAACACGGAAAAATAGAAGCAGACTCTTCTGTTGTTTTCTTCCCTATCGACGGCTTTGCTGATTTTAATAAAGAAAAAGTCATGGCTGCAAGAGATGAACTGGCATCTCTACTGGAGCGGTTTTTCAGTTGTGATTTAAAAACCGGATTTGTTGATGCGGAACACCCGGATATGGAATTGTTTTAAAAATGAATCAAGAAGTTTTTTCTATATAATAAGGACCGGGAGTTCCCCGGTCCTTATTGTTAATCTTAATCAAATTTAAATTCAATTATGATTTTTTACTGTAAGTATTTTCTCTTCTTAAGGCTTACTCCGCCTATAGCTGCAGAAGCTGCCAGAAGTGCAGCAAACAGGATGATATTTTCCGGATCTCCCGTATTCGGATTTTCGTTATCTGCATCAGGCTGTACAGATTCAGGTCCGGATTCAGGAACATACTTTACGATAGTATCTTCATATGTTATTTCTTCTGTGCATGCTTCATCTGCAAAATATTTTCCGCAGTACTGGCAGTACCAGTATTCAATATTTCCATCCGCTTCTGCAGTAGCTTCCTTAGCTTCAACTTTTATAACGTCTGTATGCCCAGGATTTTCGCCTATCATTTCTTCTGCAAATGCTTTAGCCTGGTCAAGTCTCAGCTCAAGTTCAAGAGCGTAAGCACTGCGCAGTGCCTTATATTCTGCAGAAGGATTATCAAGCAGATTATTTTCTATGGACATAAAGGCATCCTGATACCAGATTTCCCAAGCTTCCAGAACTTCTTTTTCATTTTCCAGAGCTGCTGCATAATCTTCACCGTTAGCTTTAGTGAATATCTGATGATTCAGAG
>ERZ791909.2679-NODE-2679-length-10399-cov-3.197409_pt1 | contig 10399 bp, 11 predicted proteins | sample MGYA00510143_ERZ791909 | MGnify/ENA primary metagenome ERZ791909 (study PRJEB30046, sample SAMN00792093) | human gut metagenome | study: EMG produced TPA metagenomics assembly of the A metagenome-wide association study of gut microbiota in type 2... | reverse complement strand
GCTTCACTTTTTCCAGAAGCGTATACGCGACGGTATGACCATACGCATTAGTACGGTTGATTTCATAGTTGTCTCCATTCAGAAGCAATTCAACAACAGAAAGTGCTCCCAGCGAAGCTCCAATTCCGGGAGAATCAATATCTCGGAAAGAGGCCAACGCAATCGCAACAGTGGAGGAATCACCTTTGTCCAGCCAATTTGCATCTGCTCCTTTTTCCAGCATCGTCTTGACGATTTTTGAATTTCCAGCATACAAGGCACTGAAAAAGACCATTTTGGGATCAAGTTCCGACGCATCAGCTCCGGCGGCAATCATGGCAATCAGCAATTCGGACGATACCGCCTTTGAAATCAGCGGAGTTCCATCGGTGCTTTTCTCATTCAGGATTCCAGCTTCTTCCGGCGGTAGGGACTTCAGCAACGCCAACACAAAATCCGTTGCATACGCGTCTCCTTCACTATAGCGAAGCGGCAATGAATAGCTGTTCCGCATATGTTCCTGTCGATCCTGCTTTGCCTCTTTGGCAAATTGCGGATTACTACCCTCTGCCTGTTTCATACCGGTAGCGTGTGCCAACCAGAGTTCCAACTGTTTTGAAGTGATTTTTCGTGGAACAGCCCCTTTATTCAGCAACTTGGTTCCAAGTTCATAAGAACCCTTATCGCCGTTGATAAACCGAGAGAAACGGGTGAGTGCATTCGTTCCGTCCGGCATGGAGATTTTGGGATCAGCGCCCTCGTTGATCAGGGTATTGATTGCGCTGCCAAGATCGGAACGGTTGGTTCCGCAGAGAATCATCAGAGGCGTTTCTCCCTTTAGGTTCACCTGATTGAGATTTCCTCCGACAGCTTTCCAGAATACAATTGCGACATAAGATATTTTGGTATTTTTTGCCATCAGATGTGCCGCTGTGTTGCCCGCTGCGTCAGTGAGGTTAAGATTCACGCCGCACTTCTTCAAAGCCAATAAGGCACTTTTGCCGCCAATGGCTGCCTCCACAATGTTTTGTATGGAGACTTGTGCTTGAGGATCTTTGTACTGATTCAGCAGACACTCGGCAATACGCCCCTGATTGTTAACTAATGCAATTTGCAACAATTTCCCAAGTTGTTCTTCTTCAAGTTTGCCTGCAATTTTCATACAGCCAATCAAGGTGGCAAAACGGGTGAATTCTTGATCCGAATGGCATTGAGCTGCCCATTTTGCCAATTGAGAGGACGTCATCCCTTTTTTCAATAGTGCAGAAACGACCGGAATTTGTTTGTGAGCAGCAGCCAGTTCCAACGCATTTTGATTATCGACTCCAAGCGTTAGCGGGGACCCACGGTTGATCAACTTCAACGCGAACTCCGATTGCCCGGTGAGAATCGCGTAAATTAATTCTGCGCCATTCAGTTGGCAATCCGGACGTGCAAGCAGAAGTTCAGCTATTTCAACCGCGCCTGATTCCAATGCAAGGGTTATGGCGTTGGCGTTACCTGTTCCAACGGGAACAAAACCATTGGCGCCATGTTCCAGCAATAGTTTAACTGTATTCAGTTGTTTATTCTTGGCAGCAAGATGCAAGGGGGTACAGCCTTCTCTGTTGCCGATATCAACAGGAACTTTCTTTTGCAGCAAGTATAAAACGATATCGTCATATCCCTTGGCGGCAGCCCAATGCAATGCCGAGTTTTGATCTTTATCCGTGTACAGAGGGTTTGCTTTCTGTTTTACAATTAAAAATTTAACCGCCTTCAAATCGCCCTTGGCGGTATATTCGACCAATTGTTCATCCGGACGTCCTGAAGGCAAATCCACATGTTCAACCGATTCGCCGCAACCGGACAAGGCAAGGATGATACCGATACACATCACCCCGCGAAAAAATGATTCTTTTTGCATATTCTACCCTGATTTATATTAAGCTCTGAAGTACTTATGTTTCAACATTTCCGAGCTGCTTAAAAAAACTGGTCCGCCCAAGCTGCGTTTTCCAACAGTAGTTTACGCGATGGAACTGAATCCGGTACCAGTTGCGTAATCACTTCAGTGATATTCTTAAAATTTCCCTTATGGAACATGACGTGCCCATCCGCATAAACCACATGAATTCCTCCCTGATGATTACCGGGACGATCCACCAGGACCGGGACGCTTTCGACAGATTTCATCTTATCAGGATTCTCCAACCCGAAACCGATATAGAAATAAGGCGCGTTAGTATCATCCGTCAGCGAAGCAATCAAGCGATTATAAATTTGTTCCTGCTCTTCCAGACTCGTCAGGATGTTCGGATATTTCGAACTTGGCTTTAAGGATTTTAGACCGGCGACTCCCTTCTGAGAGGGCAAACCTTGTTCATGAATCAGACTCCGGATAGCCAACAGATCCTTTTGGCAGATTTCGGGATCGACTTTGCTGCAGCCGAAAAAAGAAAAAGCAAGACCAACAATAGCGAGAAGAGTAAATTTCTTCATAGAAATTTTCCTTATGATAAATGATTGATTGGTTGGTTGGTTTTAATAACCTTAATTGATCAATAATTACTTGAGTTCTCCATATCGGGTTGTAAAATCACGATATGCTTTTTCAAATTTTGCATATTCGGTTACAATATTTTTAGCGGCCTGCAACTCTTCGGGAGACATGTTTTTCTGGTCTTCATCACTCATGCTATTAATAAACTTGGCCAGTCTATCCCATAACTTAAATTTTGCCTGATTGAGCAATGGCTTTGAAGTGGAACCTATTTCGGCCTGACTTATAGAAAATTTCAGCAAAAAATCACCAAATTTATTTATCGCTTGTTTTTTAGCTTCCTTATCATATTGATAAGATACAGCGTTCTCAATTGCAGTATCTACGTGGAGTAAAATATTTTCAAGATTAATTTCTGCTTTCAGCTTCGCATTTCGTTGTTCCGGAGAGGTTTGTGTATGTTTTTGTGCCGCCTGTTTTTGTGCCGTGCGTTTTTTGACATTATCAAGGATTTCCTGCATCTTTCTGGTCCGCTCTTCTTCTTCGGCAGCTCTTTTGGCTTCCCGTTCAACTCTGGATTTTTCCTGTCGCAATTCTTCCGCTTTTCGCATATGAGCCTGATAACCACAATAGATTCCGATGCACGCGGCAAGTCCGATGATACCAGTGAGGACAAGACATAAAGTCTTTTTTTTCTGAGGTTTTTCCGACATTTTTATTATTCCTCTGATTATTCTGAATCGTTTTTTATTTCAGTTGGATTGGGACGGTTTTGTTCTTCTTGAACAGCTAACCGCAAATCCGCTCAAGATTTCCGTTGGAAATATTATATTCTTCCGTCTTGCCATGAACCTGCAGGATCAACCTGCCATTCGAAACCTGAATGGAACTTGACCGCTGATTGATGGTTCGAATATAATGTCCGTTATCGCATTTGTAGACTTCGACCCGGTCATCGCACAATGCCCCGACATAAACTCCATCGCAGGAAACAGCACGTAATCCGGATACTGTAACGCATCTCCGATAACTTCCGTCTTCATAGATTTCCAGTCGATCTCCGGTTTGTTTTACCGTTGTTGCCATCCTATGACTCCTTCTTGTTAAAGAGAGCGCGCACAAAAAAAGGGACACGCTCCACATTGCTTTACCGTGTACGAGGCACTCGCAAGCCCACACGACGACAAAGCATGGAACGTGCCCCAAAAAAGGCAGTACCATACAAACGGTCGTCGTGTTTGAAAGTTGCGAGTTTTCGTACACAACCGTAATAATTCAGTTATTTTCGATTTCAGGAACTAACTTATTTCGTTTTTTGATTCCTTTCCGGTTAAGATGTTGTCACTAAAATAGTGTAACATCTTACCAAAGTCAAATCGAAAACAACTCGGTACGCCTTTTTTCTTCGTCTGTCGTGCGGCTTGCGAGTGAAAAATCTTATGAAATCAGCCTTTCCACTTCTTCAGCGTAATCCAGATTCAACGTCTCGGCAGTTCAGAACGGCGAAAAACAGTGCGTTCTGCCCGAAACAGTTACAGCTTCGCACATCCGCGCCTTTTTTCAGAAGTTCACGAACGCGATTCCAATCCCGATCCCGGGCGGCGGCAATGATTTCATTGTTACCGCAGGCATCCACTTCATCCATCAATAACCTCTGTTGTTTTTTGATTCATAGATACCTCTATATTTCCCTGTTTTCAGGCAATCTCACAAGCTGGGATGATTTTTTTCAAAAAAAATGCGGCCGATGGGGAATAACCCGGTTCGGCCGCCAAAAACAGAAGAAGTTTCCAATAAGGCTTACACTTTGATTTTTACCGGCTTGCCGTCAGAGAACGATTCTCGAGAGGGAGCCTTCCAATTACTTTTAACTGATTCAAGTTTAAATTTTAAAGACTATTTCGATATCGAGCAATGTGTCGGGATTTCTCCCATCCTTTTGTTTTGAAAATTCTTCTGTCTTTTCAGAATGTCACACTTCAAGCGAAACGAAGTGCGACGCATTGTAGTCGTCGATCTCATCCTGAAGGTCATCTGCCCGCTGTTGGAGCGAGTCGATTTCCCGCTGGATGTCGGCTTTGGTCAACGCCGCCGTCACGTTGTAACTGGACCCGTATTCCTGTTTTACCCCGTTGGTGGTATCGATCTTCTTCAGTGAGGCGATCATCGAACGGAGCTCTTCCAATTCGGTCAGCTTAACGATGATTCCGAAATTGGCCGAAGCGATAACCGCTTTGTACCGGATCAACTCTTCCGAGTATTGTTTATATTCGACCAGAACGGCGGCGAGGTCGAACGCCCGTTCGGTTCCCTCCGGGCAGGAGTTGTCGTTTCTCAGGATATCAAGACAATTCCGAACTTTTCCGGCAATCCGGCTTTTCTGTTTCAGGGCACGGGCAATACTGATTTTGTTCTGATTCATGGTTGGTCTCTCCTTTCTCTTATTTTCCACATCTGCAAAACTTTTTCCACAGCGGCTTCCGGAGAAATCTTCCGCTCGAATACCTCCCGGAATACCGGCGCAAAATCCTCCGCCAGATTGACGATGCGATTCAGTTCATCGTCAACCGTATGAAACGTAACCGGAATTCGGCTGGAAGTGGGAGAAATCAGAATTCCGGTTCCGTTTTCAATAAATTCCGCACCGGAAATATCCCGGTTCGCCAGTTCAATCAGGTCGATCATATCGTCACTGATCGTGTAATCGGCGGGAAACTCCATCATCTCCAGCCAGAGATCAAATCCGTTTCCCGATTCATTGACGGTAAAATAAAACGGGAAAACACCGGATTCCGTTTCCTGTTTGCTGAACAGCGAGCTTTCCGTCTCATCACACAGTTCGAAGTCATACTCATCCAGATAACGGCGCAATAATTCTTTCACCATTTCCTCCAAGTTAAAAAAAGACGTTTCGGGATTCATACCTGAACGAGTCGAACGTTCATCGTCTCGGTTTCACGGAGCTGTTTTGCCAATTACACTAAGGCTGCTTCCCCGAAACGCCTGTTGTGCTTATGCTTGCTGTTGCCGGATAAGCTACAACTGAGGTTTTCGAAATGATTCTTTCTTTCCGGCTCTTCTTGAATTCCGGTCCGATGCAATCTTTAATCATGAGCGTTTTTCGCTTTCCGGTCAATAATCCACGGATTTTCCGGCAATAACACTCGTCGGAGTAAAGCTGATGCAATGCGTTCCGGCATTTGCTGCAACGGGCAAGGTGGAGAGTGCAGACGCTGTTTCCGTCCGGAGATAAGCGCTTGCGCAGATAATCCGCCAGTTGTTCGCAGGTAAGATGTGTCATTCACAATCCCATGTTTACCCCTATATTGCGGGATTGCGATGCGGTTCTTAGATGATGAAGGAAAAAATTATTGTTTTTTTACAAACAATCGTTCATACTCCGCTACAAATTCATCGGCAGGGAGTTTTTCCAGCCGATCCAGCTCCTTTAGCTGGTGACGCAATGCCTCGGCCTGTTGATTCAACTCGGCGGTTTTCTTTTCCCGATTTTCTCCGGAAAACATTTTATCATAGGGAAGCATTTCCAACCGTTGCAGCACAGATTTCAGTTCGAGCTGCGACCCTGTTTTCTGACCGGGAAGCATTGCGCGATAAGCATCATTCAATGCTTGGGTTTCCCGCTTGAAAAACGGGTGCTCTCTTTTCATGTCTCCGGCAGGCAAAGACGTTTGCTCCTCATCTTCGGCATTCACTTCCGTAGGCGTTTCTGCCGCCGATTTCGGGGGCGGCTCAAGTTTCAGCTGAAATTGAGGCTGCTCAGGAGCGCGGGAGAAAAACCATACGAAGCCGAGGACGGCGGCAAGCAGCAAAAACAGGACGATGGCGGCATAAATCCAATGCCTTGCCGGCGGAATCCTCCGGGACGGGGAAGCAGGAACCGTCAGCGCCTCCCGGAACTCTTCCGCAGAGTGGAAACGTTCTTCCGCCTTTGATCCGCATCCCCGCATGAACACATTGCGCAAGACCGCATATTCCGACATCGGCAGGTTGGTCGGAATTTCCGGGAAACGCTCCGGGCCGAACCCGGTCAGCGCACAGTAGGCCACCATGCTCAGCGCATAGAAATCATCGGCGGGCGAACCGGACGAACCGCTCTCCGGCGGAAAAAAGGCCGGTGTTCCGCCCCGGCTTACGGTGCGGGCGGGATCGCGCACCAGACCGACGTCGGCCAGCTTCGGAACGCCTTTCACCCACAGAATGTTGGCGGGCTTGATGTCGCGGTGAATCAGGCCGGAGGCGTGGAGCGCCTCGACCCCGGCCAGCAGCGAATCGACCAGTTTCAGCGTTTCTGCCGCGCTCAACGTCCGTTCCGCTTCAACCGTTCGGCCAGCGTATCGGCGCAATATCCCGCTTCGGAAAGCGAGTCGGCCAACTCCATCGTGTAGTAGAAGCAGTTCTCCGCTTCGCCGACATGGAAAATCTGGAGCAGGTTCGGATGAGCGGGAACGGTCTGCTGGTAGGTTTGAATCCCCTTCAACTCGCTTTTCCACGCATCGCCCCGGTATTGCGTTCCGACGATTTTCAGCGCGACGACCCGCCCGTCGAAGCCACGGGCGCGCCAGACCTCGCCGAACCCGCCTTCCGCGCAGAAGTCCAGCAATTCATAATCGCCGTATCGTTTTTGCTGCGGATTCATTCCAGACCGTTTTCCCGGTAACGGTTGATGATCGCCCGCAGCTTCTCCAAACAGCGGGAGCGGATGTTGTAGAGGTTGTTCGGCGTTTTCCCCACCACCGAAGCCACCTCCTGAATCGGCCGGTTCTGGATGGTGGAGAGATAAAATGCCTCGTAAACCTCCGGGCTGAGTTCGGCCTTCAGCTCCTTCAGGGCTTCCCGCAGGATGAAACTCTCATACTCCTCCATCAGGGCGCGGTCGATCTCATCGCCGTACTCTTTTGGGATGAACTCCTCCGTTACGGTTTCCGGACCGCGCTGATTCCACTTTTTCATCGCGGCATAGTGGGCGATCCGGGAGAGATAGCCCCGGAACTTCCCCTTGTCCGGATCGTAAGTGAACCGCTCCATCCGTTTCCAGAAAATCCGCATCACGTCCTGCAGCAGCTCGTCACACTCCTCTTCGGATAAATGACGGTTCCGCCCGATGGCAACGATCATCCCCCGGTACTTCCGGTAGAACTCCCGCCACGCCTCTTCATTCCCCGCCTGTACCTGATCCAGCAGCGATTTTCGCGTCGTATACCCTTGAACCATAATCACTCCAATATCATTTTCAAAATGAATATACAAGGAACAAGCGGAAAATCAATCTGAAATTCCAACCAGTTCCCTTCCATATGCTGCTTTATTTATTCAAACCATCGAAAAGCTGATCGATATCGGAAATTGTCAGCCCCCTGTTTTCTTCCGGTTCCGGCGGTTCTATTCCCACTTGATCAATATCATCATTTGGGGGAAGCGGGCGTTCATAATACCATTCGGTATTTTTGGTATTCGGGATATGCTTTTGGCTCTTCTTAAATTTACGGATACTGCTTAAATGGCGTCCAATTGCAACGGTTGTAATATTATTAAAACCATTCTCCTCTCCAAAATTATAAATATCCTTTACCATCAATTTGGCTTGCTGCGGATAAGCGTCCAAATACAAATCAACTAATTGCTCCACCCCCTGCTTGGCCGCTTCAATGTCATTCAACTTCGCCTCATTGGTAAATACCGTATTCGCCAAGTCGAGGTCATAATCATAGGTCAACAGATAGTTGATAAAATCTTCCTTCTGTAGCTCAAATAACTTGGGATCCATGATATTATGGCGTTTCGCATTCAAGTTTTTCCCTCCGGATATATACATGAAACGGCGATCGCAATCTTCAATATCAAGCATCCCGTAGGTATTTGCGGAATCATTACCAGCCAATACAATATATGCTTTCATTTCGATTGTATATTGCGGCTTCCCCTTTTCATTTATCAACTGTTTTTCCGAAGTCAGCAATTTTAACTGTGCGGAAGTGCTTTTCCTTGCCTGTTTATTCTCCGCAAATTCATTCAGAAAGATCATCGCATTCTTTTGCCAGACGTTGAATGTGCTCTCAAACTGGGCTTTATTGATTTCCGCATATCCATTCTTGGCAATCGCCAAACCGAAATATTTCATAAAGCGATTTTTACCCGAGCCCTGAGTCCCATACAACACTGGAATCGTTTCCAGATGTACATCTTGCCCATTCTCATCTTTAAAATCATCTAACAGCAAATGCAGATAGGTCGACATATGGTTGATCAACCATTTTCCTTCTCGTTCTCCTGCGATATTATCAAGTAATTTTCGATACTCCGAGGGGAGCTCCGCAACAGTACGGCGGGGCATGTTTTTCAGGAATCCACATTCGTATTCATTATAGAATCTTTCGTTATCACCCTTTAACGTGATATTATAGGTGAATTTCTTTACTGGAATCATAAAATCGAACGGCTTTACATAGTCGCGTTCATAACGCTCCATAATCATTTGCATGAATTCGCTTCTGATATACGGTGTGATCTCCGCTATCAACACTTGCGGCTTTACCTTGATAAGGCCGCGATCATCATTATATACAATCCAATAATCAATTCCATCGGAAAAAATATCCTTGAAACAGTCTCCGTGCAGTGCTTCTAAAATCGGAGTTTTCCCTTGGTTCGTACCTTCGAATGTACGATACTGCTTAGCCCACGCCTCCCAATCTTCATACGAATTGAATTCACTGCTTTCTGCAGAAGCAACCAACTCCTGCAGAACTCGCTGCTCTCCCACCGTCCTGAAAAAACCGGGGCAACGGCTTTCTCTTCCCGGATTTTTACAAGCTGAGTCAATCTCAAATCCATTTGCCGTACAAAAATCCTCGATAAATTTCTGGCGCTCTCTATATAGATTTTTTGAACCTCCGGCATCAACTCGTACCAGCGTGTGGATTGATTTATTTCCACTGTACGTAATCATCACATACGGAAGTTTCAGGAATCTTACCATCGCATATTGCTCATCAAGGGACATGGTATCCGATTCAACCAAGCAATATTTATATTCTTTGATATATTCATCAAGGCAGCGATTTTCTCGTTTTACGATTTCGGCCTTGAACGGATTGATCTTGAAGGTTACACCGGATTCAAACCCTTCGCCATCATGGTATACTTTCAGAAATTTGATTATTTCTTCCTTGTTGAACAAGGTCCACTCATCTTTACTTCGATCACCAGTTTCATTAATTTTTCGAAATTTCCCGAAAGCAAAAGCAAGTTTTGCACGAGGTCCATACGCAATGTTCAGCACTTCTGCAATCTTATTGAGATCGACTCTACCGGTCAGGGAAATCTTCTGCGTATCCGGAACTCCAGGAACTCTTCTGTAGCGATAGCCGTGAATTACTGTTTCATTTGGTCGTTTGGAAAACTCAAGCGGCTCATTCCCAATACACGGCAAGGTAATATTCGCGGCCTTGGCAAACCATTTCGCACACATTTCAAAATCATCTCGTCCTTTGGAATTATCGGAGAATGCCCTTTGCAGAGAATCCCTGTTATACTTCGCGCTTCCCTTGCACCATTGGTCGATTGCCTCCAATGTACAGCCCAACGATTTGAAACGCCATACTGCACCAAGCCATTGCTTGTACTCATCGTAGTCGCTTACCGGAATACGGGACAGGTTTTTTTCAAAAAAATCGGCATTCAGTTTTGCAGAATCTATTTTTTTCATTCTATTCACCTCTTCATTATACCCCTTTGATAGATTGGGATGGCGATCATTCAGAGCGGGGTGAAACTCTTAGGGGATCTACTACCTTGATCGCCATCCAATAATATTTATAAATCTTCTCGGATAATTTTCATTACTTATTCCAACATTTATTAATCATTATCTCTTATATAATATCATATTAAATGATGAAAATAAAATATATAAACCTA
>ERZ791909.2670-NODE-2670-length-10414-cov-6.862728_pt1 | contig 10414 bp, 8 predicted proteins | sample MGYA00510143_ERZ791909 | MGnify/ENA primary metagenome ERZ791909 (study PRJEB30046, sample SAMN00792093) | human gut metagenome | study: EMG produced TPA metagenomics assembly of the A metagenome-wide association study of gut microbiota in type 2... | reverse complement strand
TGAAGTCCATGATGAGTTTCTCCAGCTGCTCGGCCGGCATCTTGCCGTGTCCGACGGCCACGCGGGCCTTCGGGCAGAGGCGCGTGATCAGCCCCTGGAGGGCCGGCAGGTCCTCGACGCGGTTGTGGACGAAATAGACCTGGCCGCCGCGGGCGAGTTCCGCCTCGACGGCATCGCGGATGATCTCCTCCGAGAATACGTGCGACTCGGTGAGGATCGGCTGGCGGTTGGGCGGCGGGGTCGAAATGACGGACAAGTCCCGCGAACCCATCAGCGAGAATTGCAGCGTGCGCGGAATCGGTGTGGCGGTGAGCGTCAGCGTATCGACCGAAACGCTCATCTCGGTGAGCTTTTCCTTGGCGGCGACGCCGAATTTCTGCTCCTCGTCGATGATCAGCAGCCCCAGGTCGCGGAACACGATCTGCTTGCCCAGCATCTTGTGCGTGCCGATCAGAATGTCGATCTTCCCCGAGGCGAGGTCCTCGCGGATCTGGCTGACCTCCTTCGTGGATTTGGTGCGGTTGATGTACTCCACCCTCACCGGGAAATCGCGCAGACGCTCGGTGAACGAGCGGTAGTGCTGCAAGGCGAGGATCGTCGTCGGAACCAGCACGGCGACCTGCTTGCCGTCGACAGCGGCCTTGAACGCCGCGCGGATCGCCACCTCGGTCTTTCCGAAGCCCACGTCGCCGCACACCAGCCGGTCCATCGGCTGGTCCGACTCCATGTCCTTCTTGATGGCCGCCGTGGCCGACTGCTGGTCGGGGGTGTCCTCCCAGCGGAACGACGCCTCCAGCTCGTGCTGCAAATAGCTGTCGTGCGAGAAGGCGTAGCCCTTCGAGGCCTTGCGTTTGGCGTAGAGGGCGATCAGTTCGCGCGAAATGTCCTTGACGGCTTTCTTGGTGGCGTTCTTCAGCTTCTGCCAGGCGCCGTTGCCCAGTTTGTAGACCTTCGGCGGCTCGCCGTCGCCCGACTTGTAGCGCGAAATGCGGTGGAGCGAGTGCACGTTGACGAACAGCACGTCGCCGTCCTTGTAGACCAGCTTGATCGCCTCCTGCATGCGTCCGTCGCCCGCGGCGATCTTCACCAGCCCGTCGAAACGGCCCACGCCGTGGTCGATATGCACCACGTAGTCGCCCGGGCGCAGCTGGTTCAACTCAGCGACGGTCATCTGTTCGTCGCGCCGGATCTCGCCGTTGATGCGGTAACGCTGGTAGCGGTCGAAAATCTGATGGTCGGTGTAGAGGCACAGTTTCAGGTCGTTGTCCACGAACCCCTCGTGCAGGGTCGTCGACAGCGACCGCACGACGGCCTGTCCGCGGCCGATCTGGTGGAAAATATTTTCGAGACGCTCGACCTGCGCCTTGTTCTCCGAAAGTATATAGGTATCGTAACCCCGCAGCGCACCCCGGATCATGTCGTCGGCCAGCATCTCGAAATTTTTATTGAATTTCGGCTGGGGCGACGTCGCGAACTTCACCGTTGCGGCCGCGGGCCGCTCGGGAAGATTGTCGCGCAGCAGGAAAATCCGGCTTCCGGAAAGGTCGGCCACGAGCGAGTTGCGGCTCGTCAGCAGCGAGTCGATCTCATCGGGATGCTCCATGTCCGAGAGCGTCCTGCGGCGGATGTCGTTGACCCTCCGCAACACGAAATCGGCGTCGTAGAACCACCAGGAAGCCTCCGCGCCCGCAAACCGCGCGAAGGAGACCTTCGCCGCGGCGGGCGTCCCGGCGTTCAGGTCGGGGATGATCTCCACGCGCTCCAGCCTGTCCGACGACAGCTGGCTCGAAATGTTGAACCGCCGGATCGAGTCGACCTCGTCGCCGAAGAAATCCAGTCGGTAGGGTTTGCTCTCCGAATAGGAGAAGACGTCGACGATACCGCCGCGCACCGAGTACTGGCCAGGCTCGTAGACGAAATCCACGCGCGTAAACGAAGCATCGACAAGCGCCTGCTCCAGCACCTCGATCGAAATCCGGTCGCCGACCCTCACGGTGATCGTCTCCCGTTGCAGGGCTTCGGCGTCGGCGACCCGCTCGGCCAGCGCCTCGGGGCAGGTGCAGACCACCAGGTAGCCCTTCCCCGAGAAATTCCGCACGGCGTGCATCGTCGCCGTGCGCTGCACCACGCCCTGCGCATCCTCGGCGCCATAGGCCGCCGAACGCTTCCACGACGAGGGAAAGAAGTAAACCTGCCGTTCGTCCAGCAGGTTGTAGAAGTCGTTCAGAAGGTAGGCTGCGGCGTCACGATCCTCGGCGACAAAGACATGCACGCCCCCGGATTCGGCCACGGCCGCCGCGGCATAAAACGAAAGAGCGCCGCCGACCAGCTCTTCGAGGTGGACGGTAGCACTCCTGTTTTTATATTCGCGGCACAGTCTGCCGAGGGCTTTCGACCCGGCGGCGAACTGCGCCAGCTGCTCGCGGGCGGTTGCCATGCCTTATTTGGTTATAAGGTCGTTATCCTTTTTGTCATGGTAGTGGATCTCGACGATCCCGATGCTCTGGTCCTCGGCGATCTCAAGGCGCACCTTGTACTTCCACTCCCAGCGGCGGCGCAGCGACCAGAGGCCCTTTCGGAGGAACGCCGCCACGTAAGGACTGACGACCAGCTTGATGAATTTGTGTCCGCGGTCCTGCGTGAGGAACGAAATCTGGTTCTCGATCTTCTTGTCCAGCAGCACCGTAGGTTCGATCTTGCCCGAACCGTTGCACGTCGGGCAGACGTCCGAAACGCTCTCGACGGCCACGGGACGCACCCGCTGGCGGGTGATCTGCATCAGGCCGAATTTCGTGAGCGGCAGCACCGTGTGCTTGGCCTTGTCGGTGGCCATCAGCTTCACCATCTCGTCGAACAGCGCCTGCTTGTTCTGCGCCTTGTGCAGGTCGATGAAGTCGATGATGACGATACCGCCCAAATCACGCAGCCGCAGCTGGCGGGCGATCTCCTTCGCCGCGGCGAGGTTCACGTCCATGGCGGTCTGCTCCTGGTTGTCCTCGGCCTTGGTGCGGTTGCCCGAATTGACGTCGATGACGTTCATCGCCTCGGTGTGTTCGATGATCAGGTAGGCGCCGCGGCGCAGCGAGACGTACTTGGCGAAGAGCGACTTGATCTGCTTCGAGATGTCGAAGTTGTCGAAGATGGGGACGTTGCCCCGGTAAAGCTTGACGATCTTCTCCTTCTCGGGCTCGATCAGGCGGATGTAATTGCGGATGTCGTTGTACATCGCCTCGTCGTCGACGGCGATCTGCGAAAACGAGCCGTTGAGCGAATCGCGGATGATCGTATTGGCGCGGTTCATCTCGCTCATCAGCTGCGCGGGCGGCGTACTCTTCTTGATCGCGGCGCAGGTCTTGCGCCAGCGGTCGATCTGCGACTGGATGTCGTGCTCGATGTCCTCGTCCTTGGCCTCCATGGCCGCCGTGCGGATGATGACGCCGAAATTCTTCGGCAGCACCGCCGCGGCAATGCGCTTGAGGCGCTTCTTCTCGTCCGCCGAGCGGATTTTCTGCGAAAGGAAAACCTTCGAGGTGAAGGGAACCAACACCACGTTGCGGCCGGCCAGCGAAATGTCGGCCGTCAGGCGCGGACCTTTGGTCGAAATGGCCTCCTTGGCCACCTGGACCATGATCTGCTGCCCCACCTGGAGGTATTCGCCGATCTTCCCGGTCTTCTCGACGGGCGGTTCGAGTTTCATGCTCTCGACGCGGAACCCGCGTTTTCCGGGCTGCTGCGAGGCGACGAGTTTCTGCAACGAGGGGAACTGCGGCCCCAGGTCGAGGTAGTGGATAAAGGCGTCCTTTTCGTGTCCGATGTTGACGAATGCCGCGTTCAGTCCCGGCATGATCTTGCGCACCTTCCCGAGGTAGATGTCCCCCACGGCGAAGCCCGTCTGGCACTGCTCCTTGTTCAGTTCGACGAGCACCTTGTCCTCGCACATGGCGATTGATATCTCGGTCGGGGTTACGTTTACGATTAATTCTCTGTTCATCTATCGTGTGTCGCGCTCCGGGAAACCGGGCGCGGTATGGCTGAAATTAGTACTGAAGCCGCGTTTTGCTGTGAAGTGGCGGCGAACTCCAAAGGGAAAAATGGATGCCGGAAACGTCCGGCGGAACGCGGGGCCCGGCGTCCGGAAAACCCGCGAAAAAGGCGGAAAAACCGCCCGAAAAATCGGAAACCCGAAAATAGGTAAAGCTAAAAGAACCCTTTGGCCCCTTTAGCTTTATCTATCGTTAGCACAAAGGTGCTACCCTACTTTTTCTTGTGACGGTTCTTACGAAGACGTTTTTTCCGCTTGTGGGTAGCCATCTTGTGACGCTTATGCTTCTTTCCGTTTGGCATAGTCCTTAAATTTTAAGAGGTTCTTATTATCCGTTATTTCACCTTCGCTGCGAAGCTCTTTGCGGGCTTGAAAGCGGGGATGTTGTGTTCGGGAATGGTGATCGTCGTGTTCTTCGAGATGTTGCGGGCAACCTTCTTGGCGCGCTTCTTCACGATGAAGCTGCCGAAACCACGGAGATACACGTTATTTTTTTGGGTGAGCGACGTCTTGATGCTCTCCATGAAAGCCTCGACGATAGCCTGCACCTGCACCTTCTCAACGCCGGTGCTTTTAGCGATTTCGCTTACGATATCTGCCTTTGTCATGTTTATATAGTATTTAAAATTAAGTTCATCCAAAATGATTCGGAGTGCAAATATACGCTTTATTTACATATCCGCCAATAATCGGCAATTTTTTTTCACTTTTTTCCCGCGGCAGTGTAGTCTGCACGTTCACAACACGATAACAAATATCGGGCAAAACCCGGGCCAAAATTAAAATATTCTATATCAGTTATTTATTCCGCACTGCGCCTCTTCCGCCCCTACAATCGGCAAAAAGCTGCGAAACAAGACGTTACGCATCACTTCGCGCCCAGCCACGTCAGACGGTGCCAGAGACTTTCCAGCGGTCCCTGCCGGTGGCCGCGCAGCCACCAACGGCAAAAAGCCGCCTGCAAAACGAAGACCGCAACGCCGATCACCAGGCTCAGCGCATATCCGCACCGGGAGGCGAGACCGAGTCCGAACGGGAAAAAGATCAGGGCGCCGACGACGGACTGCGCGATATAATTGGTAAGGCTCATCCTCCCGTAGAAGCGCAGGCCGTCGGTCACCCGGCGGAAACGGGCCGTGCGGTAGAGCAGCACGAACGAAGCCGCAAGCACCGCCGTGAAGGCAAGTTTCTGCCACATGTCGAGCACGGTCGCAGCCATGCGGGCCGCCGTCGCTTCGCCGAAAAGCCCGTGCAGGGCCTGGAGCGGCACGAAGGCAACGGCCCCGACGATCAGCGTCCGCACCCAGAAGCGCGCATTGTCCGCCGAATCCGAGAAAAGCCCCCGACGGCCGAGCAGCAGACCCAGCAGGAAAAGGCCCGCCGTCTGGCTGTACCGTCCGGCATTGACGGCCCACAGCAGACTCGCCTTCTGCCCGAGCGTGACGTTCCCGGCGACGAACTGCCAGAAATCCCCGGCTTTCGTATAGGCCGCAACCTCGCCGTACATGGCTCCGACGCCCAGATCGGGCGGAGCGAAACCCGGGTCGGCCAGCGCACGGAAGCAATGGTACCATTCGACGGGCTGCACGAGAAACAGCAGGGCCAGCGCCAGCACGGTCCGGTCGTTCAGACGCCGGACGGCGAACAGCACCACGCCCACGAGGCTGAACAGCAGCAGCACATCCCCCGCGGGAAAAAAGGCGGCGTTGAGCGTGGCGAACCCCGCCAGCAACAGCAGCCGCCAGAGAAAGCGGCCTCCGAAGTCTTCGCCGCGGCTCTGCCGGGAGGCGTATTGCAGATGGAAGGTGAAGCCGAAAAGCAGCGCGAAGATCGCATAGGCCTTGCCTGCGAAAAGCGCGAACACGACCGCAAAGACACCTTCGTCGAGGGCCGCGAGCCACGCAGGCGACGAAGCCGGATAAACCGGAAAGATAAAATGTTCGAGGCTGTGTACGAGCAGGATCGCCATCACGGCAAAGCCGAGCAAAGCATCCACCGCGTCGATACGGGATTTTTCTGTTTTAAGCACAATGACCGTTATTTTGTTTTTTTCGGAGTAAAGGTAGCATTTAATCGGCAGCCGGGCCAATAAACCGCGGGGTTTTTGCGTTTGATGATAAAAACATTAATTTTGCAAATTCTAAATCCGATAACGGTATGGTCAAAATACTCTGGGTCGACGACGAAGTCGAACTGCTGAAACCCCACGTGCTGTTCCTACAGCAGAAGGGCTATGAAGTGGACACCTGCAACAACGGATACGACGCGATCGACATGGCTTCCGAAGGAGCCTACGACCTGATCATCCTCGACGAAATGATGCCCGGCATGACGGGACTCGAAACCCTTCCCAAGATCAAGGAGGTGCGCCCCACGACGCCCGTGATCATGGTCACCAAGAGCGAGGAGGAGAACATCATGGACAAGGCCGTGGGGTCGAAGATCGCCGACTACCTCATCAAACCCGTCAACCCCAACCAGGTGCTGCTCTCGATCAAGAAGAACGTGCACCAGCAACAGCTGGTGACCGAGCAGACCACCGCCGACTACCGTTCGGAGTTCGGCCGCATCTCGTCCTCGCTCCAGATGGCCGACACGTTCCAGGACTGGTGCGCGCTCTACCGCAAGCTCACCGCATGGGAGGTCGAACTGGCGGAATCCACCGACCAGAGCATCAAGGAGGTGCTGACCTACCAGAAAAGCGAGGCCAACCAGGAGTTCTGCAAGTTCGTGCGCCGCAACTACTACAACTGGATCAACAAGCGCTCGGACGACACCCCCGTGATGTCGCACACGCTCATGCGCACCAACATCTTCCCCGTCGTCGACGAGAACCCCAAGACCACGCTGCTGCTGATCGACAACTTCCGCTACGACCAGTGGCGGTCGATTTCGTCGCTGCTGCGGGGCTGGTACGACGTGGCGCAGGACGACTTTTACTGCGCCATCCTCCCCACCGCCACGCAGTACGCCCGCAACGCCGTCTTCGCGGGGCTGATGCCGCTGGCCATCGACCGCCTGATGCCCAACAAGTGGCTCAACGACAACGAGGAGGGCGGCAAGAACCAGTACGAGGAGGAGTTTCTGAAGCGGCTGATGAGCCAGAACGGCAAGAACTGGAAGTTCTCGTTCGACAAGCTGGTGCGCCCGGAGCAGGGGCGCAAGCTGGTGGACAACATCCAGAAGGTCTACGACGCCGATTTCTCGGTCATCGTCTACAACTTCCTCGACATCCTTTCGCACGCACGTACCGAGACCGACATCATCCGCGAACTCACGGAGGACGACGCGGCGTTCCGCTCGCTGACGCGCTCGTGGTTCGAGCACTCGGACCTTTACACCATCCTCAAGCTCCTCTCCGAGCGGGGACACACCGTCGTCATCACCTCGGACCACGGCACGATCCGCGTGGACAACCCGGTGAAGGTGACCGGCGACCGCGAAACCTCGGCCAACCTGCGCTACAAGACGGGCCGCAACCTCGCGTACAACTCCCGCGAAGTCTACGAAATCCTGAAACCCGAGGACGTGCAGCTGCCGTCGAGCAACCTCACGTCGAGCTACATCTTCGCCTACAACACCGATTTCCTCGTCTACAACAACGACGCGAACCGCCACATCCGCTACTACCGCAACACGTTCCAGCACGGCGGAATTTCGATGGAGGAGATGATCGTACCGTATATCGTTCTAAAGCCAAAACAATAGATGAAAACCATTCACATCACCTCGCAGGACGAGCTTCCGCAGGTCGCCGGGGCGATCATCGGCTCGCTGGGCCGCCGCACGGTGGTCGCCTTCCGCGGCGAGATGGGCGCGGGCAAAACCACGCTCATCCGTGAAATCGCCGCAGAACTCGGGGCCGCCGACACCGTGACCAGCCCCACGTTCGCCATCGTCAACCAATACAAGGGCGAGGGCAACCGACGCATCCACCACTTCGATTTCTACCGCATCAACGACCTGCGGGAAGCCTTCGATTTCGGTTACGAGGAGTATTTCTACTCGGGAGACCTGTGTCTGGTGGAGTGGCCCGAGAAGATCGAACAGCTGCTGCCCGACAACACGATGACGGTGCGCATCACCGTCGACAGCGACACGGCACGCACCTTCGAGATCGACTGACCGCCGGCTTGAAAAGCCGGATTCAGAGCCGGCCGGATTCAAAGACCGCCAGCCCGGATCACGCCGTCGGGAGCTGTCCGCGCGCAGCCCCCATATCGCCGGCCCGTTTTTCCAAGGCCCCGCCCCCGTTTCCGCAAGGCCCCTGCCGCTTCGCAACCGCATCCCGGGACGAACCCCGCAAAGGTTCGTCCCGTTCGTTTGCCGCCACCGGAAAAATCCCTATCTTTGCAGCGGACATAATCGCCGCCCATGAAAAAACTCTTCAAAATCGCAGGTATCGCTCTGCTTTCGCTCATCGGCCTGCTGCTGGCAATCTTTCTGCTGGCCCGTTTCGTCTTCCGCGAACAGGCCATTGACTATCTGACCGGTCTCGAAAAACAGCAGCGCGTGGAGCTGCTCCGCGCCGCAGGCCCTTACGCCGCCGACACCGTGCAGTATCGCTTCACCTATAAACAGGACACCGCCCGCGCCCGTGAAATCCGCGAATACTTCCGGCTCGACACCCTCGTGAATCCCGCCGCGACGACCTGGGACAACGCCCGCGCGCTGGCGCAGTTCGTCGCCCGGAACATTCCCCACGCCAATCAGAAAGTCCACCCCGAAACGCGCAACGCAATCGGACTGTGGGAGTATACCCGTACCGTAGAACCGGCTTTCAACTGCCGCCTGCACTCGATTCTGCTCCACGAGCTGCTGCTCTCGCAAGGGATCGTCAACCGCTTCGTGACGTGCCTTCCGGCCGACTCGCTCGATCGGGACTGCCACGTGGTCAACCTCGTTTGGCTGCCCGAATGCGAGAAATGGGCGATGATAGACTCGGACATGCAATCCTACGTCGCCTCGCCCGAAGGCGAAGCGCTCTCACTCGAAGAGATGCGGCAGCGTACCGTCGCCGGAGAGCCGATGGCCGTACACCGGCTTCTCGGAACACGCGACCCGGAGAATTACCTCTCCTACTGGGCCAAGAACCTCTACTGGTTCATTTGTTGGGAGCAGACCGGATACGACAAGGAGGTCGGATACGAAGGCCGCGCCATCGCCCTGCTGCCCCCGGGGTTCGAGGGATTCTCGCTGGATGAATCCACCGTCCGGACCTCCGACGCCGACCGTTTCTGGGCCGCCCCGCAGCCGGCGGAATGATCCGGACCCGCAAAACTTTCAACTTATAATTTTCAACGCGCAATATGCAGGAATACATTTCGAAACAACACCGGATTTTACGTCCCGCCGAACAGATTTACGCCGTCATCAGCCGCTTCGACAACCTCACCCCGGCCGTCGCCGACCGCGTCGAGGAGTGGCAGGCCACCGAGGAGACCTGTTCGTTCAAGGCCAAAGGCTTCACCGTCCGTCTCCGCATGGAGGAGCGCATCGAACCGCGCCACGTCAAGATCGTGGGCGACGACGGGGGAATCCCGATGGATTTCGCCTTCTGGATTCAGCTCCACAAAGTCTCCGACACCGACACCCGCATGCGGCTGGTGCTGCACATCGAACTGAACATGATGATGAAGATGATGATCGGCGGCAAACTCCAGGGCGCCATCGACCAGATCGCCGAAGGCATCGCCCGCGCGATGCAGGCGCAGGCGTAGGACGCCTGCTTCAGGGGCGACCCCAAGCCGACAGGCCTCCGACCCCGACCATTGCACTCGCAGCGCAAGACGCCTGTTAAAAAAGCAATCGCAGGACGACACGGCCTCCGACCCCGACCGCCGCTTCCGCAGCGTAAAAATTTTCAGAAGACAACCGCAGACATGAGACCGACCGACTACATCGCTTCGCTGTTCAAGCCTTCCGGAGGTCCCGGAGGGGAGTCTGCGGCATATGACTTCGATCCGATCGGCAGTTATTTCTACAACTGCCCGGCCGAAGAGGGAGTCTTTCAGATCGTCGACGCCGAGACGACGGCCGACCTCGACCTGAACGCCGTGTTCGAAAAGATCGACCGCACGACCTCACGCGTCGGCCAGCAATACCTCTACGCCCGGCTGCGGACGCTGCGGGGCGAGGAGGACGCCGCGGATTTCGACCGCCGGGTCGGTGCTTTCGAAAACGACGACGAACTGACGCAACGGTGCGCCGGACACCTTGCACGCCTCGCGGGCGACGACGCCTACGACCTCTGCCGGCTGATCTTCGACACCCCGGTCCGGGTCCGCCGCATCGGACTGATCTACGCGCTGACCGCCGCGGCCACGGCCGCGCTGCTTCTCGCGCCCTTTTATCCGGCGCTGTTGCTGCTCT
>ERZ791909.2669-NODE-2669-length-10419-cov-2.442300_pt1 | contig 10419 bp, 9 predicted proteins | sample MGYA00510143_ERZ791909 | MGnify/ENA primary metagenome ERZ791909 (study PRJEB30046, sample SAMN00792093) | human gut metagenome | study: EMG produced TPA metagenomics assembly of the A metagenome-wide association study of gut microbiota in type 2... | reverse complement strand
AGGTGCAAAGTCATTAGGAGGAGGAGAGAAAGAGAGACTGGGGGAAACTTAGGAGATGTTTTTTGTTTGTAAAAAACGATTTCGCCTGTATTAAATGAGTTGTGCTCACAATATCAACCTGCTTTTTTCTGATAAACTGAACATCTTAATAATAACAGATCACAGGCATACCTGCGTATATATTTTCATAAATAACCGCTGCTTTTTTATATGGAAGATTTACGCATCCATGTGAACCGCTGGAATAATAAATATCTCCTCCAAATTCACTACGCCAGGTTGCATCATGGAGTCCTATACCACGATTAAACGGCATCCAGAAATTTACCTTTGTCTCGTAATCTTCACCTCTTAGAACCGATGGTGATTCCTTATATGTAACCGAATATAATCCATCCGGTGTGCCATGACCGTTCTTCACGCATCCGGTAACACAAGGGGAATCTGTGACCAGTTTTCCACTTACAATCAGATAAACATGCTGATTCGTCAGATCTACTTCTACATAAGAATATCCAATGTCATCCGATTTTGTATATGCTGCTCCTGTCTGAGAAAATTCAGGGATTCGTTCCTGCGATCTGCCACTTGCAAGAGTTTCCCGAAGTCCTTTTGTCTCAGCTTCTACATCGATCTTCCAGCCATATCGGCTTCCGGTTTCTTCTACATATCTTCCGGTATAGGTCTGAAAGGTTCTCGTTGTTCCGACAGTATCATATATCTCTGCAAGCTGCTCGACATATGCCTGGACCGATTTCTTCTTGAATTTCCATTTGCCTGCATCATAATACAACCAATCTCCAAATGTTGATGCATCAAGCGTCCATGATACACGATCAATGCTGTAGTTGATCTGAACCGCAAGATATGTTTCCAGTGCTTTTTTCCGGTCTGCAATCTCCTTACTGTCTGCCGTGATCTCTGCATTCTCATAACACGCTTCTTTATCAAGGTCTGTAGTAGCTTTCACTTGTTCAAGTGCCGTTTCTATCACTTTCTGAACCTTATCTGTATCCAGATAACTGCCTTCTGTCTCTGGTATGATAACCGCCTCGCTCTTTTCAACTGCTACATAGGCATCCTTTGGCTTTTCCATATTCTTTTCCTGCATACAGTCCTGATCTTTTAAGAACTGATACAGCTTTTCTTTATCATAGGTTACTTCATAACTGGTTTTATAATCTTTCCGATTATCATTCAAATACAGAAACCATAAAAATCCATTTTGTTTCTTCTTGATGCTTTTCTCATTGGAAACTGCCTGTATCGTCATATCGATATCTTCCGGGCAGATCACAAATGATGCATGTTCCCTGCCATTTACAGTCAACGTATATTCCCTCATATATGTATCGATCGTATTTTTTACGGATCTCACTGTATGATAAGATACATTCTGTCCGTCAATATATGTATTCTTATTAAAATGAAAGCTGAACCAGATCGCCAATGTAAGATAACAAAGAAAAATAACTCCGCCCACAGAAATTGATATAATAGCAACGATCTTTTTTCCTTTTTTCCGTTTATTGATCTGTTCATAGACACTTTTATCGATATAGACATCTGCCGGCATGGCAGCAGCCGTTGCCGTGGCAGCAACCTCTGTCTGCTCTACTTCTTTGTTTTCCTCACTCATAATCTTCCCCTGTTATTCTCCTTCCAGATGGATCACGCATATCTCGGGCTTATTATTGACCCGGAACTTTAAAGTATGACCACCAAGTCCACCTGTTAAGATCATTTTTTTATTACGACATTCATACATACCCCGATAATATTTTGGAAACAGCCGTACCATCGGTGATACCACACCTCCAAGAACAGGAAGTATGACCATGCCCCCGTGCACATGACCGGATAATACCAGATCTGCTCCCCATTCTGCATAAACCGGAAAATAATCCGGGTTATGGGCCAGTAGAATCTTATATGCATCCTGATGCCTTGTTGGAAGAAGCTTCACCAGATAGTCCGTCTCCATCTTCTGAAGCCGGAATCTTCTGTAATAAGCTGCATCTATGTCAAGCCCCACGATCTGAATGTTGTCAGATGCCAGAGTAGCTTCCTCATTTATGAGCCAATGAGCGTAATCCTTTGTCTGTTCATACAGGCATTCCCAGATATCTCCATACTGCTCTGTATATAAACCGGTTCTCATCTCATGATTTCCCTTTGAAATATAAACAGGGAATTCGCTTCCAAGCTTTTGCAGAAGGTCTATCGCAACACCTGGACTGACATCTTTCTTTCCGACTATAACATCTCCTGCGATCAAAACTGCATCAGGAGCAATCTTTTTTATCTCTTTTATGAGCTTCTCATTTTTATCTCCGTATTCTGCATTATGAAGATCTGCGATCATCGCAAATGTAGCAGACTTTTTTATCCTTTTATCCGTGATTGTATAATGAGATACCGAAAGCATATGATTCTCCCGTCTGCTTTCGATCAAAACTGCGCACAGACAGATAATCGCAAATATACAGATGATACTGATAATATCGAATAACATTTTCTCTTCCTCTAGGAACGAAAGGCAAGATATAATACTTTTTTAAAGCTGTAGCCAAACGTCATTTTCTTTATATTTTCTGCTGCAACGACCTCGACTGAACCAAGGATACGACCATTGATTGAATATTCTATATGACCGACAACATATCCTTTTTTTATCGGTGCTGTAAGCGGTTCATCCTGAACCAGTATCTTCTTTACATCATCTGCCTTTTCCCCGCGAAGCAGAACGGATGAGAAGTCCGATGCACTGTCAATCGTCAGTTCGTCACTGATACCATTTTCTATAGAAACGCTGCGGGTGTCAAGTACATTTTCATCTTTATACAGATTACAATTTGCATATCCATAATCTAATAGCTTGCAGGCCTCTTTATTTCTGATATCCTTTGTTTCAGCTCCCATGATGACTGCGATCAATGTAATGCCGTTTCTGTTCGCCGTCGCCGACATACAGTATTTAGCTGTCGCCGTATATCCGGTTTTAAGCCCGGTTGCCCCGGTATACATATTTAGGAATTTATTTGTATTAGCAAGGTCAAATCTTGACTCTCCCCTTGCGGTTTTATGTACGATTGAATCCATCCAGATACCGGAATAATTCAGGATCTCAGGATGTTCGTCAATCAACTGTCTGGACATGATCGCAATGTCTTTTGCCGATGTCTCATGTCCATCTGCATCCAGTCCACATGCATTGACGAAATGTGTATGCTCCATTCCAAGTTCCTTTGCCCGGTCATTCATTCTCTGAACAAAGGCTTCCTCGCTTCCTGCCGTGAATTCTGCCATAGCAACTGCCGCATCGTTCCCTGATGCAATAATGATACATTTTATCATATCTTCAACCGTCTGCTGTTCCCCGGTCTCAAAGAAGCATTGTGAACCACCCATAGAAGCTGCATGTTCACTCACAGTTACAATATCAGACATCTGATAATCACCTGCCTTCATTGCCTCAAAAATCAGAAGCAGCGTCATTACCTTTGTGACGGATGCAGGTTTCCTTGCTTCGTCTGCATTTTTCTCATATAATACCGTTCCTGTCGTTGCTTCCATAAGGATACATGATTGTGATTCCAATTGAAGTCCGGACTGATCTGTCGCTATTTCATCTGTTGCTGTTCCATCTGTTACAGCAACACTATATATTACCGATTGGCCGATATGTCCGACTACAAGTGCTATTCCAAGAACCGTACCTGCAAATGCTCTGCCTATCCTCTTTCCCATTTTTACCCGTTTCAATAACATCCCTCTAATTTGTTCATTTATACAATTTATGCTTAAAAAAATGAATAAAGAATGTTTGTGTTGATATTTTTCTTTCATAATTAATTATATTCTGCTATAATACTACAGAATTATGCGCAATATGCGGTAATTTAAGAAAGAATGACACTTTCGTCATTTATTAACTGGACAAATTATAACAGGAGGAAAAATCAATGAGTATGAAATTGGTCAAACGAGTACCAACCGGTGAAGAGATCAAAGAGTTATATCCTCTCTCACAGGAACTCAAAGACATTAAAGCAAAACGAGATGAAGAGATCAGAAAAATTTTTACCGGAGAAGACAAGCGATTTATATTTATAATTGGTCCATGTTCCGCTGATAACGAAGATGCTGTATGCGACTATCAGAACAGACTGGCAAAGGTTGCAGAACAGGTCAAAGATAAAATTCTTGTAATTCCACGTATATATACGAACAAACCAAGAACAACGGGTGATGGATACAAAGGGATGTTGCATCAGCCGGATCCGAATAAGGCTTCTGATATGTTAGAAGGTTTATATGCAATCCGTAAAATGCATATCCGCGCGATCAAAGAAACCGGACTCACAGCAGCAGACGAAATGCTCTATTCCGAGAACTGGCAATATGTTGACGACATCTTATCCTATGTAGCGATCGGTGCACGTTCCGTTGAGGATCAGCAGCACAGATTAACGGCAAGTGGAATGGACATTCCGGTTGGCATGAAGAACCCAACCAGTGGGGATTATACTGTTATGATGAATTCTTGTCTTGCTGGACAGCATCCGCATACTTTCTTATATTCCGGATGGGAAGCCCACACAGACGGAAACCCACTGACCCATTGTATATTAAGAGGTGCATTAAACAAACATGGTCGTTCCATCTCAAACTACCACTACGAAGATCTTCGTCTTTTATATGAATCATACCAGAAGTTCAATTTAGTAAATCATTCATGTATCGTTGATGCAAATCATAACAATTCAGGCAAAAAATTTGATGAGCAGCCACGAATCGTAAAAGAAGTTATCCACAGCCGCAATTACGATCCTGATATCAAAGAACTTGTAAAAGGTGTTATGGTTGAAAGTTATATCGAAGACGGTAATCAGCCGGTTGGTGGAGGATGCTATGGCAAATCCATCACAGACCCTTGTCTCGGATGGGATAAGACAGAACGTCTCTTAAAGGAAGTTGCTGATCTGTTATAAAAATCTGATACCGTGTAATGCAATGATATCAAACATCTTTTAAGTTGAGATGTAATGCAACGATATCCAAGCTTCTTTTATAAATAAAGATGTAACACATCGTTTATAGCTATAAAGGCAAAAAGAAACCTGCCAGTTAATATCTGACAGGTTTCTTCTTTTTTACTCTTTGATGATGCGTGACAGGAAATTTCTTCCCAATGACACATCACCAGCAATATTTAATTTTCCTGTAGCATATGCATAAATCGGATCCATTACTCCATTTATCACCCGTTCCAGACTGGATATTGTAACGATAAACTGAACATTTCGTTGTTTATATTCCCCCGAAATGACCTCAAGTGTACCATCTTTCAAATGAATATAAAAATGTCCACTGTCACGTCCAATAACATCAAACTGGAAATAGGTATCATCCTGTAATCCATCTATGTTCCTATGTACTGATAATTCATGAAAATAATCGAGACATTCCCTATATGTCATACAAATCAGCCTGCTTTATAAGAATTCGAAATCGTCATCCTCATCGCCATCACCGATCAGAACCTGATTGCGTTTAACGCCTTCTTCGATTTCTCCTACGATTACTTCGTCTTCTTCATCCTCTGTTACAGCACTCTTCCCTGCAAATGCCTGTGGCTTGCTTTCCTCTTTTGGCTCTTCCTTTGGTTTCATCTTCAGCTTCTGAGGTCCTGCTGTTGTCTGAGACTTCATCTTCAGCTTTGTAATCGGATCAGCTTCTAACGCATCTTCATTGATTGATGAAGCTGTCGTGCTGGCTGTTGCTGTTACAGTACCGCCATTTGCCTTAAGCTCTTCCATCTCCGCTTTTAACTTTGCAAGTTCTGCCTTTGCATTGGAAAGAACTTCATTTGCACGTTTCTTTGCATCGTTAATGATTTTGTTTGCTTCACTGTTTGCCGCATTCTGTTCCTTTTTGGAACCCGGAGCAGCCTGCTCTAACTGTTTCTCTAATTCATAGATCTTTACACTATTATCTCTGAGAGAATTCTGAGCCAGTTCATTTTCTGCTACAGCGGCATCATATTTTGCCTGTAATGAAGCAAACTCATCCGATACTTCTCTCATAAATGAATTTACTTCATCTTTATTATAACCAAAAAGTCCCTTTTTAAAGGTCTTTTCTTCAATGCTTTCCTTTGTTAACATTATAGCGCTTCTCCTTTACGTGTTTATTTAACATAACCTAAACTCAATTATATTAATTCTTTGTATGTTTTTCAAGAAATAATCGTATGTTTTTGAAAAAAATTTACAATTTTTCATGCAAGATATTCAATTTGGATCCATTCCCATGTATTTTTTACATTTCACGGCTATCAAACAGGATCGTAAACGGTCCATCATTGGACAGATCCACTCTCATATCCGCACCAAAAATACCGCTTTCTGTAACTGCGATTTTTTCCCTGCAAGCAGACAGGACATATTCATATAACACATTTGCTTTTTCAGGGTTGCCTGCCTTTGTAAAAGATGGGCGGTTTCCTTTCTTACAGTCTGCACATAAGGTAAACTGTGATACGATCAGAAGCTCACCGTTTACATCTGTAAGAGAAAGATTTGTCTTGCCATTTTCATCCGCAAATATACGAAGTCCCAGCAGTTTGCGGATTAATTTGTCTGCAACTTCTTCTGTATCTTCTTCGAATACACCTACAAATACCAACAGACCTTTTCCGATCTTTCCTACCTCTTTATCATCTACTGTTACACTTGCATGATTCACTCTCTGAATCAGAAATCTCATAATTTTTATCCCCTTTAGCGCTCCGACATGCTGATTGCTTCTACTGCAACGCTTCCTCCACGGACAACCTCGATCCGATTTGGAAAACTCTGCTTGAATAACTTGATCGCATCATTGTTCTGATTTTCTGTCTGTAAACATTCCACCAGAATATTCTTTCTGTCATAGTCCGTGATCTTGAAGTTAAATGCATTTGCAATACGGAATACTTCATCCTTATCATCGGTATTACATTCTTTTACCTTGATGAATAAGATCTCTTTATTATGAATCGGAATATCCGTATAATCAACCACCTTGATTACTTCCACGCTGCGGTTCAACTGCTTCTTTACCTGTTCAAAAGTACGGTCATCACTGGTAAAACTGATCGTCATTCTGGATACCGTCGTATCCTCTGTTTCTCCTACAGTCAGACTGTTCAGGTTATAGGATTTACCGGAAAACAGACCGGAGATTCTTGCAAGTACACCTATTTCATTTTCAACATATAAACATATCCATCTTTTCTTTTCACTCATCTGTCTATCCTCCTTAACAATCCATGATCATATCATTTAATGACTTGCCACCCGGAACCATAGGGAATACATTTGCAGTCGGATCAATATAGAACTCTATAACTGTAGGTCCCTTTGTATTTGCCTTTGCCTGCTCAAATGCTGCTTTGATCTCTTCTTCCTTTGTAACACGGATTCCAAGCGCCTCATAGCTTTCCGCCAGTTTTACAAAATCCGGTGTATATTTCGGACAGCATTTGTCAGGATTCTGGCAATCATGATTACAGCTCTTTCTGTATCTCAGACAGGTACTGCTGTAACGCTTGTTGAAGAACAGCTCCTGCCACTGACGTACATTTCCAAGATAACCATTGTTTAAGATACAGATCGTGATCGGAAGCTCCTGTGCAACCGCAGTCGCCATCTCCTGAATATTCATCTGTATACCACCATCACCGGAAATGCAAATAACATTCTTATCCGGGTTACCGATCTTTGCCCCGATGGCAGCAGGAAGTCCATATCCCATCGTACCAAGACCGCCGGAGGTTAAGAGCTGGTTTTCTCCTCCAAGAGCGATATACTGGGTTGTCCACAGCTGATTCTGGCCAACGTCCGTTGTAATAATGAGATCGTCATACATTTCATTAATGGTCTTAATGATCTTCTCAGGTGTAACACCTTTATAAGAATTCATGTTGATAGGATACTGTTTCTTCACTTCCATGATCTCAGCAACCCAATCGGATATATCTAATTTCTTTGCATATTTTAACATCTTCGTGATCGCAAGCTTTGCATCTGCTACGATTGGGATGTCTACCTCGATATTTCTGGAGATTGATGCTGCATCGATATCGATATGTATGATCTTTGCATTCTTTGCAAATGTGTCAATCGTACCGGTGATACGGTCGTTAAATCTGGTTCCGATCGAGAATAAGACATCACATTCCATGATTGCTTTATTGGATGCGAGATTTCCATGCATTCCGATATTACCAACATATAAAGGATGGTCCGTCGGAATTGCTCCCTTACCCATGATCGTAGTAACAACAGGGATTCCTGTTAATTCACATAATTCCTGCATTTCTTTTCTTGCATGTGCGATATTCACACCGCCACCGATCAGAAATACCGGTTTCTTTGCATGGTTTAATTCTGCCAGAGCCTTCTTAAGCTGACCAGAATGTACACCCTCTGATGGCTTATATCCTCTGATATTTACTTCATCCGGATATTCATCCGAACCCATTGCAAGCTGGATATCTTTTGGTATATCAACCAGTACAGGACCCGGCTTACCGGTTCTTGCGATATAGAATGCATTCTTGATAATTCTTGCCAGATTTTCTCTCTTTCTGACTGTTACTGCATATTTGCAGATGTTTCTGGTAATACCTACGATATCGACCTCTTGAAAGGCGTCGTTACCGATCAGATTCATCGGTACCTGTCCGGTAAAACATACCAGAGGAACACTGTCATAATTTGCTGTTGCAATTCCTGTAACCAGATTCGTTGCACCAGGCCCGCTTGTAACCAGACATACACCAACCTTTCCGGTTGATCTTGCATATCCATCTGCTGCATGAACAAGTGCCTGCTCATGTCTTGGAAGGATCATATCGATTCCCTCTGCATCGTATAATGCGTCAAATAAGTCGATCGCTGTTCCACCCGGATAGGCAAACAGTGTATCAACATGTTCTTCCTGTAATGCCTTTACAAACATCTGTGCTCCATTAATCTCCATAACCTATATCCTCCTTTAATTGTCATCCATATAAATTTCCAAAAAGAGCGTTTCCCATCCACTAAAAAAGCCCTAAGCCGTATATCAGCTTAGGGCGAATAATCATATCCGTGGTACCACCTAAATTCAGGTTCTTCCTGCTCTCATCCAATACTTACAAATCTTATCTGCGTTATATTGTATTCCTGTAACGGGGAAATCCGTTGAATCCTACTCAGCACTTCTTACGAAGTCATGCTTTTCAGTCCACTGCTCGAAGGCTACTTCCATACATCCTAGCTGAAGATTCTCACCACCATCTTCTCTCTGGGAGCCGGTCCTGTATGTACTCCTCCTTGTCATTGCATTTGACATATAAACTGTTGTTACTTTAGCATAAATGAGAAAAAAAGTCAATGCGTTTTCTGGGAAAAATCACCAAAATACCTGCATCAAACATACAGGACAATCCCCTTTTCTAAACGTTCGATCTCAAAGGCTGCATCCCGGTTGGCATCATATGTAATAAAGATCACCTTTGCAAACCGATGAATAATTCCACGCTCCAAAATATAATCCAGAACACGGTACTCACTCTTATCCGCTACCGTTTCCAGAACCTCCTGAAGCATAACATCATATTCCGTAAGTTCAAATACCCCACGGTGAACAACACGATTTTCTTTTGTATCCATATGATAGATCGTATGACCTGTTGACAGACGGATCAGCTCATGACTGACAGATGCAAGTGCTTCGATCAGCTTCTGATTCGTCTTCCTGTCTTCCTTAGGAGCATAATCAAAAAATATCATGACGGAATTATCATTTGGTGTATCCAGTTCTTTTACCATGGTCTTTCCCATCTTAGCTGACATTTTCCAATGAATATTTTTGATACTGTCACCTTTCATATATTCCTTGATCTGAAGGATCTCTGAAATATCATTTCCTTTTACATGCTTGTAATTCACATCATTCTCGCTCACAAGACTGCCTTCTACATCATACAGATCCATGGAACGCTCTTTCGGATATTGATAAAACATACAATCCTTATGCGAACGGATCTCCGCTTTCGTCAAACCGAAATAGTCATAAATATAGATTTTATATATTTCAACATTAATCTGTCCGCAGTACTTACTCTCTATCGGAAACTGGTATTTCTCTCTGCTTTTTCTTGCCGCCGAACATTCGATATAAGTAGGGAATTCAGTTTCAAATACAACATTTTCACAGTTAAACTCGATCCTGATCTTGGAAACCGGAAAAAAAGATGAATTCTCTATTTCAAGAAGCAAGGCAGGATCTTCCTTTAACTCATTGATTATATCAAACTTCACTGCAATCTTGCCCGCATTATACCGATTGATAAAAAACATCGGAAGCCAGATGATCCCAAACATT
>ERZ791909.2667-NODE-2667-length-10419-cov-11.224334_pt1 | contig 10419 bp, 7 predicted proteins | sample MGYA00510143_ERZ791909 | MGnify/ENA primary metagenome ERZ791909 (study PRJEB30046, sample SAMN00792093) | human gut metagenome | study: EMG produced TPA metagenomics assembly of the A metagenome-wide association study of gut microbiota in type 2... | reverse complement strand
GCCATCCAGCATGCCCGCGGCGATGAGCGGCCTTGCGCCCTGACCGATCTCCTCGGCGGGCTGGAAGAGGAAGCGCACCTCGCCGTCAAAGTCCGCGCGGTGTGCGCTCAAAACCTTTGCCGCGCCGAGAAGACACGTCGTGTGCGCGTCGTGGCCGCAGGCGTGCATCATGCCCGGCGTTTGCGAGCGGTAGGGTACGTCGTTCGTCTCCTGAATGGGTAAGGCGTCGATATCCGCGCGCAGCACGACAAGGCCGCTTCCATTGCCGTTGCCGGTCAAATGGCCGGCAACGACGGTCTCGCCGACGCGCTCGTGCGGGATGCCGCACCTGTCAAGCTCGCGCTCGATGCGCGCGGCAGTGTGGTATTCGTGCAGGCCGAGCTCTGGGGCGCGGTGAAATTCCCGCCGCAGTGCGATGAGCTCGTCGCGAAGCTGCTGGCACTCTTCTCTCAGGGCGTTCATGGCGAATTTCCTTTCTTAACCCTTGGCAGGGATCTTTTCGCGCAGGGATTCGAGGCGGTTCAGCGCGTCGGTGAGCGTTTCGTCCTTCTTGGCGAAGTGCAGGCGGATGAGGTGGTTGACCGGCTCGCGGAAGAAGCTCGAGCCCGGCACCGCGCCCACGCCGACCTTGCTCGCAAGGTCCTCGCAGAATTGAAGATCGCTCTCGTAGCCGAACTCCGAGATGTCGAGCATCACGTAGTAAGCGCCCTCGGGGTCATTGTGGACGATCTTGAGGTCGTCAAGGCCCTTTAAGAACAGGTCCTTTTTGTGCGTGTACTCGGCCTGCAGCGCGTCGTAGTACTCCTGACCGAAGTTGAGGCCGGGGATGATGGCCTCCTGTAGGGGCGCCGCCGCGCCGACGGTGAGAAAGTCGTGGACCTTCTTCGCGCGGTCGATGATCTCCGGCGGGGCGATGATGTAGCCAAGGCGCCAGCCGGTGATGGAATAGGTCTTGGAAAGCGACGAGCAGGACAGCGTGCGCTCCCACATGTCGGGCAGCGCCGCAAAATAGGTGTGCTGGTGCGGGGCGTAAATGATGTGCTCGTAGACCTCGTCGGTGATGACGTAGACGTCATATTTCCTGGCAAGACCCGCGATGATCTCAAGCTCCTCGCGCGTGAAGACCTTGCCGCAGGGGTTCGAGGGGTTGCACAGCACGAGCGCCTTGGGGTGCTGGCGGAACGCGTCCTCGAGCACTTCGGGGTCAAACGTGAACGACGGTGGCGTGAGCGGCACATAGATGGGCACCGCGCCGGAGAGGATCGTGTCGGCACTGTAATTTTCGTAGAACGGGGAGAAGATGACGACCTTGTCGCCGGGATTGGCGACGGTCATCATTGCGGCCATCATGGCCTCGGTGCTGCCGCAGGTGACGACGATCTCGCCGTTGGGGTCGATGTCGCGGCCCATGAAATGGGACTGCTTCTTCGCCAGCGCCTCGCGGAAGTCCTGCGCGCCCCAGGTGATGGAGTATTGATGATAGTCCTCGTAGGCGACCTGAGAGAGGCGGTCGAGGATGGGCTTGGGCGGGTCGAAGTCGGGGAAGCCCTGGGAAAGATTCACCGCGCCGTACTGGTTGGAGATACGGGTCATGCGGCGGATGACGGAATCGGTAAAGCTCGCGGTGCGGTCAGAAAGTGCCTGCATTGTTGTTTCCTCCTGTGAGATAAGATTTTCCGTTGTTCAAGATATGCTGCGGGTCGAGCGCCGTTTTGATGGCGTTCATGGCCTGTAAATTTTCCTTCGCCGTCTGGCGCAGGAAGTAGGGACGCTTCGATAGCCCGATGCCGTGCTCGCCGGAGGCGACGCCGCCGAGGCGATAGGCTTCGGCATAGGCCCTGTCCATGTTTTCGTGCAGCTCGCGCTGCCACATTTCTTCATCGCGCTCGCCGCGCACGACGCACAGGTGCACGTTGCCGTCGCCCGCGTGGCCGAAGCTGACCATCTGCATGCCGCTCTGGGCTTCCAAGTCGTTGATGAAGCGGATGAAGTCCGCCGTGCGGCTGATGGGCACGACGATATCGACCGGCTCCTGCTCGGAAACGGCCTCCACGGCCTTGACAAGCGCGCCGCGCACGCGCCAGATGTCAGCGCACTGCCGCGCGTCGGAGAGCTCGATAAAGTCGAGCGCGCCGTTTTGCAGCGCCAGAGAGCGCACGCGCGCGGCATTGGCCGTGACCTCTTCGCTTCTGCCGTCAAAGGTCAAGAGAATATAAGAGCCGGCGTCGGGGCGGGGATAAGAGATGCCGCAGAAGCGTTCGCCAAGCGCGACGACTTTGCGCTCCATGAATTCGACCGCCGTGGGGTTCGCGTTCGCGCGCAGGATGGTCAAAACGCTCTGGATGCCGGTTTTCAGGTCGGCATACGGCACAAGCACGCTGAGCGAGGCCTCGGGCTTGGGAACAAGGCGCAGCAGGCACTTTGTGATGACGGCGAGCGTACCCTCTGAGCCGATGAGAAGGTGCTTGAGCGAGAGCCCGCTCGCGTCCTTGACCTGCTTGCCGCCGACTTGCATCACCGTGCCGTCAGCGAGCACGACCTCGAGTCCGCGCACGTAGTCGCGCGTGACGCCGTACTTCACCGCGCGCATGCCGCCGGCGTTCGTGCTGATGTTGCCGCCGATGCTCGAGGCCTTTTCGCCGGGATCGGGCGGGTAGAACAGCCCGCGCGCTTCGACATAGGCCTGCAAGTCCTGCAAGAGCATACCGGGCTCGACCGTGACGGTCATCGTGTCCTCGTCGAGCTCGAGCACGCGGTCCATGCGGGAAAGGTCGAGGATGATGCCGCCCTCGAGCGGCACGGTAGAGCCGACAAGATTCGTCCCCGCGCCGCGCGGCGTGACGGGAACACGGTGCTCGTGCGCGTAGCGCAGGAGCGCGCTCACCTCCTCGGTGGATAAGGGGAAGGCGAGCGCCTCGGCGCTGCCGTGAACGCGGCCGAGCACGTCGCTCTGGTATTCTGCGGGAATGTCCGCGCCGGTGAGCAGGCGGTCTTCGTCTGCAATGATGCGCCGCAGCGCGGAAAGATCAAGTGCCATAATAAATTCCTCCCGGAAAGGCGTACCGCCGCCCGCGCTCCCTGTGTTGCGGGAGCGCGGCGGCGGTCAGATGGTGTTTACTGATTGATCAAGTCCTGATCCCAGCCCACTGCGATGAAGTAACCGCCGAAGGTGTTGTTGAACACGTCCTCCGTCGCGCTGGACTGGAAGGCTTCGACGACCTTCTCATAGATGGCGGCGGTGTCGGGGTCTTCGACGTCAGCGGTGCGCGCGGCGATCAGATTCCAGTACTCCTCCACGTCGAGGACGCTGTCCTTGTAGATGGCCTCGTCGGTCTTGAGGCCAAAGTCGAGCGCGTAGTTGCCGTTCACGACCGCGGCGGCCACGTCGGGCAGGACGGAGGGGATGGTGTTGGCCTTGAGTTCTTCGATGGTGATGTTGACCTTGTAGCTCGTGATATCGTCAACGGTGGGGTTAAAGGCGGCGTTGGGGTCGAGCTCGATGAGGCCCGCGGCTTCGAGCACCTTGAGCGCGCGGCCGCCGTTGGTCAGATCGTCGGGAATGGCGACGACGTCACCGTCTTTGAGCTCGTCAACGGAACTGACCTTCTGGGAGTAGAGGTTCAGCGGGATGATGAAGGTGTTGCCGATGTTCTGGATCGCATAGCCGTAGTTGTCGATCTCGCTCTGGAGATAAATGCGGTGCTGGAAGGCGTTGAGGTCGATGTCGCCGTTGGCGAGCGCGTTGTTCGGGGTCACGTAGTCCGAGAACTGCACGATCTCGAGGTCGATGCCCTCGTCGGCGAGCGCGGCCTTCGCGCTCGCCCAGAGGTCGTCATAGATGCCGCCGACCACGCCGAGCTTGACGGTCACGGTCTCGCCGGTCTGATTGTCGGTGTTGGCATCGCTGTTGTCGGCGGAGTCGTCGGCCTTGGAGCCGCAGGCGGTCAGCGCGAGGGCGAGCGTGGCGGCTGCAAGGGCGAGGGCAAAGAACTTTTTGAGCTTCATGGAAATATCCTCCGTTAAAATAATTTTTTGTAATGGGGTGGGTAGGGGCTGTATGGGGATCACGTTAATGCGTGTTCTTTTTGACGATGCGTCCGCCGACAAATTCGATGACGCAGACGATGAGCACAAGGACGAGCACGGTGACGTTCGTGATGTCGGCCATGTTGCGGTCGTGGCCGTAGCGGATGGCGAAGTCGCCGAGGCCCGCGCCGGCGACGCCGGCCATGGCCGTGAGGTTTAAGAGACTCACGATCGTGATGGTCGTGCCGCGCGCGATGGCCGCGATGCTCTCCTTGAGATACACGCGGAAGATGATCTCAAGCGGGCTCGAGCCCATCGAGAGCGCCGCCTCGATAAGGCCGCCGTCGAGCTCGGCGAGCGCACTTTCGACCTGACGGGTGAAAAACGGCACTGAGCCGAACACCAGCGGCACGATCGCGCCGCGCACATAGAGCACCGTGCCGACCAGCGCGCGCGTGATGGGCATGACCCACGTCAGTAGGATGATAAACGGGATGGAGCGGAACAGGCTCACGAGCTTGTCGAGAATTTGGTAGACGACCTTGTTCTCCAAAATGCCGTTCGGCTTTGTCACCGTGAGCACCACGCCGAGCAGAAGCCCGAATACGAACGAGATGAGGCCCGACCAGAGCACCATGAGCATCGTGTCGCCGAGGGCCTTATAAAAGTCCGGCAGCTTGCTTGCAAGGTTCGGGGCAATGTTAACGATCAGCTCTTGCATCTTTGATGACCTCCACTCCGACATTTTTTTCGATCAGGTATTCGATCGCTTTCGTGATCTGCTTTCTCTCGCCGCTGATGATGGCGACCGTTCCGCCGATGGGGGAATCCTGCACGATGGTGATATCGGCGAAAATGATGTTGAGCGAGACGTTGAACATCTGCGACACGGCGGAGATGATCGGCTCGTTGACGTTGCGCTGAACATAGGACAGGCGGACGATGAGCTCGCCGGGCTGGAGACGCGTGACGGGGGAATCCTCGGCGATGAGCGCTTCGACCTTCTGGAGGTTCGAGGTCGTGTGGATGAAGCTCTTCGTGATGTCCTGCTTGGGCTCAGCGAAGACCGTGAAGACCTCGCCCTGCTCGACGACGCGGCCGTATTCCATGACGGCGACGCGGTCACAGATCTCCTTGACGACAGCCATTTCGTGCGTGATGAGCACGATCGTGATGCCGAGCGTTTCGTTGAGGTGCTTGAGAAGGTGCAGGATCGCCTTCGTTGTCTGCGGGTCGAGCGCGGAGGTCGCCTCGTCGCACAGAAGCACCTGTGGGTCGTTGGCAAGGGCGCGGGCGATGGCGACGCGCTGCTTCTGTCCGCCGGAGAGCTGGCTGGGGTAGGCGTCCGCCTTGTCGCCGATGCCGACGAGTTCCAAGAGCGTTGCGACCTTCTTCTGGATATCCTCCTTGCTCAGGCCGCTGCCCTTGAGCGGGTAGGCGACGTTTCCGGCCACCGTGCGCGACGGCATCAGGTTGAAGTGCTGGAAGATCATGCCGATCTTCTTGCGCGCCGCGCGCAGATCCTTGGCAGAGAGCGCCGTCAAGTCCTGTCCCGCGACGAAGACGCTGCCGGAGCTTGGCCGCTCCAAAAGGTTGATGCATCGCACGAGCGTGGACTTGCCCGCGCCTGAGAAGCCGATGATCCCGAAGATCTCGCCCGAGCCGATGGAGAGCGACACGTCGCGCACGGCGTGCACGGCCTTTTCGCCCGAGCCGAAGTCCTTGGAAATGTTCTTGAGTTCGATCAAGTGAATTCCTCCTTTATCCCAAAAGCAAACAAAAAAGCGGGGAGCTCATGAGCTCCCCGCTTCAGGTCAAACGATGTTCGGGTGGCAAGACCCTTCTGCGCGCTTTCAATCAGCGGCGGCAATTTCGTTCCTGTGCGTATCGGGCAGGCAAATGAGCATGAGCAATCGTGGGCATCGGCATCGCCATGTCCATGTTCATGCACATTAACATTCGAGAAGTGTAAGAGAACATTTCGTCGAAATCCTTTCCGAAAATCATACTGAGATTGTAGGTATCATAGCACCGTGAAAAGCACACGTCAACAGAAAATGCGGGAAAATTCGCAACTTAGTCACACTTGACTAAAGCGGAAGAATAAACATGCGGAAAAAATCGGGTAATATTGCCAGCAAATTTGCCGCGCCGTTCAGTTTTGAAATGAAAAAAGAGGAACGGAGGCGGTCAGCTTCGTTCCTCTTTCGCTGATTGAATGCCGAAAAAGCGGCGGCCGTTTTCGTTCGTCAGGGCGATGATTTCATCTGTGCTCATGCCGCGAATTTCTGCGAATTTTGCCGCAATATGGGACACATTGCGCGAGTCGTTGCGCGTGCCGCGCACGGGAACGGGGGCCATGTAAGGGCTGTCCGTTTCGAGAAGCACCCTGTCAAGCGGGACGACCTTTGCGACCTCGACGGTCTTCTTCGCGTTCTTGTAGGTCAGCGGGCCGTCAAAGCCCAGGTACCAGCCGCGCTTTATCAGCTCCTGCGCGATCTCGACGCTGCCGGAAAAGCAATGGAACACGCCGCGCACCTGCGGAAACTCCTTCACGATGGCGAGGCAGTCAGCATGCGCGTCGCGGTCGTGCACGATGACGGGGAGACCTGATTCCTGCGCCAGCGCGAGCTGGTCGCGGAAAACCTCCTGCTGGAATTCCCGCGGCGGGTTTTGCTCCCAGTAGTAGTCGAGCCCGATCTCACCAATGGCGACGACCTTCGGGTTCTTTGCCCATGCGCGCAGCGTGTCGAGGCTCTCGCGCGTGTAGGGCGCGCAGTTTTCCGGATGCCAGCCGACGGCGGCGTAGACGTGGGGATATTGTTCCGCGATCTCCACCGCGCGGCGCGAGGTATCCAAGTCGCAGCCCGGGTCGACGATCAGCCCCACGCCGTTTTCGGGCATGGACGCGAGCAATGCCTCGCGGTCAGCGTCGAACGCCTCATCGTCATAATGGGCGTGGGTGTCAAAAATCAGATTCATTTCTTCTCCTGCTCAAAGATGAGGTCATATTCAAGGATCGCGCCATTCACCGACTGCGACACAGGCAGAAAGCCAACATAGCGCCAGCCTTCCTCCGCTGCACGGTCGATGATGTTCCGGTATTCGGGGTCAAGCGAAAATCCGCCAAGAATAGACGCATTGGCGGCGACTTTTACATGAAAGTATTCATACATGGCTCTTTTCTCCTTTGCAGGCCCAAAGAGGGTGGGTTTTCGCGCCCCCAGGGGCGCGGGGATATGCCGCCTGCGGGCGGCGGGAGCAAAGGGGGTATTCTCTTTCCAAAGAGAATACCCCCTTTGGAACCCCCAGAGAAAGGCAAGGGGTCTTACCCCTTGACCCCGCACATTGGCAGTTTTTATCTTGAAGAGCTGCACGCGCTGCGCAATCAGGTGCGGTGTACATGGCTTCGCCATGAACCCCTGCGTTTCGTGACAACTCTCAACCGCGCCTTACTATCGTGAGGCGCGAGTGACGATAGCACGGCGGCAGACTGCTTGCCGAATGCGGCATTGCTGCGCTCGCCGCATTGAGGAGTGCCACGGTAGACGGAAATTAAGTTGTACTCCTACAAGATGGGCAGAGCGGCAGCGGATAATAGAAGTAGGCCAAATCGTATAGCAACGCTAAACGCGGCTTCGCCGCGCGCAGGCATTTCCATTCCGGAGGCATAAAGGTCATTCAAGCCTGAGACTGCCAATCTAAACGCCTTTCTTTTGGACGGGCGACGCCCGTTTTCTTTCTCGGGAAAGAAAATGGGGGTTGCATTGCGTGCAGCGCCGTCGGCGCTGCTTTCCCTCCGCGCCTGCGCGGAGTAAAAAGGGAGCCGGGAACCGGCTCCCTTTTTGTTTAGCAGAGTTTCGCGCCAGCAGGAATTTTATCATCCACCATAATAAGGTTGAGGACCTCCTCACCCTTCTCGGTGTGGACAGCAGAGAGCAGCATGCCGCAGCTCTCAAGCCCCATCATCTTGCGCGGGGGCAGGTTGACGATGGCGACGAGCGTCTTGCCGACGAGCTCTTCGGGCTTGTACCACTTGTGGATGCCGGAGAGGATCTGGCGGTCGGTGCCGGTGCCGTCGTCGAGCGTGAAGCGCAGGAGCTTTTCGCTCTTTTTCACGGCCTCGCAGGCCTTGACCTTGACGGCGCGGAAGTCGGACTTGCAGAACGTGTCGAAATCGACCTTTTCCTCGACCATCGGCTCAAACTCCATCGCGGGGAGGGCAGCCTTCTTCTGCGCCTCCTGAATGGCCTCGAGCTCTTCGAGCGCCTTCTGCGCGTCCACGCGCGGGAAGATGGCCTCACCCTTGTGGACGGTGACGGTGGCGCTCAGGCTGCCCCACTTCGCGGCGCTGTCCCAATCGCGGCAGCACTCGCACGCGCCGATCTGCGCGAAGATCCTCTCGCAGGAATCGGGGATGAACGGAGTGAGCAGCACCGTGCAGATGCGGATGCTCTCGAGGAGATTATACATGACGGAAGCGAGGCGGGGCTTGTTGGCCTCGTCCTTGGCGAGCGCCCAGGGTGCGGTCTCGTCGATATACTTGTTGGCGCGCTGGATGCACTTGAAGATCAGCTCGAGCGCGTTCTGGAACTGGAACTTCTCCATCTCGGCCTCATACTTGCCGCGCAGCGCGGAGAGCTGAGAGATGAGCTCGTCGTCGAGCGCATCGGCCTGACGGCTTTCCGGCAGCGTGCCGCCGAAATATTTTTCGACCATGGCCGTCGTGCGGGAGACGAGGTTGCCGAGGTCGTTGGCGAGGTCGACATTGATGGTGTTGATGAGCAGTTCATTCGAGAAGTTGCCGTCCGAGCCGAACGGGAACGTGCGCAGCAGGAAGAAGCGCAGCGCGTCCACGCCGAAGCGCTCGGCGAGCACATACGGATCAACGACGTTGCCCTTGGACTTACTCATCTTGCCACCGTCCATGACGAGCCAGCCGTGGCCGTAGACGTGCTTGGGAAGCGGCATGCCCATGCTCATGAGCATCGCAGGCCAGATAATGGAGTGGAAGCGGACGATCTCCTTGCCGACGAAGTGAACGTCGGCGGGCCAATACTTGTCGTAATCGTCGTACTTCTCGTTCATAAAGCCAAGCGCCGTGCAGTAGTTGAAGAGCGCGTCGACCCAGACGTAAACGACGTGACCCGGGTCAAAGTCCACGGGGATGCCCCAGGTGAAGCTCGTGCGGGAGACGCAGAGGTCTTCAAGGCCCGGCTTGATGAAGTTGTTGACCATCTCGTTGACGCGAGAGGCGGGCTGGAGAAAGTCGGTGTCCTCAAGCAGGTGCTGCACGCGGTCGGCGTACTTGGAAAGCTTGAAGAAGTAGGCCTCTTCCTCGGCGTCCTCGACCTCGCGGCCGCAGTCGGGGCACTTGCCGTCGACAAGCTGGCTCTCAGTCCAGAAGCTCTCGCAGGGCTTGCAGTACTTGCCCTTGTAGGTGCCCTTGTAGATGTCGCCGTTGTCGTGCATCTTCTTGAAGATCTTCTGGATGGCCTCGACATGGTAGTCATCCGTTGTGCGGATGAAGCGGTCGTTCGAAATATTCATGAGCTTCCACAGATCGAGGATGCCCTTTTCGCCGCAGACGATGTTATCGACGAACTGCTGCGGGGTCACGCCCGCGGCCTTGGCCTTATCTTCGATCTTCTGGCCGTGCTCGTCGGTGCCGGTCAGGAACATGACGTCATAGCCCGTCAGGCGCTTGTAGCGCGCCATCGCGTCGGTCGCCACGGTGCAGTAGGTGTGGCCGATGTGGAGCTTGTCGGAGGGGTAGTAGATGGGGGTCGTGATATAGAATTTCTTCTTGTCCATTGGTGTTTTCCTCTTTTCTGCCCGCGCCGAATGAAAGCGGGGCGTAATTATTTACAGTCTACCACTGAAAGGGCGGTATTTGCAAGGTTTTGCAGAATTTTTCCCCAAAAGAAGAAAGCGCGGCGCCATAAGCACCGCACTTTTTCGATTTGAAAGAGTAGGATCGCCGCATTTGCCGCCCCCAGGCGGCAAACAGGCATAACGCATCGCAGATTTTCGCGTCCGCAGACGCGAAAAAAATTTCAATCGTAACTTGTCGCGACATGTGCGTGACAAATTACTCTTTGCGCGGAGCGCGTGTCGCAGCCGCCCTGCGGGCGGCAAGGCACGAAGCGCAGCGAAACTCCCTCAAAAAGCGGCTTTGCCGCTTTTTTGAAGTTATAGTGAGTCATCCTCGTCGATCCACTTTTGCACCGGAACGATATTAAACTCCTCCTCCGTCCGGCGGATCACCACCTCGTCGATGCCGGCGTTGATGATCATGCGGCGGCACATGGGACAGCTCGTCGCGTCGTGCAGCAGCTCGCCGCTGCGCGCGTCGCGGCCGACCAAGTAGATCGTCGCGCCGACCATGTCGCG
>ERZ791909.2657-NODE-2657-length-10452-cov-2.807060_pt1 | contig 10452 bp, 13 predicted proteins | sample MGYA00510143_ERZ791909 | MGnify/ENA primary metagenome ERZ791909 (study PRJEB30046, sample SAMN00792093) | human gut metagenome | study: EMG produced TPA metagenomics assembly of the A metagenome-wide association study of gut microbiota in type 2... | reverse complement strand
GGCTTTTGAATGGTTGGCGGTAAAGGATACCGCCGCCAAAATAAAGCCGCTCATATCGAAAGAAAACGCCCAAAATCACCCCGAAACCATACAGCGGGGTTAGGTTTTGGGCGTTTCTGCGTTTCGGGAGCAAATCGGCAAATAGGTAGCGCAAAAAGGAGGTGGACGCTATGCCCCGTATGTCTCCTTTTGGCACAGCGGCGAGGATCATGCCATGATGAGACCGAGGAAGAATTTGAGGACTACCTGCAAAATACCGAAATGACGATGGGAGGGATGTAATATATGGCCTTGCTTTTTTCTGCGGTGACCGTAACCGCAGGCAATGAAGAAATTGAATTTACGGTCGGTGGGATACCGAGAGAGTACGACGACCTCGTCGGCTGGACCGCCTTTGATGACTTTATGGAGAATGTCGATGCGGAAACAGAGGTCAGCGTACACGCCGAAGCATATTTGTACGGCGGCGAGGAAACCGTAACGGCGACGCCCGAAGAAGTCGCCTATCTGATGATGCGCATGGAACGGGATGAAAACTTTCTGTCAGGGCATTGCGACAATATCGAGGATGTCGACTTCTCCTTTTTACGGCCGCCGGAGGAATATTACGGAATGAAAATATAACGAAAACACGGAGGTAAATGAAATGAACGAATATGACCGCCTGTACAGACAGGCACAGCGATATAAAGAGCTCTACCCCAAAGGGACGCGTATTCTGCTTTTGCACATGGGTGACGATCCCCGACCTGTTGAGGACGATATGCGCGGCACGGTAAAGTATGTGGACGATATGTGTACCCTGCACTGTGCTTTTGATAACGGCAGGCAATTGGGGCTCATCCCCGGCGAGGACTCCTTCCGCAAGCTCACCCAAGAAGAACTTGCCGAGGAGCAAAACGAAGATATGGACGAATCCGAGGGCTTCGGTATGACAATGTAAGGAAAGCGAGGCGGAACAGAAAAACAACGGTATCGGTCGGATGACTTATGCCGATCAGATTTTTGGATATGTTCGCAGGTATCGGTGGCTTTCGTTCGGGGCTTGAACGGCTCGGTGGTTTTGAGTGCGTCGGCTACTGCGAGATAGACAAATACGCAAAGCAGGCGTATGACGCCATGTACCCCACGAAAGGAGAAATATATTTTGCAGACGCAAGAACCATTGACCCATACACCCTGCCGGATATCGACCTTATTTGCGGCGGTTTTCCCTGTCAGTCCTTCAGTATCGCAGGGCTCCGCAGAGGATTCCAAGATGACACAAGAGGCACTCTCTTTTTTGAGATCGCCCGAATTGCCGCCGTTAAAAGACCACCTTTTCTGCTGCTTGAAAATGTACCCGGATTGTTGTCGCATGACCAAGGCCGGACTTTTGCGACCATCCTCGGTGCGCTGGATGAGCTGGGGTACGATGTCGTATGGCAAATCCTTAACAGCAAGGATTTCGGTGTCCCCCAATCCCGAAAGCGCGTGTATATTGTCGGATATCTTAGAGAAAGATGTGCCGGAGAAATACTATCTTTCACAAACGCAAATGCAGCGTCTCTTATCCAACTCCTTGGAGGCACAGAAGGCAATCGGGTCTACTCGGACGAAGGAGTCGGCATTACTCTCACAAGCGGCGCCGGAGGCTTCGGAGGAAAAACCGGACTCTACGATGTAGCCCTGCCTATCAAGGTAGATACGAAATCCGGCTTTCAGCTTGCACACTCCGGCGACAGCATCGACCTTGCCTACCCGACAATGAATACACGGCGAGGTCGGGTCGGAGAACAGATCGCTCATACCGTAACGCCCGGCAATACGCAGGGCTATTTTTTTATCGACATGAACTGCGATCCGAAGCTGACGGAGGTGGCTCGGTGCATTACTGCCCGACAGGACAGCGGCATCAGTAAGCATAAAGGCGAACACTCCGCCGTGTTTATTGAGGATGAGCCGAGAGCCGTAGTAACGCCCGACAAGAAAACCATCCGTCAGCAAGGCCGTTGGATAAAAGAGCCTAACGAGCCGATGTTCACGCTGACGGTGCAGGACAGGCACGGTATCCTCCGCTACGGCCGTGTGCGCAAGCTCACGCCGAGAGAATGCTGGCGACTGCAGGGCTTCACCGACGAGCAATTCGATAAAGCCAAGGCTGCGGGACTAAGCGACGGACGGCTGTATAAAATGGCAGGCAATGCCGTAAGTGTACCTGTCGTTTCTGCTGTCGGTGCTGTTATTAAGCGAATCTACCAAGAGCAAATTCAGAAAGGATAAACAAGAATGGACTATAACAGAAAAATCATGAGGCTTGAACTGTCCGCCGAAAAAGCACTTAACGGCGGATATTATTATGCCGAATTACTTCTGCCTGCGGCGGACTATGAAATCAAGGACGCTATGCAAAGGACTCGTGCCGTCGGCAGAGAAAACACGGTTGAAGTCAGCATCCTCGAATGCGATATCCTGCCGGAGCTGCAGGACATCCGCTTGGACACTTTCAGTTTGGATGAACTGAACTTCCTTGCCAAGCGGCTTGCTTCTCTCCCCGACGAGGAACTGCCCGTGTTTTACGCCGTGACCGATGAGGTTTTCAGAGCTGCGGACAACGATGGACTCGTCAGTATCAAAGACCTCATCAACAGCACCTACGGCTTGGATACCGTTCCGATCGCATCCGGCATCTCCGGACCGGAAGCACTCGGCAGATTTGCTATCGAAAACGGTCTGCTTTCCGATCTCGATGACATTCCAGAAAGCGCTGTTCCGTTTTTGAACGCGGAGCAGATCGGCAGAGTGCAGCAGAAAAACGATAAAGGCGTATTTGCCGGAAATTACTATATCCCCACCGTGCATTATGAACGGCCGGAGGTGTATGACGGCGTGACCTTGCCGGACGAGGAACCCGAAACCTCCGATTTTGCCATCCGTCTGCTTGTATCGGGTACGCCGGAGCATATCAAGGGCGATCCAGTAGATAGGGCTATATGGCTTAACCTTCCAATGGCAAGCGACATACTCGCAAATTATGCCGCAGCTTTTAATGAAGCAGACATCGGCGATTGCGTGTACTACGATTTTGAATCGGTAATTCCGCAGATCACCTCGGAGATGTTTGGCAGCATGAGCGATGTCCAAAAGCTCAATAAGCTTGCTGCGGAAATCAGCATCATGAGCGAAGCCGAACAGGTTAAATTCAAAGCTGTTTTGGAAGCCGAAAACACGGCGACCGTCAAGGACGCGCTGAATGCGGCACAAAATCTGTGGCGTTATGAATTTACTGCCGAACCCGACACTGCGGATGCCTTCTTCAAGAAGTATATTTTTGAAAACACAAGCACGGAGTTTGACAGCAAGTGGCTTGAAAATCTGCTACCGAGGAATGAAGCGGATAAATTGCTCGGCCGCATCGGTGCAGCCGTCACGGACTACGGCGTTATTTCCGACCGAAACGGCCATTTGTTCAAGCCCGTGCCGTATGACGAGCCGGAGGCAAAGGAATTGAAAACGCAGGCACTGACCGAGGAAAAGCTGGATGTCATTGAGGTGCTTGACCGTAGAGCACTGTTCAGCAACGGTCGGCTCATGCCTGAACAGATCCCCGAAGGTTTGTATGCCTATGACCTCCGCCACAGCGACGACGGCGACCGCTTCTGCTCCATTGAGCCGAAGGTCGGAGTCAATCATGGCGGCACTGTACTGATGCGGGATATCCTCGACTTCGGCGAAAGCGGATATATTCCGCTGGATGAGGACACCGAGCCAAACTTCTTGGGCGAAGAAATGACGGCAGAAGAATTTGCCGAGGAAGAAACATTTGACGAATCCATGCAGATGGGAGGTATGTAATATGAGCATCAGCACCGTAACCACCGATGACCTTCGCCGAATGAACGGCAAGGAAGGACTTATTTTACAGGGCTGCGGCGGTGACCCGCAGGAGTGGCTTGACGGCATCAACGGTCTCCTCACCGATGAGGGAATTTTGAAAAACGGCAGCAAATTTGAGAATATCTCGGTATTCCAAAACGGCGAACTCACCAATATTCTCTTTCCCTTTGAGGACGGTGTGGAGATCGACATGGGCAAGCTCGCCATGTGGCGGTTGCGTTCCCATGAGCAGTTCGGCGGTACATGGCTGTCGGACTATGTACCGAACAAGCTCGGCGGCTTTGTTGATGAAGCCGCGCCCGAACAGGAAAAGCCCGATTGCAGGCTCATCGGCGAGGACGGAAACATCTTCAACCTTATGGGGCTTGCTGCCCGAACTCTCCGCCATAACGGACTTGCGGCACAGGCAACGGAGATGACCGAACGCATCACCGGGTGCGGCAGCTATGACGAAGCTCTCGGCATTATAGGCGAGTATGTAAATATCACCGGCGAGGATGAATCCGAGGACGAGGACGAAGGGATGGGTATGCGCCTATGACCTATGATGAATGGCAGAAAAAAACCGCAGAACTTTACGCATCCGGCGAGGTATATACTTCGCCGGATTTTCAGTGCGACCAAACAGGCGGCTTCCCGACCTCCCTTTGCGTATGCTGGGAGCAAAGCAAGGCTTGGCTTGAGCTGAACGAAAATCTCCTTATGGACAGAGATGACACAGAACTCGGCTATTACAGAGATTTATGCGCCGAATACGGTATTCGCCAATGCTGCGACATCGAGCAGTTTAACGCACTGCTCCAAGGACTCGGCGAGGACGCAGTACAGTCTGCCGAGCTGTTCCCCGATGAGGACGAAGGCTTCACGATGGGAGGGATGTAAAATGGAGCTCGCCATGCTGCTGATCGGTCTGCTGCTCGGCGGGTGCGTCAGCTTCTGTATCCTCGGGTGTATGCAGATCAACCGCATCAACGACTATGAGGACGAGATACGCAGGCTCCGCGCCAAAGAGAGAGCCAAAACAGAATAAGCAATAAATCCACGGCGGTATCGATCGTTTTGAGAACGAAAGATACCGCTTTTTTGTTTTCAGAACGGTTGACCGCCTCAAAGTGAGGTGATCAAAATAAAATCCCCTGTAACCTGGATAGGCAACAAAACCTCTATCCTCCATATCCTGTATGCCTTGTTTCCCATAGGCTGTGACCGCTATGTTGAGCCGTTCGGCGGCTCCGGTGCGGTACTGCTGGGAAAACCCGTACCGGACAAGTTCGAGGTATTCAACGATTACAACCATAACCTCGTCAATCTGTTCCGCTGTATGCGTGACCGTCCGATGGAATTCATCCGTGAACTCGGCTTTTTGAGCCTGAATTCCCGTGACGATTTTGCCGTGCTGAAAAAGTTCTTCGAAAAAGAGGAATTTAATGAGGACTACCTAAAGGCACAGCTCGACCTCACGGAAATAATGCTGCCGGAAGTGACCGCAAAGGAAGTACGGACGCTGTATTCGGCGGCACGGAACGACCACGACCTGCGCAGAGCCGCTATGTTTCTGAAGCTCATCCGCTACAGTTATTCCAGCGGATGCAAGTCCTTTGCCTGTCAGCCGTTTTCCCTCAGAACGCTGTTTATGCTCGTGCAGGACTTTGCCAAGCGCTGCGAGAATGTGGTCATCGAAAACCAGGACTTTGAAACTCTTATAAAGCACTATGACCGCCCGACCACCTTCACCTACTGCGATCCTCCGTACTTCACAAGCGAATATGTGTATGACTGCGGTTTCACTTGGGAGGATCATCTGCGGCTTTACCACGCCTTGAATAATCTCAAAGGCAAATTCCTGCTGTCGTATAACGACTGCCCCGAAATCCGAGAGTTATATAAGGAATATAACTTTTTCGACTTCAAGCGCGTGCATAGTATGGCGCAGAAATACGAGGCCGGCAAAGAATTTCCCGAACTGCTCATAGCCAATTATGACCTCTTTGAGCGTGAGCGACAGCAGCCCCACCAGCTCACCTTGTTCGATTCCATCGACAAGCCACTCGACTACGAAAAAATATTAAAGGAGAACATCGTATGCAGAATAAAGAGATAAAAACCGAAATCATTATGCTTCCCGTGCCTGCCGAGTTGTTCCTCGAAGCCGGAATGTTTGAGGGCGACCCCATGCAGATGTACGCAGACGGGCATAAGATCGTCATTGAAAACATCGACGATCCGAAGGACATCGTCTGTGACGGCGATTGCGAAAACTGCCCCATTGCCGACATGGACTGTGACGGCGACTGCGAGGACTGTCCCTGCTGTGATAATTGTGACGAAAGCGAGGCGAACTGATATGACAAAGCTATACCGTGTCCTTGGCAAAAGAGGGAGAATCACTATCCCGTTTGAGATCAGACAGCGTGTGGGCTTCACCTATAACGATGTGCTGTCATTCACCGAATCACCGGACGGCAGAACTGTCACCGTCAAGCGCGAGAAAATCTGCGATAACTGTGCCGCCACCAAAACTGCAGACAAGGAAGCCGAGATGACGCTTGAGGATTTTCTCGACAGCCTCTCTGCTGAACAGCAGCGTGTAGCCCTTGTCCATTTGTCCGTCAAGTGGGCTGAACAGAAAGCAGGTGGACACAATGCCGGAGCATAAGCCGTTGTATCTCTATTCCCTCAAGGAAGCTGCGGAATGGGGTGAAAAGGACGAATGGCGTGAGAGCTATCTCGAAAACTGCGACTGCGCCCGTGCCATCGAGAGAGCCATTGACGAACACTATGACGGAATGCGCCTTAATCCCTGCGCCAAGGAAGTCATCGACCGATACGGCTTTGACCGTGTCAACTTCGTCCTTGCCGCCACCGTGCGCCAAGGAATCGAGGACGGCAGATATTCCGAGAACAACAAGAAATGGGCGCGGCGCTTTTCCGTTATGGACAAGGAAAACACATGGCAATACTGTGTGCGCAGTCATCCGGGGCTTGTTGATCTCTTTGTCTCCGATGCAAGGCGGCAGTGGGATAAACTCGGATTATATGACGGCAGTCAGTGCGACAGTGAGCGCAGCGGACAGATCGACTATACCGATCGCATACTTGTACTGAATCCGTCCGTTCTCAAGGACGAGTGCAAAACGCCGCAGAATCAGCTTTTTTACGCTACCCACGGCAACGGCTGCCGCCCCGATTCCCTCGGCACGAAGGTATTTGGCTTTCATGTAGCGGACGGCGAAAAGACCTATTACCGCCGCACGGAATTTGCTGGCGCACTGAAAGAGGAACTCATTCCCGAATGGGCAGAGGAAAACACACGGAAATATCTTGAAACCGACGACCTTGCCGACGAACCCGATGAGGACGGCGGCATGACAATAAATCTGTAATCAGGAGGAATTTTACTATGGCAACCAAGAAAACCAATCACACAGAAAAATCCAAGCTCTCGTTGACCGCTAAAATCGACCGCATGATCGAGCGCGAGAATGCAACGGTCAAGGCGTATGCCAGCGTGAACATCGGCGGCGCATTCGTTATAAAGGACATCGCCGTTGTGGACGGTCAGAAAGGAATGTTCGCCCGGATGCCCTTTCGCTCCTACAAAACCGGCAGCGGCGAAACAAAATATTCCGACATTGCCTTCGCCCTCACCGATGAGGCAAGGCAGAGCCTCAACGACGCCGTGCTCGGCGCTTACCGTGAAGCTCTGGAGGAATCCGAGGACGAATTACCCGATGAGGACGAAAGTCCGGCACAAAGTATGTAACTTTTTCTCGAAACTTTTCGATTTCGCTGGACTTTTGCGAGTTTTTCGGTATTGTGTAAGTAGAGGTGATCATGATGACGAAACGGAAAATGCCCGCAGTCCTCCTTGCAGGACTGATGATACTCGCCCTTGCGGGATGTAATGCAAACAAAGCAACGCCCGACAGCGGCACGGCAGCGGACAGCCGTATAACCGAAACGGTGACGGACTTCACACCCGAAACCACCGTTGATACCGCTCTCCCTGCCGACACCGAAAACAAAACCGAAGCAACGGCAGAAAAAGAAAAAGCGGAAAGTTCTGCTCCTGCCGAAAGCGGCATCGCAGCGGAAACCCGAAAGCCTGCGGAAAGTGCTGACAAGGCGGAAACTGTACCGCCGACGCAAGCACCAAAGCAGAGCGAACCGCCGGAAGCAACCGAGCTGCAGCCGACCGAGCCGCCGAAGGTCACAGAGCCGCCGGAAACCAAACCGACCGAGCCGCCTACGAAGCCCACCGAACCGCAGCCCACCGAGCCTCCTGCAACGGAGCAGCCGAAGGGCTTCACCGAAGCCGACCATACACGCATCGTGTCCGAGGTAAAAGCCTATGCGGAAAGCTATACCGCCAAGGGCTTCACCTTCGAATGGGCAGAGGAATTGGCGTTCGGCTGGGATGTCGGTTGGATGGGTACACCGAGGATCAGCCGTGACGGTGTGGACGGGGTCATCAGCACCCTGAAGCACCATGTGGATCTGATCTATAAAACCGGCACCGACCCTGCCAACGGCGTGACCGCAAACAGCGTCCGCTATAAGGTGGTGCAGCTGGAAATCGACGGCGGGATCGCCTATGCCGTAATATACGGCTGATACAATATTATAACCCTCATGAGAATGTCGTGAAATCCACGGCATTCTTTTTTTACACCAAATTGAATGGAGGAATATCTATGAAAGCCAAAACAAAGCGAGCGGTGACGGCATTGCTTGCCGTCGTTATGCTGCTCACCACCATGCTGCCGCTGACCGCGTCTGCGGCAAGCGGCGTGACGATGGATCTCACCGACTGTCATGTAAGCTGGGACTATACGCTGACCGACGAGGAAGGAAACACCTTCTCCGCCGCCTACGGACTGAGGGCTGCGGACGACATCTATTTCGGCAAGGGCTTCAGCCCGTATCTCAGCAAAATGCATGACTACACCGCCAAGCGCAAGGGGCTGACCGGCTCCAAAGCCGATTGGGAATACGGTCGGGACTATGTCTACTGCTTTTGCATCGAGCGCGGTATTCCGCTGCCCGACAATACGCAGTATTCCGCGTCCGAGAACCCGAACCACGGCAATAAATATGCGCTGCTGACCGAAAACCAAAAGGATCTTCTCAGGCTTGCGCTGACCTACGGGTATCCGAACCGTGTAGGCCTGCAGACGAGCAAGGACGCCAACGCCTGCTACGCCGCCACCCAGCTCATCGTGTGGCAGATCACCATGGGCTTTCGCAGCTCGGCTACGGCGCTGAATGACAAGACCTATCCCATGAGCGGCTACAGCGGCACCATGACCGAGCAGTATACGCGCAACAAATATCTGAAAGCCTATTACGACGGCATCCTCTCGGATATGGCGACCCACTACACCCGACCGAGCTTTACGGCTTATACCGCAAGTGCGGCAAAGACCTTTGAAATGGACTACAGCGGCGGCAGATATACGGTTACGCTGACCGATACCAACCGTGTGCTGCAAAACTATGCCGTTACAGCAAGCGGCGGCGCTTCGGTATCGGTTAACGGCAATACGCTGACCGTTTCTTCCGTCAAGCCTTTGAACGACGAAGTAATCATCAAGTTCAACCGTCGCGTTCCCTCAACGGATATGTCCACCGGCTTTCTGATCTGGTCCGTCCCCGGTAAGGAAAACGCCAATCAGGATATGGTCTCCGGCGTTCCCGCCGACAACGACCCCGTGCCTGCATACCTAAAAGTGCGTACCGCTGCCGGAAGCGCAAAGATCGTCAAGGTCAGCGAGGACGGAAAGGTGGACGGTATCACCTTCCGCATTCAGGGCGATGGTATCGACAAGACCGTTAAAACTGCAAACGGCGGCGTCATTCAGGTGGATAACCTTCGTCCCGGCGTGTATACCGTGACAGAAGCCGAATATGACAAATATGTGCCGCAGGAAACACGCCGTGTCACCGTAGTCAGCGGTCAGGTGTCCACCGTCACCTTCAACAATGTCTTAAAGCGCGGCGGACTGAAGGTCACCAAGACCGCCGAGGACGGACTGACCGAAGGCATGAAATTCCGGCTCTACGGCACATCCCTTGCGGGAATCGCCGTGGACGAGTATGCCGTCACCGACAAAAACGGTGTGGCGGAATTCAAGGATGTGCTGATCGGCAGCGGCTATACCCTCGAAGAAGTGGGTGCACCCGAACGCTATGTCGTGCCGGACAAGCAGACTGCCGCTATCGAGTGGAATAAGGTGACAGGCAAAGCCTTTGACAATGTTCTCAAGAAATTCAGCGTTACGGTTACGAAATCCGATTCTGAAAAGGGTTTGCAACAGGGCGATGCCTCTCTTGCCGGCGCGAAGTACGGTATCTATAAAGGAAATCAGCTCATCGACACCTACACCACCGACGCAAACGGCAGTTTCACCACCAAGTGGTATATCTGCGGCGACGATTGGTCGCTGAAAGAAATTGCTCCCTCGGAGGGTTATCTCCTCAATACCGAAAGCCTGCACATCGGCGCAGAAGCCAAGCTCTATACCGTTGAATACAACCTCGCAAAGCCCCTCGACTCTCTTGAAGATGTGATCAAGG
>ERZ791909.2656-NODE-2656-length-10453-cov-3.392960_pt1 | contig 10453 bp, 8 predicted proteins | sample MGYA00510143_ERZ791909 | MGnify/ENA primary metagenome ERZ791909 (study PRJEB30046, sample SAMN00792093) | human gut metagenome | study: EMG produced TPA metagenomics assembly of the A metagenome-wide association study of gut microbiota in type 2... | reverse complement strand
CGCCTTTACCGCAGGCGTCTGAGCCGGCACCGGGCGCTCGACGCGCTGTACAGTTCGCTGCTGCTCGGCGCGGCGGCCCAGATCGGCACGCTGCCCCTGATAGCCTATCACTTCGGAAACGTTCCGCTCGTCTCGCTGGCAATCAATCCGGTCGTAATTTTCGCGGCTTTCGTCGTAATCGGAGCCTCGCTGCTCTGGCTGCTGTGTCCGCTACCGCTGTGGAACCCATTTCTGAGCCGCATCGTCGAAACGGCCCTGACCGTTCAAAACGGCATGGTCGCGCATGCCGCCGCGTCTCCCGCCGCCGCGATCGAGGGCATCGTCCTCCCGGAATGGGCGGTAGTACTTGCGTACGCCCTGCTGGGAATGCTGGCCGTGGCGGTCAAGCTGCGCGAAGAGAAACGGACAGACGGCCCGACGAGACGCATTCGGCAGAGAAAAGTTGCGCATTAGCCGTTTTTGCCGGATATTTGCCTTATGACAGAACAGGAACTCGACATTCTGGCGCAAGACTCTTCCCGGGAGCTCATCGAACGGCATATCGGCGAAGACCCGGCCCGGGCGGCCCTCCGCCTCGGGCCGCATGCCGCTCTGCTGTCGACGCAGATCAAATACCTCCAACGGGCCAAAACGAAACTGCCTTCCTATCACCGGGCCCGCTGCATCATTCCGCCGCTGGCGTTCGAGCAGGCCAGCAGCGAGGCGGCAGCCGAAGCGAAGACTTACGAAGGCGGACTGTGCATCGATCTGACCTGCGGTCTGGGCGTCGACTCGCTGATGCTGTCCCGACGATTCCGGCGCGTCGTCTCTCTGGAGCGCGATCCGGTACTGGCGCTCGTCGCCCGGTACAATTTCGAGCGGCTCGAAGCGCGCAATATCGAGGTAATCTGCACGTCGGCGGAAACGTTCGTCGCGGAATTCGCCGGAACGGCCGACCTGATTTACGCCGATCCGGCCCGACGGGACGGGGCGAACCGCCGGCTGGTCCGGCTGGAGGAGTGCTCGCCCGACGTCCGTTCGCTGATGCCCCGCCTGCGGCAAATAGCCCGACGGATAGTCGTCAAGGCATCCCCGCTGTTCGATACGGACGAGGCTTTCGCCCTGTTCGGAGGCGAGGTGTCGGTCGAGGCCGTGTCGTTGCACGGCGAGTGCAAGGAGCTGCTGATCGATCTGCCCGGCACGGACCGGCCGGAAGCACCCGGTCTATTGCGAGCCACGGCAATCGGCCGGGGCACCCGGACCTTTCACCCGGAGCAGCTGCGAGACGGAAAGCCGGACGCCGGATTCGACCCTCCTTACGGATTCCTGCTCGTCCCCGACGTCTCGCTCTACAAAATCCGGGCGGCCCGCTGCTACCTGCAATCGGCAGGCGCATTCGCCGCCTCGGAAACCGGCTACGGGTTTGCACGACATTTGCCCGACGATTTCCTCGGACACGCGTATCCGATCGAAGAGATCGTGCCGTATCGTCCCAAGGCCTTGAAAACTCTGTTCAGAACGCGCGGCATCGAACGGCTGAACCTGCTGAAAAGGGATTTTCCGCTCGATGCCGAGCAAATCGCCCGGGCGACCGGCATCCGGCAGGGCGGCAACGGCATGGCGGCTTTCACGACGGTGAACGGGCAACGGATCGCCGTCATACTATCGGAAGAAGGACGCGAAAGGGGCAGGCGACTTTGAGAACAATTCATTACATTTGTAGAACGATAGACACGCAATGAGCGAATGGATTAAGAAAATCGTCCAGTACATCACCAAGGACATCTGGGTGAAGAAAGAGCACGAGTACAAGTCGCGCCGCACGCGGTGGGCCGTCCGACAGTTCAAAGTCTTCATCTTCACGGCTCAGGGCATCGGGCAGCACAGCATTCTGGTCCGCTCGGCCGCGCTGACTTTCTACACGCTGATGTCGCTCGTACCGATCGCGGCCCTGGTCTTCAGCGTAATGAAAGGGTTCGGATTCGAGGCCCGACTGAACGAGTACCTGCACGAGCAGTTCCCGCAGTACAGGGTCCTGATAGATCAGGTGCTGACATTCGCCAACGCGATGATCCAGCGGACCAAAGGCGGCGTGATCGCGTCGGTCGGCGTGGTCGTGCTGTTCTGGTCGGTCATCAAGGTATTCAACTACGTCGAAAGCTCGTTCAACAGCATCTGGGAAGTGCGACGCTCGCGCTCGCTGACGCGCAAGTTCAGCGACTATACGACGGTCATCGTCATCGCGCCGATTCTGTGGGTCATCTCGAGCAGCATCGGCATCCAGATACAGCAGCACCTGCTCCATTACACCTCGACCCCGATCGTCAACGTCCTGCTCGGTACGCTGTCGACGCTCGTCATTTGGACGATGTTCACGTTCGTCTATCTGGTCATGCCCAATACGAAAGTGAAACTGCGCAGCGCGTTGACGGCAGGAATCATGGCGGGCACGATCTTCGTCCTGTTCCAACTGGCCTACGTTTTCATCCAGTCGCGACTGACGAACTACAACGCTATTTACGGCAGCTTCGCGGCCGTACCCTTGTTCCTGATCTGGCTTCAGACGAGCTGGCAGATCGTGCTGTTCGGAGCCGAGCTCTCGTTCGCCTATCAGAATATCCGGAAATTCGAGTTCGAAAAAACCGCCGGAGAGATGAGCCTCGAATACAGGAAAAAGGCACTGCTGGTCATCATGCACCAGATCGTCAAGCATTTCATGGCCGGAAGAAGCGCCATGTCGTCCGAAGAGATAGCTCGGAACCTGAACCTGCCCGTACGCGTCGTGCGCGACACGGTTTTCGCGCTGGAGAAAGCGGGCCTGATCGTCCCGGTCGTCAGCCCGGACGAAAAGACGGGACTGTACGTGCCGGCGCGCGACATCCATACGATCCGCGTGTACGACGTCATTCACCGGGTCGAAACCTCCGGTCATGCCGCGTTCGAGCCCGAGCAGAGCCCTGAGTTCGAGACCATGGACGCCATCGTGCAGGCACTGAATCGGGCGGAAAGCGACAGTCCGGCCAACCGTCTGATCATGGATATAGAAATCGACACCCCAAAGGAGGAGCGTACATGAAAACGGTCGTCGTCATCGGAAGCGGGAACGTGGCCGAAGCGCTGGCCGGAGCAATCGCCGCCAGTCCGTACGGACTGGCGCAGCTTTACGCCCGCAACCGCGACCGGGGCGAACGGATCGCCCGCTCGTACGGCTGTCCGTTCGCCAGCGATCCGCAAGAGCTGGCTCCGGCCGACATCCATCTGATCGCCGTAAGCGACCGGGCGGTCGGAGAAGTGGCCGAAGCGCTCGATTTCGGCCGAGCCGTCGTGGCCCATACGGCCGGCAGCGTACCGCTCGACGGGCTGCCGGGAAAAATCCGAAACCGGGGCGTGTTCTATCCTTTGCAAACTTTCACGGCCGGGCGGCACATCTCTCTCGGCGACGTGCCGCTGCTCGTCGAAGGCTCCGATCCGCAGACGACCCGTACCCTGCTTCGTCTGGCACGCGCGCTCAGCTCGAACGCGAGACAAGCCTCGTCGGAGGAACGGGCGAAGCTGCATCTGGCAGCCGTCTTCGCAAGCAATTTTTCGAACCACATGTACGCGATCGCCCAGCAGCTGCTCGACCGGTACGGACTTCCGGCCGATCTGCTGAAGCCCCTGATGCGCGAGACGGCCGCCAAAGCGCTCGAAAGCGTTTCGGCAGCGGACGCGCAGACCGGTCCGGCCCGCCGAGGCGACATGCCGACGCAGAAACGCCATCTCGACCTGCTGGACGGTTATCCCGAACTGCAAAACATATACGAAAACATAAGCCGACACATATGGGAAATTTCAAGGAAGACATAGCCCGCATACGGGCCTTCGTATTCGACGTAGACGGCGTGATGACCGACGGCGGCATCACCGTCACGCCCGAAGGCGAGTTTTTGCGCACTTTTTACGCCAAGGACGGTTACGCGCTGTCGCTGGCCCTGAAAAAGGGATACCGCATCGCCATCATCACCGGGGGACGGGGCAAAGCGCTTCAGGTGCGCTTCGACATGATCGGGATCGAACATGTCTACACGAACTGCCACCACAAGCTCAAGGCGTTGCACGAGCTGCGCGACATCTGGGGCATGGAGCCCGACGAGATCATGTATATGGGCGACGATGTGCCCGATCTGGAGCCCATGACGCACGTGGGCATGCCGGTTTGCCCGGCCGATGCCGCCATGGAAGTGATCGGCATATCGCGCTACGTCTCCCAGTTCAACGGAGGAGCGGGCTGCGTGCGCGATGTCGTGGAGCAGGTGATGCGCGCGCGAGGCGACTGGTACAAGCTCGGCGACGAGCCGATACCGGTCGCGTCGAGATAACCGCTCCGCCGGCAGGAGAAAGCCATCCCCGCACGAATCCGCGCAAGACCCTGCCCCGGACGGAGCAAGCCGGGCAGGAAGGTCGTACCCAAAGACGACTGAACGAAGAAACGGCGGCAACCTCACGAGCGGCCGGATGCAAGGCCAGCGGGCCCCCCGGTTCAATGGGGACACGAACGGCCCGAATCCGATGATCCGAAAGCCCCGGCCGAAACACTACCGGTCCGACAGCGGATGATGCAGATCAACGTTCCTGCCGAGGCTTTCGCCATCGAGGTGGGTGTAAATCTCGGTCGTGACGATCGACTCGTGCCCGAGCATCTGCTGCACCTGACGGATGCTCGCGCCGCCCTCGAGCAGATGCGTGGCGAACGAATGGCGCAGCGTATGCGGGCTGATATGTTTCGTGATGCCGGCCGTGCGAGCCGCCTCGCGAATGATATGGTAAATCATCACACGGGTCAGTCCGCGTCCCTTGTTGTTCAGGAACAGCGTCTCGGCATGACGCGGATCGACGCGCATCGTTGGTCGCTGCTCCAGATAGGACGTAACGAACCGGATCGCCTCGTCGCCGACCGGCACCAAGCGCTGCTTGTCGCCCTTGCCGACGACACGGACATAGCCCTCTTCGAAAAACAGGTCTCCGATGCGGAGCGTCACAAGCTCCGTGACACGCAGTCCGCAACCGTAGAGCATCTCCATGATCGCACGGTTGCGATGGCCGAACGGCAGGCTCAGATCGATCCCGTCGAGCATAGCGTCAACCTCGGCGGCCGACAGTACATCGGGCAGCTTACGGCCGATTTTGGGCGTGTCGATGAACTCGGTCGGAAGGCTGTCGATCCGGTCATTGATCAGCAGATAGGTGAAAAAACTCTTGATTCCGCTCAGAACGCGCGCCTGCGTCGTCTTCTCGACCCCCTTGTCGTACAGATACGCCAGAAACGACTCGACATGCTGCTCGCGCACCTGCTCGGGATCGGAAATCGAAAACTCGCTCTCCATGTAGGCGGCCATCTGCCTCAGATCGCGGAGATAGGCCTCGACCGTATTGTCGGACAGTTTTTTCTCGAGCTTGATGTAATAGGTGTATCCCTCGATTTCGTTTTCCCAAGCAACCATGAAGCAAGCGGGTTTTGTTCTCAAAATTACTATTTTTGTTCCGCAATGCAAACCATTCGACAGCGATGAACCATATCGAAGTGACCGTAGAGTGCGCCGACGAGCGGCGACGTGAAATCCTGCTCGCCGAACTGGCGGACTTTCCGTTCGAATCCTTCTGCGAGGAAGCGGACTGCCTGAAAGCCTATATCCGCGAAGCGGACTATCGCCGAACAGTCGCCCGGATCGACGGATATCTGAAGAAAACGGGCTACCGTTACCGATCGGAAACGATCGAGGACCGGAACTGGAACGAGTTGTGGGAATCGAACTTCGAACCGATCGACATCGAGGGCAAGTGCCGCATTCGCGCGCCGTTCCATCCGAAAAACCCGGCTGCCGAATACGAGCTGGTCATCATGCCGAAAATGGCTTTCGGTACCGGTCACCATGCAACGACCTACCTGATGGGGGCCGAAATCATCGACTGCCGGTTCGACGGACAGCGGGGTCTGGACATGGGAAGCGGAACCGGCGTGCTGGCCATGCTGGCCGTACTTCGCGGCGCAGAGCGGATGGATGCGGTCGACATAGACGACTGGGCCTACCGCAATGCGAGCGAAAACATAGCCGACAACGGCATGGCCGACCGTATCCGGCCGCTGCTCGGAGACCGGAGGGCGATCGAAGGCAAGCGCTACGACTTCATACTGGCCAACATCAACCGGAACGTCCTGCTCGCCGACATGGATGCCTATGCGGCTGCGCTGCACTCAGGCGGTATGCTGTTCTTGAGCGGTATCCTCGAGACGGACGTCGACGCCGTGACCGACCGGGCGCAGCAGTTCGGCTTCGAGCGATTGCGGACCCGGACGCGCTCGGGCTGGGCCGTCGTCCGCTTCAAGAAGAAGTAATGTGCGCGGTCGGAAACGGCCGGAGACCGGAGTGCCTCGCAAAAGAAACGAATGCGTGAACGACAGTCTCTCCGCAATCCCCAAGGCCGCCGCCGAAATACCTCGACAGGGAGCGATCGGCAGTCGGCGCATCCGATTAGCGGATCAGGTTGCCGTAACCGTCCGGCAGAGCTCCGGAAGCGCTGTATCGCAAGCATTCCGAACGATGCCACATCGATAGCGGAAACCGGAAGCCTACCGGTAAGCCGCTCTGTCCTCGCTCTTCCGAACCGGATATCGACGACAGGCTGCCGCCGGCAGATAGCGGCGCCCCCCCCGACAGAACGGTCCGCCGCCTCGAAAGGATAGAAAACCCGAAGCCGCGTCCCGGCTCACCGGAACCGGTATTCCGGGGCGGAGTACGCCTGCGGACTCGTCTCGGGCGCGATCACGGCGACAGATTCGCCCGAATCCTGCCCGAAACTCCGATGTCGGAAAAAGCTGTGTCTCAATTTTCCGAGAAGATCGGCAAGTAAAAAATTCGACATCGTGGCCTACACCCGGGCAATATTGCATCATATTTGCTTCCGGTCAGATCAACAAAACAAAAATTTATCTGACTATGAAGAAAATTGCCTTTACCGTTATCGCCCTGCTCGGATTGGGCACGGCATCGTTTGCTCAGAATTCGTATGACGGCGTTCGTCCCACGACGAACCGGAGTCAGGACCTTCCCCGAAACAGAGTGCTCGCCGACAACGGCGTAGACTCTCCTTTCTTGCGCCGCTTCGGCTTCGGCGTCAAAGTCGGCCTGAACGTGTCGAGCATGAGCGATCTGGACGATTCGAACTCGAAACCGGGATTCACGGCCGGCGTATTCGCGGATTATCGGTTCAACGACTGGTTCGCCCTGTCGGCCGACCTGCTCTACTCGCGCGAGGGAACGACGATCAAGAGCGACGGCTACAAACAGACGATGAAGTCGAATTATCTGAATATCCCTATTTTGGCCAACTTCTACGTGCTGGACAAGCTGGCGTTCAAAGTCGGGGTGCAGCCCGGCATTTTCCTGTCGGCCAAAATCAAGGACAACTCGAGCGGTAACGACGAAACCGTGTCCGTCAGCGACCTGTACAAAGGGATGGACTTCTCGTTCCCGATCGGCGTAAGCTACGAATTTTTCAACCGGCTGATCGTCGAAGCGCGCTACACGATCGGCGCGGCCAAAGTGCTCGACTCGGGAAAATTCAACGAAGCATACGATATCGCCCCCAAGTCGCGGAACAACTATTTCACGATTTCGGCCGGCTACCGTTTCTAAACGAATCGGCATAAAAGGCCGGAGCTCCTCATCTGCTGGAGCTCCGGTTTTTTGCACCCGATACGCGCAGAGAAACGCTCTTGAAAACGGCAGTACCCTTCCGGAACATTTCCGGCTCGAACCGGAATGCCGTCCGGCCGTCTGCAAAACATGAGGAGGCGGCTACACGCACTTCCTGTTTTGCTCGCGGATCAGCCACCGCAAATCGTCGACGGTAAATCCGTCGAGCGAACCCGTGACGACCGTCGCCTCGCGTAACGGGCAGGGATCGCCTACGCCTACGCTTCGCATTCCGGCCTTCAGCGCCGCCTCGATACCGGCCGCTTCGCAGTCGAAAGCAACGCACTCCGAAGGATCGGCCCCGAGCAGCGCCGCTTGTTGCAAAAGCGGTTCCGGATCGGACTTGGCATACGAGACGAGGCTTCCGTCGAATACGCAGTCGAACAGGGAACGGATACCCGTTCGTTCGAGAATCGCCGGCGCATCGCGACCGGCCGGAGCCGAGTCCGACGGAAATTCCCTCGCGCCGGAGCCCTTCGAGCAGGGAAACCGCACCGGGCAGCACATCGGCCTCGGTCATCCGCCCGACGTATTCCCTGTACCAACCAGCTTGGCAAGAGGCCATTCTTACTTTTTGTCCGACATCGAAGCGGCCTGTCAGACCGCCCGCCCGCAGCAGGATTCCGAGCGCCTCGAAACGGCTGACGCCGCGAAGCGACTCGTTCTGCAACTCCGTAAACTCGAATCCGAGTTCGGCGGCCAGCCTTTTCCATGCGAGGAAACGACAGCGGGCCGTATCGACGATCACGCCGTCCAGACTGAACAAACAGGCTTTTATCATAACTTTACGAAATCAATCGGTTATTCGATTCAAAGCAAGACGGCTTATCGGCGCGAGCGGAGCGACAAGGTCCGCGACCGATCGATACCTTTTTCAAAGCATCGGCCGAAAGAGGGAAAAATCTACGAGGCAAGCGCAGCCCGATTCGTCCGGCCTACCGAACGGACCTTACCGGGAAACCCGATACCGTCCGGGGCGGACTCTCCGAAAACAGGCCCTTCCGCCTCAAGATCAGGGAAGGTAAGCTATCAGGGCCGAAGAAGCCGGCACAGGGACGCTGTCCCCCGAAAAAACAGCCAGCGCCTCGGAGGCGATCCGGCCGTCCAGACATACCGCATGCCAGTCGCCCGGCGGAATCCGCACTCGTTTCTCGGCCCGCGCACCGTTGTACACGACCAGAATCTCCCGCCACGGATCGTCCCCCGCATGATCGACGAGCATGTAAGCCACCACGTGCGTATCGCCCGTGTCGAGAAACCTCAGATGACGCTCGATCTCCGCCGCGGTAGCCAACCGGAAAGCAGGATGAGTCCTGCGCAGGGCGATCAGACCCCGGTAATAATCGAACACATCCTTATGGTCCGCCTTGAAGGACCAGTCGATCCGGTTGACCCGGTCGGGAGAGTCGTGGCTGTTGGACACGCCGCCCTTGGTCCGCAACATTTCCTCGCCCGCAAAAAGCGAGGGGATGCCCTGTGCGGTCAGAACGACGGTCTGAGCCAGCTTGTCGAAGCGGACGAGCTCCTCCTCGGTCATGCCTTCGGGTGCCGACGCACGGAGCTTGTCGACGAGCGAGAGGTCGTCGTGACACGAAACGTAGTTGATCGTTTCCGCCGAATGCCCCCCATAGGCGACGGGCGAATCGCCCGAGGAATCGAAACCGACCTGAAAATGGGCCGTGGCTCCGACGACTCCGAAGCGGACATTCCGGTCCAGACCGGATTTCCCCGACACGAAGCCCGGCTCCGTCGAATCCCCCCACCCTCCTCTGAGCGCATCGCGCAGATCGTCGTCGAACACGGCGATCCGGGGCAGCCGCGGCCCGGCGCGCTTGACAGCCCTCAACGACTCGTCCAAAGGCGAGCGGGCCGCCGTCCACCCCTCCCCGTAGAGCAGAATCGACGGATCGATCCGGTCGAGCGCGCGCCTCACCTCGTTCATCGTCCCGATGTCGTGCACACCCATCAGATCGAAGCGGAACCCGTCGACATGATACTCCTCGGCCCAATAGCACACGGCATCGACGATCAGCCGGCGCATCATAGCCCGTTCGGAAGCCGTCTCGTTCCCGCAGCCCGTCGCGTCGGGAAAAGACCCGTCGGCCTCGTGCCGATAGTAGTATCCCGGTACGGTCAGCGAGAAATTCGATTCCTCGGTCCGGTGAGTGTGGTTGTAGACCGCGTCCATCACCACGCGAATCCCGTTGCGGTGCAGACTCCGGACCATTTGCTTGAACTCGCGGATCCGCACGGCAGGGTCGTACGGGTCGGTCGCGTAGGAACCCTCCGGGACGAAATAGTTTTTCGGATCGTAGCCCCAGTCGTATACGCCGTCCTGCAACCGGCTCTCGTCGATCGACCCGAAGTCGAAAGAGGGCAACAGATGGACATGCGTGACGCCCAGCTCCTTCAAGTGGTCCAGCCCCGTAGCGAGGCCTTCGGCCGAGCGCGTGCCTTCCTCGGTCAGCGCCAGATACTTTCCCTTGTGTTTCACGCCCGAATCGGGAGCGATCGACAGGTCGCGGTGGTGCATCTCGTAAATCACGATATCGGTCGGAGAGCTCATCGGCGGACGCAAGTCTTTCTCCCACCCTTCGGGATCGGTCTCGCGCAAATCGACGATCGCGGCACGGTCGCCGTTCACTCCGACGGCCTTTGCCCGGACGCCCGGCGTCTCGGACAGCCACCGCCCGTCATAAAATATACCGAACGTATAGAACAGCCCCTTGCGGTCTCCCGGC
>ERZ791909.2644-NODE-2644-length-10503-cov-2.546899_pt1 | contig 10503 bp, 11 predicted proteins | sample MGYA00510143_ERZ791909 | MGnify/ENA primary metagenome ERZ791909 (study PRJEB30046, sample SAMN00792093) | human gut metagenome | study: EMG produced TPA metagenomics assembly of the A metagenome-wide association study of gut microbiota in type 2... | reverse complement strand
TTAAAATACGGAAGTCCCGGACTTATATCCGTGTCTATGTCCACTAACACACTCTCAAGTCCGCTGAGTGCCGCAGTTCTGGTTTTTGCAAGCATTCTGCATATCCCCCCCTAAAATTCCAGATCTTCAATATGATTAACTGTAATTTCCATCACCTGAAAATCAAATTTCTCATATTTTCTTCCGCAGTGAGCGATAAAATATCTCGCAGCATTTTTTATGCGCCTCTGCTTTTTAATGTCCACCGCCTCGCATGGCTCCCCATACCGGTTATTGCTTCTTACTTTAACTTCAATAAATGCAGGGACATTGTTTTTTACCGCTATTATATCTATTTCTCCATATGGACACGTGAAATTTCTTCTTAATATATAATAGCCTTTTGCCTGCAATATGGAAGCAGCCAGTTCTTCACCTATGCTGCCTGTTTTTCTTTTACCCGTCATTTTATCTCCTCTGACGGCTCCGCTCCTTTTTAATTTACATTATTTTACATTATATGTCAACATATGTATGCTCATTAAGCCCGGCATGACCTTTGTCTTACAATATATTGAATATTGACATAGTAAAAGCCGCGTGCTATACGCGTGCTATAAAAGAGCTGAAAAAAGGGGGTATCAATGAAAGAGGATGAAAAGATATACACCGGCAGCCTGCTGAGTCAGGAGCTGAATGCTGAAAGAAAGAAACATGGTCTCAGCCAACTTCCGGAAATCAATCCGTGCAGAGGCGGCACAAGCACTCTGGTTCGTAATGACAAATCCCGGAGTAATGTGTTTGATTTTTTCAGGAAATTATTTAAATAATATCCGATCTTAATAATATTAAGTGAAGCAAAATACCGGTTCAGTGAATCTCCGAACCGGTATTTTGCTTATTAAGAAAGTTTAGAACTCCGCGTATGTAAATTTAGGCATATCTGTTCCCACCTCAAATATTGAATATGCGTAGAGTGCTGTCATGAGCATAAAAAATATTACTGTGTAGAAAAGATATTCTTTTCCAACTGAATTTTTAATTTTCAGTATAAAATTTGTAAGCCGCTTCATTTATTTTCACCCAGCCCTTTCCTGCAGGATGCACAACATCCTCCAAAAAACCGTATGTATAGCTTTCGTCAAAGAAATCTGCAGTTTTAGCCCCGTATTCTTCTGCGATAGCATGTACACCGGTAACAAACGTCTCTCTTTTTTCTTTTGCAAACCCTGTATAGTCGTACCACCATCCGTTTACAGGAAGCATTACCAGCAGCACTTCCATATTCTGCTCCTTGCACACATCAAGGAACAGCCTAAGATCATCATACTCCGGCGAGTTTTCATATGTTCTTCCCTCATCAGCATTTTTTCTTGCTGCTTCTGTAGGTTTTATTTTCGTATTATACAGTTTATCCTTCATGTTAAATGGATTATTTGTTTTGCCCTCAAGGGATGCGTCTGCATCCCGGGCCAGAGCATCCCAGTCCGGTTCCTCTCCCTTTGGTGATATGGTATATTCATCGTTATTTTTCTCACCAGTGGCTTTCCACATTAGGCCCACGTTTATGAGTTCCTTTTCTCTGCTGAACCAGCGTTTTGTTATGAATGTAATTCCATCACTAAGCTTTTTTTCACCGTCAAGATGGATTTTTTCTGCCCTTCCGGCTTCTTCCCCGGCACTGGGACTTTTTTCCAGGAGATAGTTCACTCTTTCAGCTACTGCCTTACGGGTTTCGTTTGAAATGCTTTCGTTTTTAATAAAGGCTTCATACATGCTGCCTGAGAATCTTGCGGAAAATCCGTCCTGATCGATTCCCTCTTTGGAAAACCATGATGGTGACAGTATAAGTACCACTTTTTTATTTTTCATTTCAGGAGCAATTGCTCCTACTGTTATAGCATGAGACAGACACTGGTTCTTTGCAGCGCCTATGCACATCACATTCATTCCCAGACTGCGAAAAATCGCGGTGGGATGGTATTTTGTTTTCTTTCCGTGATGAAACTCGCTGGATCCCAGCATCAGCACCGAATCTTCTTCTATATTCCTGCTTACAGCCTGATAAGACAGATCCTTTTTTGAGTTTATCCATGTTCCGAAATCGGCATTATTGGTATCTATCCTTTCCCCTGCAATGATATGGGCTGATATTGCTGCAGTGAAAAATAAAACTACCGCTGTAAAAAAAGCCGCTATCTTTTTCATATTCTCACATCCTAAATCAAACTAAATTCTTTTCATCACCTGTTCAATAATCTTGTTAGGTGTGTCCATTTCCTCTCTCTTCAGCTCGGAAGGTGCCATAACCACTCCCAGAGCATCCTCTATTCCCACCAGAAGTTCTGTATAGTCCAGTGAATCAATCAGATCTTCTTCAAGCAGGTTTATATCCATATCACTCCTGATCACATCATCACCACATATTTCCTCCAGCAAATTAAGCACCGTATCAATTACTTTCTGTTTCATTGTTATTCTCCTTTTAAATTATTTCCATAAGTCTGCCCGAAAAAATGTAGAATCCGAACATGACCAGATTAAAGGTTATCACCCGGCTTATCCAGATGTACCATTTCTTTTTCTTGTTCTTTTTATAAAACTTCGATTTCTTCTGATACATTTCCGTTATGGAAAGCAGGATTCCGTGATATACACCATATATAATGTAACTCATATCCAGTCCGTGCCATATTCCCATAAGCGTCATATTTATCATGAAGCCGCATGCGGCTCCTGTAAGCTTGCTGCTGAACCACTTGCCTCTTATTGATGCCATCATGAACCTGGAAAAGACAAAGTCTCTGAACCAGTGGGATAGTGTTATATGCCACCTGTCCCAGAACTCCCTTATATCCGTACTTATAAAAGGCTTGTTGAAGTTTTCGGGTGTTTTTACACCCAGTATATAACTTACACCTATGGCCATCAGGCTGTAACCGGCAAAATCGAAGAAAAGATACCCCCCGTAAAGATACATGTATCCAAGCTGCACCCAGAACCGGCTTACAATATCGACATAGGATATGTACGTGATTCCCTGATACAGAAGCGCTGCGATGGCAAATTTGTACACCAGCCCGAGACATATTTTGAACAGGCCTGTGCCAACCATATCCAGATATTCTTTTTTAGGCGGTATCCTTCGGATATCTTCTTCAAATCTGCGGCTTCTGTCGATTGGGCCTGCTGACACAGAAGGGAAAAGCAGAAGAAAGTATGCAAATTCGAAAGGCCTGCATTCTTTAATTATTTCGTCATATATTTCTATTATTATCTGCACGGATTTAAATGTCAGATAAGATATCCCTATAAATCCGAAAAGGCTGTGACCAATCAGCTCGCTCAGCTTGAAAACAGCCAGCGGAAGTATTGAAAATGAAATGGCTGCCCAGAACGTTCTTCGGTCTCTTCCGTTTTTTTCCGTCACTTTGAGCATTACGCGTGCAAGTCCATATTGCCATATGCAGTAAAGTCCCATGTAGACCAAGCTTACAGGTGAATTGATGCATGCTGCCCCGATAAAGAAAAGGCTAAGCAGGAATCCGTAATACTTTATGGGCTTTTCCATTATTCCCAGTATGACTGCCGGTATCAGCAGCAGCGCTGCCCAAATGAAGAAAGTTGAGTCTCCGAATATACTCATATCAAACCGGCCTCCAACTTCTTTCTGTCAAGTTTGCCGTTGGCAGTCATGGGCATTTTATCCAGGAATTTTATATTTTTAGGCACCATATATGCAGGAATCTTTTCTTTCAGAAGGCTTTTTATCTTCTTACCGTCACCAAAGCTTCCTTCCATTGAGGGTGCCTTGACGTAAGCCACCAGGCTTTTTATCTTGTCTCCGTCATACTTAGGCAGCACCGCCGCCTGCTCAATGAGAGAAATATTCATCAGGTTGTTTTCTATGTCGCCCAGTTCTATTCTGTAGCCGTGGAGCTTTATCTGCCCATCCATGCGCCCTGTGCAGTAGAAGTTTTTTCCGTCATAAAACCCCTTGTCTCCCGTTCTGTAAGCTTTCTGCATCTTCCCGTCTTTGTCAGGGGTTTGGAAAAACACCTGCTCTGTCTTTTCCGGATTCTTATAATATCCTTTTGCCACGGTATCGCCTATTATGACAATTTCTTCTCCCTCTATGACCAGCTGCGTTCCGGGTTTTGGCTGTCCTATAGGCAACGGTCCTTCCTTTTTTATCATTTCCGGTGTTACATCTGCAAATGTTACCGCTACTGTAGACTCCGTAGGACCGTATGTATTTACTATTTTAGCCTGCGGAAAGCGTTCCGACAGCTTTTCCGCCGTTTCTTTTCCCAGCTTTTCTCCGCAGAAGAGGAACAGCTCCATTTCCGGAAGCAGACTGCTGTCAAAGCTGTGATCAGCCATACACATTTCTGCAAAAGAAGGCGTTGACACCCAGCAGGTTATTGAGCTATTTCTCATATATTCAAACATCCCAGCCGTGTTCTGTTGCAGTGCTTTATCCACACATACCAGCGTACCTCCCATAGCAAGAGAGGTATATAGATCCATTACTGATAAATCGAAGGAAAATGGTGCCTGATTCATAAATATCGGGTGATTTATCTTTTCATCGGTCAGTCTGGCACCTGCCAGGTTTACTGACCATTCTGCAAATTTGCTGAGATTACTTTCAGAGATCTCTACACCCTTAGGCTTTCCTGTGCTTCCCGACGTAAATATTATGTAGAAAGTATCGTCGCCTGATACGGGAAAAACAGTTCCCGAGCCTGCAGCCTGGTCACATATCCCGCTTATATCATCCTTGCCTATTATCCTGAACCCGTTAAGCGCAAAATCCTCTGTAGCTAAAATGGTTTTGTTTCCTATCGCTTCGGCTATGTCCTTCACTCTGTCTGCAGGCATAGAAATATCCACAGGACAGTACGCTCTGCCTGACTTTACACAGGCCATAAAACATACAATCATCTGTGGATTTTTGTGTCCGTAGACCATTACAGGCTCGTTGCCTTCCACGTTGCTGCATATCCACTGTGCCAGCCTGTCTGACTGCTCACCCAGCTGTCTGTATGTCAGACTGTGTGGACCGGATTTTATTGCAACTCTTTCTCCGTTATTTTTTATGACATTTTCTATAATGGTCAATATTGAATTGTTCATGTCAAATCCCCCTATAAACCCCTTAAGTTTTATCCTGTACCACTCTTCAGTTATAGTGTACTATGATGCATAGTACACTGTCAAGTACCGAGATAAATTTTTTGTTACAATTTATTATTGCACAAAAATTTCCTCTTGTCTCAGGTTTTGGGAATTCGTCAACTAAACTTAATAAATTCGAAAGAAATCAGGCTCTCAGCATGGAGCTCAGAAAACTTCTCAGTCTTTCACTTTTAGGATTTTCAAAAATCTCTTCCGGCGTTCCTTCCTCAACTATAACTCCATGATCCATAAAAAGCACTCTGTCGGCGACTTCTTTAGCAAATCCCATTTCGTGTGTCACAACAATCATGGTGGTATGTTTTTCGGCAAGTTTTTTCATTACATTCAGAACCTCACCGGTTATTTCCGGATCCAGCGCTGATGTAGGCTCATCAAAAAGCATAAGATCAGGTCTCATGGCAAGGGCCCTGGCGATGGCAATTCTCTGCTTCTGGCCTCCGGAAAGCTTTGCCGGATACACATCCCCCTTATTTTCCAGTCCCACCATTTTAAGAAGTTCATCAGCCCGCTTGTTGACATCTGCTTTGTTCTCATTTTTTACTTTAATTGGTGCATAAGTTATATTTTCACGACACGTCATATGATTAAAGAGGTGGAAGTGCTGAAACACCATCCCCGTCGTTCCCTTAAGGTTCATCTCGCCGGAGGTAATGCTGTTAAGTCCGTTTATACATCTGAGCAATGTGCTCTTGCCGGAACCTGACGGTCCTATTATTGCAACTATTTCTCCCTTTTTAATGGAGAAGTTCACATTATTTACCGCTCTGAAACTGCCGTAATCTTTAATTATGTTCTTCATTTCAAGTACGGTTTCTCTTTCCATCACCATTCCTCCTTTGCATCATAGCGCGAGAAATATTTTTCCAGTTTACCGGCTATGAGAGTCAGCACAAAAGTCATAATAAGATATATGATTGCAGCAAAAAAGAACGGTGTCATATCCGTCATTCTGTTTACCGCACTGGTGGTGGCTTTCATAAGATCCGTAACAGCAAGAGTCGACGCAAGAGCCGTATCCTTAACAAGAGTTATTGCTTCATTTACTGTAGGCGGCAGTATGGCCTTCATTGTCTGAGGAAGAATTATATCCCTCATGGTCTGTCCCCGGGAAAGACCCAGAGCATGAGCAGCTTCATACTGTCCTCTGTCTATGCTGTTTATTCCTCCTCTGTATATTTCGGCGAAATAAGCGGCATAGTTAAGCACATACGTCAGCACCACCGCTGTGAATGCGCTTATTTTCACCCCCAGTTTTAAAGGGAAGAAAAAATAAAAGAAGAATAATTGTAATAACAAAGGTGTACCCCTGAAAATCCATACATATACTTTGCATAAAAAACTCAGGGGCTTAAAACGGCTGTTGCTGCCCAGGGCGAAAGGTAATCCCAGAGGCAGCGACAGTACCAGTGTTAAAACAAATAATTCAACTGTCAATACCGACCCTTTCAGCATGAAGGGCAGGAATTCCATAATTTTGTCCATATTATTTGTTTTCCTTTTATAATGTTTTAAGTTATATTTTTTAGACTTTAATCTTCAAGAGGTTCATATACAACGATGTTTCTTCCGAACCACTTTTCGCTGATTTCTGCAGCTTTACCATTGTCCACCAGTTTCTTAAGAGCTTCATTGAGTTTGTCTCGAAGTTCGGTGTTATCCTTGGCACATCCGATTACATAGTAGTCATCGCCCAGAGAATAAGTACATTCTTTCATTTCTCCGCCAAGATTATTATTGGTGTATTCGCCCAGAACTTTGTCAACTGCTATTACATCTACTCTGCCGGCCTTTAAGTCCATTATGGCTGTGTCGTAGGTGTCATATTCCGCGATATTATCCTTGAAAGATTCATATGCCTCGTTTGATTTTAACATTTCCAGTGCTGATGAGTCAACCTGTGTTCCTATTTTAAGGTCTGCAAGCTGAGAAGCATCAGTTACATCTATATCTGATGAAGCCAGCGCCATGAGGATGATCTGGTTGTTCAGATATTTATCTGTGAGAGCCATATTTTCTTTTCTGTCAGGCGTGATGGACATTCCGTTCCATACACAGTCGATGGTCTTGGCTTCCAGTTCCATCTCCTTGGCATCCCAGTCTATAGGCTTAAATTCTATTTCGCAGCCCAGTTCCTCGGCTACAGCGTTGGCAAGATCGATATCAAAGCCTACAAGGTTTCCGTCGGAATCTCTGAATCCCATAGGGGCAAAGGTATCATCCAGTCCTACAACCAGTTTGTCAACATCAGACTTATCACCGCATCCTGTAAGAACACATAAGCTAAAAATCATAACAAATGCCATTAGAATTGCAAATAATTTCTTTTTCATTTTTTCTCCTCTTTTCACCAATTTATTTATTGCTTTACTGCGTTAAATCGTTAAAACAATTACTCTACTACTCTACAGCATGGCAGACTATAAGTCAACCCTTTCTTTTAAAAAATGTTGTATTTTTTCGAATTCTTATCATAGGACGAATTTTCGTACAGCAAAGGCGACTCCGTCTTCTTCGTTAGTCAGTGTGACAAAATCCGCCATTTCTTTTATTTCATCCACGGCATTTCCCATCGCCACACCCAGCCCCGCCGCTTTAATCATTGCTCCGTCGTTGGGGCTGTCCCCTGCTGCCATGACATCTTCCTCTTCTATTTTGAGAATCCGGCAGAGGGCTGCTACAGCTTGTGCCTTGCTGGTGGTCTTTCCTCCTATTTCAAGATTGTGAGGCATGGAGGACGTCACCGTTATGTCCTTTTCCTTTTCGAGAAGTTCCTTCATAACCTCTTTATCTCTGAAATCTCTGAAATGAATGTTTATATTTTCAATCTTTTCTTTCTTGTTCAGCAGCAGATCGTATACGTTTTCTACGGGTGTTCTTGTCCTCACAATATATGCAGCATCCATATAATCAGAACCATTTTTCTTTACATCATCAAACACTTGGCGATCAATATATGCTCTCCCCTGAGTGAATACTTCAATGGGAAACTGTCTGAAGCGGCTGAGCAGACTGTGCATGCGGACAGCTCCCTCAGGTTCCAGATAATTTTCATATATGACTTTTTTGTCCTTAAGTCTCGTTATGTAGGCACCGTTGGATGTTATAATGTATTCAAGCCCATCTATATCAAATATTTGCTCCGGCAGAGCGGTAAATGTCCGTCCCGTAGCTACAACCACATGTACCCCTTTTTTTATGGCTGCTTCCAGGGTATCCTTTGTTTCTTCTGACAGAACACTCTTACTTCTAAGTGTCGTTCCGTCCAGATCCAGTGCTATGAGTTTTATCTTCATTTCTTTTCCTCCAGACACATGAGAAATTCCGTGTTGTAAGTGCGTACCTGCTTCATGGTGGCGCTTCCGTCATGTCCCGGGTATATCCTGTAGTCATCCGGCCAGCTGTTTACCACTCTTCTGCAGGTTTCAATCATTTCTGCCTCGCTTCCGTCAGACAGATCTGTTCTTCCGAGATCTGTATCAAAAACCGTGTCGCCTGTAAAAACGACTTTGCTTTTTTCAGACACGATACATATCGAGCCGTGGGTATGACCAGGAGTTTTTACTATCTGAAGCTTTTCGCCGTCCATATCAAGTACCTGCCGGTCCTCCAGCACGCTGACCATGCCGTTATAATAAATGGAGTCTTCGAAACTCATCAGCACGGGACATTCGAGTATGTCCGAAACTTTGTGCGCGGCTCCTGAATGATCGTGATGATGATGGGTAAGAATAACTCCTGCAGTTTTAAGTTTCTTTTTTTTTACATATTCGGTAAATCTGGAAGCCTCATATCCCGGATCTATTATGTAACACCTGCCGCTTTCCTCTCTGCTGATAACATATCCGTTGCTCTGGAGACTTCCTCCCGTAAAACATTTTATTTTCAAATTTATTTCTCCTTATCATGCCTGTCACTATATACTTGCAAATTCTGTATTATATGCTAAAATATATCATACAATATTTTTGCTTAAAAGTCTTTCTAATTTTTATATAAAAAGAGGTACTGAAATGAAAGTTGCCATTGTAGGCGCAGGAAAATTAGGTGTTAAAGTTGCCACTGCTCTTTTGGGTGGCGATCACTATATTACGGTAATTGACAAAAACGAAGCCGTACTTAACAGAATATCTCAGCAGATGGACGTAATGACTGTCGCAGGAAACGGAAAAAATATCAAACTTCTGGAGAACTGCGGCATCACTTCTTTTGACTTTCTTTTGGCTTCCACAGACAGCGACGAAAAGAATATAATTATCGCCTCCTTCGCCAAAAAACTGGGCTGCTCCAAAGTTATAGCCCGCGTCCGTGACCCGGAGCACATGAAGCAGCTTGATTTCATCAAGGAAACCATGAATATCGACCATGTAGTTAATCCCGACCTTTCCATTACAATGGAAATCTACAAATATCTGGTTGAGAAGTACACTCTGACCAACGGAATATTCTCCAGCGGCAAAGTTGCCATGGTTCAGTTCAACGTTAAAAAATACAGGAAGCTTTCAGGCCTCTCCATGATAGAGGTGCGTAAGGTTCTCCCCAATATGCTTATTGTAGCCATCTCAAGGAACGGAAAAATCATTATTCCTCACGGACAGACTATAATTGAGGACAATGACACCATTTATCTCATAGGTGAAAAATCCGAAATCCATGAATTCCATCAGAAGGTTCACGAAAAAGGCAAATATACAAACCTGCAGAAGGTCATGATCGTGGGCGGCGGAAAGACAGGCTTTTACCTGGCGGACAAGCTTTCCGAGTTCGGCATTGCTGTTAAAGTCATTGAAAAAAGCAAAGAACGCTGCTATTATCTCTCCACTCACCTTGATGATGTAATGATTCTTCATGGCGATGCAACTGACACAGCCCTTCTTGAAGAAGAAAACATCGATGAAATGGATGCTTTTGTCACGGCTACAGGTTTTGACGAAGAAAACCTGCTCCTGGCTCTCATGGCAAAGCAGCGCGGAATAGAAGATGTAATATCCAAGGTCAGCCGCCAAAGTTACAAAAATCTCATAGAAAAAATGGGTATTGACATGGCTCTCAACCCTCTGGATATTATAACAAGCACAATACTCAGATATGTCCAGGGATCAAAGCGGATAATCTCATCACTGCTGATTCAGGGACAGGCTGAGATTATGGAAATAATAGCTTCCGACGAAATGAAGCTTACTAATGTCACTTTAAGCGAACTGGATCTTCCTGACGGAGTTCTCATTGCTGCTATTCACAGAGGAAATCGCGTTATCATACCTGACGGAAACACCGTTATACTGCCCGATGACAAGGTAACCATATTCTGTCTGCTTTCAGACA
>ERZ791909.2641-NODE-2641-length-10527-cov-2.979947_pt1 | contig 10527 bp, 17 predicted proteins | sample MGYA00510143_ERZ791909 | MGnify/ENA primary metagenome ERZ791909 (study PRJEB30046, sample SAMN00792093) | human gut metagenome | study: EMG produced TPA metagenomics assembly of the A metagenome-wide association study of gut microbiota in type 2... | reverse complement strand
CATGAAGAAAGTACCTTTCTATTCACTGGCCGGATACAGAGATTTCTTCTATGGTCTCATGGCGCCATCTACCGGATACATCAGACATTTTGAACTCCGCAAATACAGACGCGGTGTGCTCATGCGTTTCCCGCAGCCGTCTCAGCCCGATAAGATACCGGAATATGTTGACGAAAAACTGCTGTACAAGACTTTCGGAGAGCAGAACCGATGGGGAAAACTTATGGGTATCGACTATGTGTCGGATCTGAATCGCAAGATAGATGAGGGAAAATTCACGGACCTTATACAACTTTCTGAAGCACTTCACGAAAGACGCATAGTGGAAATAGCCGATATGATAACCAAGGGTCATAAACGTATAATTCTTATTGCAGGACCGTCATCATCAGGAAAGACCACTTTTGCGCGCAGACTGTGCATACAACTCAGAGTCAACGGTCTGGAACCGCTTTATATGGGAACAGATGACTATTTCGTGGAAAGAGAACACACGCCTCTGGATGAATATGGAGAAAAGAACTATGAAGATCTGGACGCAGTAGACATTCAGCTTTTTAACAGCAATATGAATGACCTTCTGGCAGGAAAAACTGTGGATCTTCCTACATTTAACTTCATTGCCGGAAAAAAGGAATACGGCAAGCGGATTACATCCATAAAATCCAGTCAGCCTATTGTAATAGAAGGAATACATGCGCTGAACGAAGCCCTTACCTCGGAACTTCCAGAGGAAGAAAAGTTCAAGATTTACATAAGTCCGCTGACTCAGCTGAATATAGACAGCCACAACAGAATTGTGACTACTGATCATAGAATGATAAGGCGCATGGTGCGTGACTACAAGTACAGGGGTCACAGCGCTCAGAGCACCATATCAAGCTGGCCTAAAGTGAGGGCAGGAGAGGACAAGAACATCTTTCCTTTCAGTAACGAGGCAGATGTGCTGTTTAATTCCGTCCACCTTTATGAGATATGTGTACTGAAAAAATATGCCGTGCCTCTTCTGGAAGCCATTACTCCGGAGGAACCGGAATACGGAGATGCAGTCAGAATGCTGAATTTTCTGCGCTTTTTCAAAACAGTTGAAGACGATTCGGCTATTGTGAATAACTCAATTCTCAGAGAATTTATAGGCGGCAGCGTGTTTGTAGATTAGAAAACGAAAAAAGACAAGAGGAGCAGGAAATGGCAGATATAACCGTTATCGGCGGAATAAATATAGATATAGAGGGCAGCCCCTTCAACAAACTTCGCAGGGAGGACTCCAACCCCGGAAGAATTTCTTTATCTTACGGCGGAGTGGGAAGGAATATAACCGAGAACATAGCGAGAATAGGTGGAGATGTGGCGATGGTTTCGGTCATAGGCGAAGATCAGATGGGAAGGGGCGCAAAAGAAGAACTTCAGGAACTGGGCGTCGATGTTTCCGGTGTGGAGATTCTGGCAGGCAGAAATTCAGCCATGTATCTGTCTATTCTAAACGAAGACAAGGACATGGAGCTTGCAATAAGCGATATGGATATTGTAAATGTAATTACTCCTCGATTTCTGGATAAACACAGAGAACTGCTTCTGGGGTCAAAAGCCGTAGCCCTGGATACAAACCTGTCAGAAGAAACTCTGGAATACGCTGCAGATATCCTTGAGAAAACGCCTCTGTTTCTGGACCCGGTATCGGTGACAAAAGCAGTAAAAGCACGGAAAATCATCGGAAAATTTGAGTGTATTAAACCTAATGTTATGGAGGCGGAAGCGCTGTCCGGGCTGAAAATCACTTCTGAAGAAGAACTCAGAGCAGCAGGCGGATGGTTTATACAGCAAGGAGTAAAAAAAGTATTTATAACACTCAACAAAGAGGGTGTATATTACAGAAGTCCAGACCGTGAAGGCTTCATCAGGCCGAAGGATATTTCTCCGGTAAGCGCCACAGGCGCAGGAGACAGCTTTTCGGCAGCAATACTGATAGGCATGGTCCGGGGACTCGATATTGAAGAAATAGCAAAAATTGGTATGGCAGCGGCACAGGTGACAATGGAAAGTCCCGGCGCCGTAAACAAAGCCATAAGCAAAGCCGAAATTGAAAGGAGATTTTAAAAATGTATGACAATTTTCTGGACGTAAACCCTGAAGTGGCAAAAGCTCTGGAAGAAGGACAGGCTGTAGTGGCTCTGGAATCAACAATCATAGCTCACGGAATGCCTTATCCGCAGAATGTGGAGACAGCTCTGGCGGTTGAAGCCAAGGTGAGAGAGAACGGTGCGGTGCCTGCAACTATCGGAATTCTGGGAGGCAGAATCAAAATAGGAATGACGAAAGATGAAATAGAATATATGGCTCACGCAGACAATGTGCTCAAAGTCAGCCGCAGGGACTTCCCTCTGGTTATATCCAAAAAAATGGACGGCGCAACTACTGTAGCCGGAACAATGATTGCGGCTCACATGGCAGGAATTAAGCTGTTTGTTACAGGAGGAATAGGTGGAGTTCACAGAGGAGCAGGAGAAAGTTTTGACATTTCAGCAGACCTTGAAGAACTTAAGATGACAGACGTTACCGTTGTATGCGCAGGGGCAAAAGCAATTCTTGATATACCTGCAACACTGGAGTATCTTGAGACTGCAGGGGTTCCGGTAATAGCCTACGGAACCGATGAAATTCCTGCTTTCTACAGCAGAAAGAGCGGCGAAAAGGCCAACTGCAGACTGGATACACCTGAGGAGATCGGCGCGCTTATTTCAATGAAAGAGAAGCTTGGGTTAAAAGGCGGGATATTGGTAACATGTCCTATTCCTGAAGCAGACGAAATCCCTGCGGATGAAATAAATGCCGTAATAGATGAGGCCATCAGAGAAGCAGAAGAAAAGGGAGTAAAAGGCAAGGAAGTCACACCGTTCCTGCTTTCTAAAGTGAAAGACCTTACAGAAGGAAGAAGTCTTGAGGCAAATATCAAACTTGTACTCAATAACGCAGATATCGGAGCAAAGATTGCCTGCAACATCTAAAAATATTTTGATTATAATGCATCCTGTGCATGGAGCAAGTGCCGGGATGCATTTTTTGTTGTTTGAAGATAAAAAACGCCACGAATAACAAACGCTTGGAAAAGTGTGCAATATGAATGGCCTCGAGACATTGAAATTGCTTAATTTTAACTTAAAAAAATATAAAAAAACAAAAAAATCGCTTGCAATACTTTCACATATAATATATACTTAAATAGCTTGTGAAAAGGCGATGAAGCGGGAAGTTGCTGAGCTATCAGGTAATTTCCGCCGAGCATGTCCTCACTCGATGAGGGCGGAGGGATTCGCCGGTTTTTTGCTGTGTGGGTAAAATTCGCAAACACACGGCAGCGTGTATAAGGTTGAAGGCGCAAGTCTTCCAAACAAGCAAACTCCTGTACACGTTGAAAACAAGGCATTACGGACCCCTTGTACAAGCATAGCGAAAACAGTACAAAAATTTTTAGGAGGAAGAAATGAGCGAATTACAGAAAATCAGAATCAAACTGAAGGCTTACGACCACGCTTTATTGGATCAGTCGGCAGCCAAAATCGTAGAGACAGCTAAGAAGACAGGCGCAGATGTTTCAGGCCCTATTCCGCTTCCTACGGAAAAAGAAGTCGTTACAATCTTAAGAGCTGTTCACAAGGATAAGGACAGCAGAGAGCAGTTCGAACAGAGAACTCACAAGAGACTTATCGACATCACAAATGCTACACTGAAGACTACAGACGCTTTAACAAAGCTTGATCTGCCTGCAGGCGTAGACATCGAAATCAAACTGTAAGGGACACTCCCTTAGTAAGAACGCATGAGAGGGAAAAGCTGCAACGGTTCACCTGTGAGAACCCAGGCACAAGATGCGGTGCTGCAGACGGCAAGACACACCAGAGCGTTCCAATGTAAGAAAAGGAGAAAAAATATGAAAGCAATTTTAGGCAAGAAGCTGGGCATGACTCAGATCTTCGACGAAGCAGGAAATGTAGTTCCTGTAACCGTTATCGAAGCCGGTCCGGAAGTTGTAACTCAGGTTAAAACTGTTGAGACTGACGGATACAACGCAGTTCAGGTAGGTTTTGAGGATCAGAAACCTCAGAGAGTAAACAAGCCGCTGACAGGGCACTTCGAAAAAGCCGGAGTAGTTACAAAGAAATATCTGGCAGAATTCAGAGTAGAAGAAGGCGAAAGCTACGAAGTAGGACAGGTGATTACAGCTGCCGAATTCGAAGAAGGCAAGAAGCTTGACATTACAGGAGTATCCAAAGGTAAGGGTACACAGGGTAACATCAAGAGACACGGACACCACAGAGGCCCTATGACTCACGGTTCCAAGCATAAGAGGCTTGCCGGCGCACTGGCCGCAGGTACTTACCCATCAAGAGTATTCAAGGGCAACAAAGGCCCGGGAAGAATGGGTAGAGAAACCGTTACCGTTCAGAACGTAGTTCTCGTAAAAGTTATTGCTGACAGAAACCTCATGCTGGTTAAAGGCGCAGTACCTGGAAATAAGGGTGGACTGGTTCGCATTCAGTATGCGGTTAAAGGTCAGGGCAAATAGAGGATGAGTTTGGAAAGGAGGAAGCAAAATGGCAAAAGTAACAATGCTTAACATGGCTGGAGCTGAGGCTGGTAAGATTGAACTCAATGATGCAATCTTCGCAATCACTCCAAACGAATTCGCTGTTCATGCAGTAGTAAAGAACTATCTGGCTAATCAGAGACAGGGCACACAGTCCGCAAAGACCAGAGGCGAAGTCAGAGGAGGCGGACGCAAGCCTTTCAGACAGAAAGGTACCGGTCGCCACAGACAGGGACATTCAACTGACCCTTCACAGATCGGTGGCGGTATCGTATTTGCTCCAAAGCCAAGAGACTATAGATACACACTTCCTAAGAAGTTAAGAAGACTTGCTATGAAGTCAGTTCTTTCTTCAAAGGTTGCAGAAAAAGAGATTATCGTTTTAGACGAATTAAAATTTGAAGCACCTAAGACAAAAGAAATGGTAAAGGTGCTGGAAAACATCAAGGCCGGAAAGAAAGCTTTGATCGTAATGGCTGAAAAGGACGACAATGTAATCAAGTCCGCAGCAAACATTCCCGGAGTGAGAACAGCACTGGTAAATACGATGAACGTTTACGAAATCGTTAACCACGAAAGCTTCATCGTAACTCAGGAAGCAGTTAAGAAAATTGAGGAGGCGTACCTGTAATGAAGACAGCATACGACATTATTCTGGAACCGGTTATTTCAGAACAGAGTATGGATGTGGCTCAAGACAAAAAGTACACATTCAAGGTTGCAACTGACGCTAATAAGACCCAGGTTAAGCTGGCCGTTGAAGAAATCTTCGGAGTGGAAGTTGCCAGAGTCAATATCATGAACTATGACGGAAAAGTTAAAAGAATGGGAAGAACCGTAGGCAGAACCGCTGCTTACAAAAAAGCAATCGTTACTCTCACACCGCAGAGTAAAGATATAGAATTCTTCCAGGGACTATAATATAGGAGGTAGCAAAAAATGGGAATTAGAAAATACAATCCGACTACTCCTGGTCTGAGAGGAATGACAGTCTCCACTTTTGAAGAAATTACCGCAACCACCCCTGAAAAATCCCTGACTGTAACTCTTAAGAAGCATGCAGGAAGAAACAACAGAGGTAAGATTACGGTAAGACACCAGGGCGGCGGCACAAGACCGAAATACAGAATCATCGATTTCAAGAGAGATAAAGATAATGTTCCGGGAACCGTAAAGACAATCGAATACGACCCGAACAGAAGCGCAAATATCGCGCTGATTGCTTATGCAGACGGAGAAAAGAGATATATCATCGCTCCTAACAAACTGCAGGTAGGACAGACAATCGTATCCGGATCGGAAGCAGATATCGTGATAGGAAATGCTCTTCCAATCGCAAATATCCCGGTAGGTACAATCATCCATAACGTTGAGCTCAAACCCGGAAAGGGTGGCCAGCTGGCAAGATCAGCCGGTAACGGAGCACAGCTTATGGCAAAGGAAGGCGACTACGCTCAGGTAAGACTGCCATCCGGAGAAGTAAGAAAAGTAAGCATGAGATGCAGAGCCACTATCGGCGAAGTTGGAAACTTAGACCATGCTAATATCCAGATCGGTAAAGCAGGAAGAAAGAGACACATGGGAATCAGACGTACAGTTAGAGGTTCCGTAATGAACCCTAACGATCACCCACATGGCGGTGGTGAAGGAAGAGCTCCTATTGGACGCAAGAGTCCTGTTACTCCTTGGGGCAAGCCTGCACTTGGATATAAGACAAGAAAGAAAAACAAAGCTTCAAATCAATATATCGTAAAGAGAAGAAATGAAAAATAATAGGAAGGAGCATAAATAATGGGTAGATCACTTAAAAAAGGCCCTTTCGTAAACGCGAAGCTGCTTAAAGCCATCGATGAGATGAACGCGGCTAACGAAAAGAAAGTCATTAAAACATGGTCAAGACCATCAACAATATTCCCGCAGATGGTGGGACACACCATCGCAGTGCACGACGGCAAAAAGCATGTGCCTGTGTACATTACTGAAGACATGGTAGGACACAGACTCGGAGAATTTGCTCCGACCAGAAACTACAGAGGTCATGCAGCCGATAAGTCTTCAAAGGTTAAGAAATAAGAAAGGAGAACATGAACAATGGAAGCAAAAGCAGTTGCAAAATACGTAAGAATGTCTCCTATCAAGCTGAAACCTGTTACAGACTTAGTAAGAGGTAAGGACTTAAACGAGGCATTGAACATTTTAAAGTTCACCCCGGGCAAAGGTTCTCAGATCGTAGAAAAAGTTGTTAAATCAGCTGCAGCAAACGCAGAAAACAACTTCGATATGAATCCGAACGATTTATATGTTGCTGAAATTTATGCACACCAGGGACCTACAATGAAGAGATGGAGAGCAGGTTCCCAGGGAAGAGCATCAATTATCCTGAAGAGATCAAGCCACGTTGGCGTAACTTTAAGAGAAAAGGAATAAGATAGGAGGTTCATTAATGGGTCAGAAAGTTAGTCCACATGGCTTAAGAGTGGGCGTTATCAAAGACTGGGACTCCAAATGGTATGGAGATAAAAAGAACTTTGCGGATTTTCTTGCAGAAGATAATCAGGTAAGAAACTATGTAAAGAAGAAATTATATGCAGCCGGCGTTTCAAAAGTTCTTATCGAGAGAGCATCTGAAACCAAGATCAGAGTTATCGTTCTTACAGCTAAGCCCGGAATGGTAATCGGAAGATCCGGCGACGGCATCGAAGTTCTGAAGAAGGACTTAGTAAAGATGACCGGTAAGGAAGTTGAAATTTCAATCGAAGAAGTAAGAAGAGCAGAACTTGACGCACAGCTCACAGCTGAAAACGTTGCTCAGTCACTGGAAAGACGTGTATCCTTCAGAAGAGCAATGAAGCAGGTAATCGGCAGAACAATGAAAGCCGGTGCCAAGGGAATCAAGGTTGCCGTATCAGGCAGACTTGGCGGAGCTGAAATCGCCAGAAGCGAAAAGTACAGCGAAGGCAACGTTCCTCTTCACACTTTAAGAGCTGACATCGATTACGGATTTGCAGAAGCAGACACCACATACGGTAAAATCGGTGTAAAGGTATGGATTAACCATGGCGAAGTTCTTGACAAGGGATTACAGAGCCCGGTTCGCGAAGAAAAGCGCGAAAAGAGAGAAAGAAGACCTAAGAGAGACGGCGAAAGACGCGGAAACCGCAGAGATAACGGCGAAAGACGCGGAAACGGCAGAGGCCCTAGAAATGAAAGAGCCGAAGCTCCTAAGGCTGTAAACCCAAGAGTAAGAAAAGCTCCTAAAGCAGAGCCGCAAGTAAAAGAACCACAGGTTGAAGCAACAGAAGCAGTTGAGACAACCGAAGCATAAAGATTTTGGAAAGGAGGAACTTTAGCCATGTTAATGCCAAAGCGCGTTAAACGCAGAAGAGTTCACAGAGGAAGAATGAAGGGCGTTGCAACCAAAGGTAATACAATCACCTATGGTTCATACGGATTAGTTTCACAGGAATGTGGATGGATCACCTCTAACCAGATCGAGGCTGCCAGAGTAGCTATGACAAGATCAATCAAAAGAGGTGGTAAAGTATATATTAAAATTTTCCCACACAAGTCAGTAACAAAGAAACCTGCAGAAGTACGTATGGGTTCCGGTAAAGGTGCTCCTGAGTACTGGGTAGCAGTAGTTAAACCAGGCAGAGTTATGTTTGAGATCGAAGGAGTTTCAGAAGAGAAAGCAAGAGAAGCTATGAGACTTGCTGCACACAAACTGCCTGTAAAATGTAAGTTTGCCATCAAGGAACAAGAAGCAAAGGGTGGTGAAGCATAATGGAATTGAAGAAAATGAGAGACATGACAGAGATTGAACTGAATACAGAACTGTCCAAGATGAAAAAAGAACTGTTCAACCTGAGATTCCAGCACGCAACAGGACAGCTTGAAAACCCTGTTAAGATGAGAGAACTCAAGAAGGACATTGCAAGAGTCAAGACCATCATCAGAGAAAAAGAACTGGCAAAGGTTCAAGGCTAATAGGAAGGAGGATGTAATATGACAGTTGAAAGAAACAGAAGAAAGACTAAAGTCGGTGTTGTTGTATCAGACAAAATGGATAAGACTGTAGTTGTTGCCATCGAAGACTTCGTAAGACATTCCCTTTACGGAAAAGCTGTAAAGAGAACCAAGAAAGTCAAAGTTCACGATGAAAATAACGAATGCCAGATCGGCGATAAAGTAAGAATTATGGAAACAAGACCATTATCTAAGGATAAGAGATGGAGACTTGTTAACATCATTGAAAAGGTTAAATAAAGGAGGCACCAGATCATGATTCAGACAGAAACCAGATTAAGAGTTGCCGACAATTCCGGAGCAAAAGAACTTCTTTGCATCCGTATCTTAGGAGGCACAAGCCGCCAGTACGCTAACATCGGCGATGTTATCGTTTGTGCGGTAAAAGAAGCTACTCCGGGTGGAGTTGTAAAGAAAGGCGATGTTGTGAAGGCTGTAGTGGTTAGAAGCAAACATGGTGCCAGAAGAGCAGACGGAAGCTATGTTAAGTTCGACCAGAATGCTGCAGTAATCATCAAAGATAAAGAAGATAAGAACCCTGTTGGAACTCGTATCTTCGGACCGGTTGCCAGAGAGCTGAGAGAAAAAGGCTTTATGAAGATCGTTTCATTGGCACCGGAAGTACTGTAGGAGGTAACAAAGATGCGTATAAAGAAAGACGATACGGTGGTAGTTATCACCGGTAAGGATAAAGGCAAAACCGGCAAGGTTCTCAAAGCAATGCCTAAAGAAAACAAAGTCGTTGTTCAGGGCGTAAACATGCAGACTAAGCACGCAAAAGCCACACCTAAGGCAGGCGCAGAAATCAAGCATATGGAAGGCCCTATCGACGCTTCAAATGTAATGCTTTACGATTCAAAGACAAAGCAGGGAACAAGAGTCGGCTACAAAGTAGAGAACGGTAAAAAAGTAAGAGTGTCCAAGAAGACGGGCGCTGTAATAGACTAGGAAAGGAGGAGAGTATTTTGACAGCAAGATTAAAGACAATGTATGATGAACACGTTTTCGGCGCATTAAAGGAAAAATTCAATTACAGCAATGTTATGGAAGTTCCTAAGCTGGAAAAGGTTACAATAAACATGGGACTTGGCGAGGCTAAGGATAACGCGAAAGTTATGGAATCCGCAGTTGAAGAAATCGCTCTGATAAGCGGGCAGAAACCTGTTATCACAAAGGCAAAGAAGTCAATCGCAAACTTCAAAGTCAGACAGGGAATGCCTGTAGGTGCAAAGGTTACCCTCAGAGGCGACAACATGTACGAATTTGTTGACAAGCTCTTTAACATCTCCCTTCCGAGAGTAAGAGACTTCAAGGGCGTTAGCAAGAACTCCTTTGACGGCAGAGGAAACTATTCGATGGGTATCAAAGAACAGTTGATCTTCCCTGAAATCAACTACGATAAGGTTGATATGATTAAAGGTATGAACATTGTATTTACAACAACGGCTAAAACTGACGAAGAAGCTCAGGCACTGCTTGAACTTTTAGGAATGCCGTTTGAGAAATAGGAGGGAATCATGGCAAAAACATCTCTCAAAGTAAAGCAGCAGAGAAAACCTAAATATTCAACTCGTGCATATACAAGATGCAGACTTTGCGGAAGACCTCATGCTGTATTGAGAAAATACGGTATCTGCCGTATTTGCTTCAGAGAGCTTGCATACAAAGGAGAAATTCCTGGCGTAAGAAAAGCAAGCTGGTAATATAAAAGAAAGGAGAAATACTGTAATGACAATGACAGATCCTATAGCGGATATGCTAACGAGAATCAGAAACGCCAATACTGTAGGACACGAAACTGTTGAAATTCCGGCATCAAACATGAAGAAAGCCATTGCCGAAATTTTAAAGACAGAAGGCTACATTGCGGATTTCGAAGTCATAGATGATAACAAGCAGGGCATAAACAAGATCAC